>Ga0180435_10003102_pt1 | contig 16817 bp, 15 predicted proteins | sample SS_ome_3_FD_132467 | JGI IMG/M metagenome (GOLD analysis project Ga0180435, IMG submission 132467) | Hypersaline lake sediment archaeal communities from the Salton Sea, California, USA - SS_3_S_1 metaG | ecosystem: Environmental > Aquatic > Non-marine Saline and Alkaline > Hypersaline >...
GCTCTTGAATTTGCGACCCGTGTAAAGCTCCACAGCGTCTTGGGCGGTTTTGATATAAGTCGATAGAGCATTCTTGTCTGTTTCGCTTAACGTCCCAAGAGTGTTGAAGTAGTAGCTGCTGGGCTGAACCCAGTTGTCATCAATCGCATAAGCAACCAGCCTATTCAAGAATTTTTGAATGACTCCTGCGGCAGTTGTCGCGGTAACGACAATGATATATTCCGCAGCGTCGGTCAAAGTAGCCGTCGTTGCTGCTGGGATACTTCCTTCAAATTTGCCATTTGACCCCGCTTCATAGGTCAGCGTAAAGGTATCGAGTTCGTTTTCATTTTCGTCTAACAACTGTCCAGCAACCGTGGCTGTGTCGTCAATGTAAGACCCAGTTATCACGTCTTTTAAGTTGTTGAGAATAACGGCCTTATCGCTACCAATTCTCAGCATTGGTCTTCCTCCGTTTCTTAGAACCACAGCCACACTTCTTACGCTTCTTGGCCCGTTTGATCTTAGCGGCTTTTAGAATGGCTTTGTTCTGGATTTCTGTCTTTGTGAGCATACTAATATGTATTCTTCGTAGCTTTTTTCTGTTCGTTTCTCTATAATAGAGGCATGAAATACAGAAGATATATTCGTAAAGGTAAACCGACAAAAGAATACACGGCATTCTTTGGAGCGATCAAGCGGTGTAGAAACTTGAGAAACCCTAAATACCCACAATATGGCGGTCGAGGAATCGAAGTTGAATATGAAGACTTCGATGCTTTTATGGATGATTTAGGCCATGCCCCAAGCCCACAGCATACTCTAGAAAGGGTTGATACAAACGATAATTATCGACCAGGAAATTGCAGATGGGCTCTCCAGGTAGATCAACAAAACAATCGTAGAAACAACCGTTTATTTACATGGAAAGGCGAAACCCATACGATGGCCGAATGGTCAAAGATTATGGGACTAAATTATCAAACAGTTTCAAGTCGAGTAAACAATTATGGTTGGGATATAGAGAGGGCTCTAACGACTAAACCAGACAAAACGATCACTCAGTTCAAAAAGAAAATTTAACTGCGAAAGCGAAGGAGGTAGCCATGCGTCTTTTAATCAAAATGAAGCATGGCCTTTAACTAGGCGATTGTGTTCAACTACTATGCGTCCTGCGTCACCTAAAACACTACCACCCAGATTGGCATATCGGGATCGAAGCTAGAGCAGGGACTCATTCCCTCTATGAAGAGCTAGCTGACGACGTTTACTTGCTCGGGCAAGAGAAGGGGCACAGACACACCTATGACCAAATACTCACTCTGCCCTTCCGACACGTCCAAAAAGGAACCACGGTAGGGAACGTGCCGCACACCAAAGTCTTTCAGTGCCTCTATGACCAATGGCCCGATTGCGAACCAATCGAAGAATTTTTCCATTATCAGATCCCGATCAACGACCAGACCAAGAAGAAGGTGGACAAATACCTAGAAGAGATCCCGCAACCCTACGTGATAATCCACTCTAGAGGCACAGCGTCCCGAGAAGACAAAGACCTCACCGAATACGAAGAAGCCTGTCTGGCCGAAATGTATCTCAATGACGGATATTCAGTCATTATCATGGAGTGGCGGAATCAATGCCCGATCATAGATTGGGAAGGAGTCTATTGTCCTGGTGCTAGTCATGACCTCTGGAAGGGTCTTTGGAAGCAATGTGGCTGTGCCCAGATCATTACAGAACTTGGCAACCGTGCCTCTGTATGTGTTGGTATCGATAGTGGGCCTGGGCATTGCTGGGGGGCAACCAACACGGAGACTTACATTTGTTGGGTGTATAAACACCCTGTCCACTGCTATGATCTAGCTGACAATGTGGTTCATATAGTACCCCAGGACGTGGAAGAGTATGCCTTTAGCCCTGACGCTCACCAATACTTCAAAGAGAACTACAAATTCGTAGAGTATGCGAACCTGACCACCGCATTGGAATTTGCTTGTTGTGATTCCGTCGTCGTTGATGAAGAGAAAGAACCTCCTCCGCTACAAGCGGAGGAGGTTCCCATTAAGGAAAATACAATGAGTGAAAATATTTAGAGTTCACTATATAAAATTGGAAATCCTTAGAATCGCCCCCTCTCCGTTTGCACCCATTCGGAAGGGGGTATTTTACTGATCTTTCTAGTTGCTCACAGGCCAGTTGCCACTGGTCATTACAAAAGCCTTCCCGGCAAAGCCGGGAAGGCTTCTTTTGTGGCATGTCAGTAAAGGCTTCCGAATAGGAGCAACTCTTTCTAGGGCCACAACAACAGCATACCAGATCCAACAAAAAAAATCTAGATCGCTCACTACATAAAAGCAGTCAGGCAAATCAGAGAAGGCCCGACCTTGGCAGCTTTAGCGAGTGGAGCCATTGCGGAACAAACCTACTTGGAGATTTGAAGGCTAACAACTTTTGAACTCTAACTACGGAGGTATTCTGTAATGGATACTATGTTTGTAAAAATGGCTAAGGCTGTCGATGAGTATGAGGCTGGAGAAGTCTACGAAATCGACTGCGATACAGCCAAGAAGTGGATTGACGCAGAACTTGCCGAGAAGCAAGAAGATCCCACTGCAAAGTTGCAGAAGAAGATCAACGAAAGCGTTAATGCCGCTGTTGATAAACTCGCTGACTCGATCAAGGTTGAGCCCCGCGAGCCCGTTATCAACGTCGTGCCCGAGAAGAAGAATCTTCCCGATTTCGTTCGGCTCTTCTGCTCGGATAGACCAAAGCTGGAAGCCAAGTACGGTAAGGTTCTTTCGGTCGGTACTGATACCGCCGTCGTGCCCACGCCATTGCTTGACGAAGTTTTGCGATCCGAAGGTTGGAATGAACACTTGGAAAGTCGATGCAAGATCGTCCCCATGAGTTCTAACACTGAGAAGGTTCCTGTATTGGATCAAGCTGGTGTATCTCCAACAGGCGGTAAGTCGTCTTACTTCGGTGGAATCTTTGTCGCTTCGGACTCGGAAGACGACGACGCTAATGCAACTGAACCCGCCTTCGCCACGAAGACACTCACCAGTGAGAGAATCACAGGTGTTACGATTCAGACATTGGAATTTCGTCAGGATTCCGTCTACGTCGAGCAAGATTTGGTTCGTGATTTCGTCGGTGCTTTCAATAACTACATGGACTACAGAATTATCGATGACATTATTGATAACGCTGCGACCAAAGTTATCAACCGCACCACGGCTTCCCGCGTCAAGTATGCTGACCTAGTTGCAATGGTTGCTGCCAGAGCCTCTAGTGCCGGTAACTGGGCATGGGTTGTTGGAAACCAAGCATTTGGTGACTTCCTGAAACTTGAAGACTCTGGTGGAACTCAAATTCTGAGTCCCGGCATGGTTCGCGAGCTATTCGGATTTCCAATCTATATCAATGAGCATTGTGCCGCTCTTGGTACTGCTGGTGACGTTCTCTTGGTGAACTTGGCGAACGGCTACATGGTCGGTGACCGAATGAAGTATGAACTTTCCATGAGTGACGATTATGGCTTCTTGAAGTCAAGACGCTACATTAAACTCGTCGCCAGAAAGGCTTTTTCGGCGGTACATGCTTCTACGATCACGCTGGCTGATGGCTCGACTACAGTGGGAGAGCTAATTCAATTGGATGATGTTTCTAGCTAGTCCAACTAGACGACAACAACAAGAAAAAGCCCGAAAATATAGCATTTTCGGGCTTTATTTTTTTCTCCGTTATCGCTATATTATTTATACACTTAGATAATGGAGACTCTCATGAACAGAAGAGCAATAAACAGAAGAGCAGCAAACAATCGCCACAACAATGTTCGCCTCACATTTGAAGGCAAAACACACACAATGGCCGAGTGGGCCAGGATTAAAAATATCAGCTATAAGGCGTTGCACTGGCGACTCAAGAATGGTTGGCCTCTAGAAAAGGCATTGACCACAAAAGAGAAGAAGAAGAAACAAGTCAATTTTGATGGTCAAGACATGACTATCGACAAACTAGAAAAGGTATCAGGCACCCATAGATCTACAATACGATACCGTCTTAAAAACGGATTCTCTGTTGAAGAGGCAGTAAATGGGCCACCCAAAGAGGAAAAACTCTATGAGTATAATGGCCTCAAAATGACTGCCGAAGAATGGGCGAGCAGATTAGAGATTAGTGTGGACGGCTTTTATCAACGGATTAGAAGGCACCCCGAAGACAAAGATAAGATTTTCATGCCTCCCCCCAAGTATCGTGCAAAAGATTATCCTAAAGAATTTCACACCTTCTATTCGATGACTGCTCGCTGCAAAAATAAATGCAACATGCGGTATGGAGGAAGAGGAATTAAGAATGACTACAAGGACGCTACTGAGTTTATTGACGACGTAGGGACAGCCCCTAGCCCAACGGCTCAAATTGAACGTATTGACAATGACGGCAACTACGAGCCTGGAAACTGTAGGTGGGCAGAGGCAAAGGAACAGGCAAACAATAGACGGAGCAGTAGAATTGTGACATACAAGGGGAACAAGTACACTGTAGCCGAGTTGAGCCGTCTGACGGGCATTCCTTATTCCAGGCTGTCGTATAGAATAAATGCTGGCTGGACGATTGATGAGGCTACCAAGCCCTAGAATCCCACCCGAGTCGTGTGATAAAAAGCCCGCTGCTTTCGCAGCGGGCTTTTCTACTATACTGTATGGAAACTTTTCTAATATCAGGCTTAGGCCGATCTGGCACAACCTTCCTCTCCAGGCTCATGAACCGAAGCCGCATTTGGCTGGTGAAACATGAAGCAGGGGGCAGTAACGACAGTGTGGAGAAATTCCACAAGAGGCTCCATGACCACTACGGGGAGGTTAATTCGTTCCCTAGATTCTTCTTCAACGAAGTACAGGTCAGCAAGAAAGGCATGATTATTCGTCACCCTATGGAGATCCTGAGAAGCTCCTACAGCCGCAGACCACAGCTTTATACGGTTGAGAGGATTGCCGAGGGACTGAAAATGATTGATGACGGAATCAAGCGTGGAGCGACTATCGTTGAGTTCCATAAATTTGGTGATATGGATTATCTGCAATGGATCGTCAGGCACTTTGGCATTGATGATCTACAGATCAAACCCAATATGCTCGGTGCAGTAAATGCCAGCAAGAAAAGAAGAGAACCAGCCAAGCACATAATCGAAGAAGGTGAAGAAAGATTTGCATGGTTTTTGGAGAAGTATCATGACCGTATTTGATGAATTAGACCAGAAGATACAAGAGCTACCTGACGACCTGAGAGAGTTTGTCGAGAAGGGGAAGAAGATCCACCCCAACCGAAGAGAGCCTCTCAACAACTTCCTGATCCAACACGACTTCAAATACGGTCTGGAGATAGGTCGTTGCACGGGTTATTCCGCTGTTGCCTTCGCCATGTTTTTCCCCAATGCCTACCTGGATTCTATCGACATTGTTGATCGTCCTCAGAACAGAGAATTTATTGAAGCTATGGGTGTCGCAGATCGAATCAACATTATCGTTGGTGACGTTGATTGCGTCCTGGATTGCTCTGTCTATGACTATATCTTGATCGACGGGGATCACTCTTACGAAGGAGCGAAGAAAGACTGGGAACAGATCCAAAAGTGTCTAGACTATGATAACTGGTTTGGTGGAACCTACGTGATCTTTGATGATATAAAACACGTATGGCGACCAGAAATCAAGTCGGTAGCCCACCTGTGGGAAGAGATAGAGGCCGAAATCTCGACCGCTTGGAAGATCTGTGACCAAATGGGAGTAGTCAAGATCTCACCAAAACGTAAGTTAGAGGATTGATCTGCCGCCACTTCAATTCGGGAACTTCCATTTCTAAAATCCCAATCGGTTTGTATATCATGTGGTTACTGCACTTCTCGGAGGCATATAGCTCTTCGGCTTCCTCTTCGGTGAACCAACCCAGCCGACCTTCATACAAGATAACCTTCGTGTCTTCGTGCATGTGTTTGACTATACACTTCAACAAGGCAATCGTGTCAGGCATGGTGAGGTGCTGAATCACAGCAAAGCAGAAGATCACGTCGAAGTTCTCGTAGAGGTTCCAGCCGTCGCCTATGTGTTGAAATTTAGCTCTAGAAGTCTCATAGGTCTTGAGTGCGTACTCAATCCTGGCCTTGGTTGGATCGACACCTGTGTAGTTGGTGTAGTAGTCCTTGAGTATGTCAGACCAGCGGCCAAACCCGCAGCCGACTTCCAGGTAACTCTTACCCTTGAACCAGTCGAAGATCTTCTTGATATAGACGACTCTTTCACTGTCGGGATCTAGTGGCCCACCGTCCCTAGCAAAAAGGGACTGATCGTGCAACGCACGATCAGTCCTTTCATCAAACATATCTTGTGAGTGGTAATCCCACTTGCCGTTCCATATACTCATTAAGGTCGTCCCAACAGTCGATCCATAATCTCTTTTTCGTTAATCATTTCTGTAAGCTCACGTTCGATTTGCTTCAACGATTTTGCATAGCGTGGTCTTACATGCTTGATCTCTGTGACCACCTCTTCGATCTCTTTGATCTCGGGAGGTTCGATCCCGACCGACTCAAGTTCTTGAGGTAGGATAAGACCCTTACTGACGGCGGTAACTAGAGCATTGGCATTGCAGCCCAACGTGACGCAACTCACTTCCAAGAGCAGGGCCTTGTCGATAATTTTCCTTACGCCTTTAAGATCGGGCCTTTCTGAGATTTCTTTACGTGTTGGTTCGTGTGCCTCTAACCCTATGAAGCCTATAGACTTAGCGTTCAGGATTCCATTTTTAATTAAAGCAAAGACGGTATCTGTCTTCCATTCGCCCTCAAAATCTTTGGGTCGTTTGGGGTATAGCGTCTTGGCTCGGACTTCATGTTTGAGTTGTTTAATCCACTGCACTTTGGCAACTGGCAACTCTTGGTAATCATGATTCAAAACAACCACAGGATTTTTACGGAACCTAGTTAGATCAAGTCCGCTAGACTTAACGATCTCAGCGTCTTCGTCTACGGACTCGTCGGTGATCGTCGCTACGTCCCACCGCTCTTCTTCGTTGGTTTCTTGGATGCCGAAAGTGGTGAGTCTCTTGAAACCTAGTCCTTGTGGTTCTAGGTCATGCTGCATTTGCACAAGCTCTAGTGCGTCTTCTTCGGATTCGGCCAGAATGCCTTTGAAGAAGGCTTTGCCTTCGGTTTTATCTTCTGCCTTTTCCTCGTCCTGGGGATCTTCCCATTGAGCGGAGCAGACAGCTAGACGCTGTGACTCTTCGGGAAATTCCTCGATCATTTTTGGATTCGCCATGCAGCGTTGAACGAAGTCGTCCCGAGATTCGTCTTGTTCAGGTGTTGGAATTGGCATGTTTTACCTCTTCTATAAAATTTGTTTTCCTAATTTTTTGGCTATGCGTTGCTTTTCCTTCTGGTAGGTCGGTCTAGCAAATGGCTTCGCCCTGCTTCGACGTGTGCCAAATTCGACATACTGCCAATACGGGGCTGTGATAGTTACGTTTACCTTTAATCCGTCTTGCTTGTAGCTGACAGATTTCCTTAAATTTCCTGTCTCGCTGGGAGCAGCCTTGGAGATCTTCTGCGACAGGTCTTTACCGACCTCATTCAGCCGCTTGCTCTCCACTCTCTCCACCTTCCGCTCCAGTTCCTTCGCTTTCCACTTCGTTATCCGTAGTTTGTTCGCCATTTGTCTCCTCCCCCGCTACATTTGTGACCAAGTGACCAACTAGTTGATCTCCACCTTCTATCGGAGGAAGACCAAGGAGTGAGTGTCGCACCTCGTTAGGGGTCGCGACACCGCCGACCACTAATGACACGGCATTTTTGGTCGCACTCTCTTGTTCCTTTATTGCTATTTCCTTACTGATAGTTGATGGATCGTCATATAGTATTATGGTTCGTCCTGTTGGATCAAATATCGGAACCAACTTATCATTCAGAGTTGCTTCCAAACGTCGTAGCCTCGGAACGATAGCTTGCATTGCATGTTGATTCACGGCGGTTTCTAAGTTTGATCGACTGATCTGTGCATTGTCGATCAGTGGAGTAGGAACCTGATACGCATTTGCAAGCAAGATTTTTAATGTCTCATAGAGCTTCAAGCTCTCCATGTCTTTCGGAGTGAAGTTCAGCGGAGTAACACTCACGTCACTTCCGATGAAGGCTCCCCGACCATTACCGCCGTATCTAAATTTGCTGTTGAAAGACGATTCGAATCTTTCAATGTCTAGGGGACTTGGAGCGGTGCCGTCCTTCCAGGCCACTACAAAATCTGGTCTACCTTGATTCCGCGACAGTGCCGACTCAAGTGCCAAAAGCTGGTTACTGATATTGTTGTGTTCCCAACATGCCCTCAAAGGCGATACTCCACTTGGCCCATACGGGTCCATTGGATTGACCATTTTGATGGGCCAGATTTGGTCTGGTGCGTACTGTTTGTAATCTATTTCGTAATATTGGATCTGGCCTAGCTCGTCATTGCGGTAGGGTCGCACCATTTGCGACGGGACGAACATCAATTCTTGAACAGTTCCAAGTGCATTGTAGGTAGGCAACCAATAACTGAGTCCTTGTAATTCCTGCCCTAGTTGTGTGCTTTCAAAAAACTCGGCCCCTGTTTGGTATTCGTTGGGCCGTTTTAGAATCTTGTTCAGTGGGTGGCTTGGGTCGGTTACTTCGACAAGTTCTTCGCCCTCACCCATTTGCATTCGGTTCGTCGGGTAGTCGCTTGCTGACTTACCACTCCACCTTGTCTTGAATCCGTGTGAATCTGAGTCCTGCTTGATATAGACTCTGGGCTTCACCCGCATGACCGCTTGTGCGTTCAAATTCGCAAGCGTGTAGATCTGGCCTTCAAATTCCTTCAACAGATCGTTCTGACCTGGGGCTCTAACCGTATCCCAAGCGTCCACGTACCCAAATCCAGGAGAAGGACTTGCATAATTGTAGGTGGGTTTATAAGCTCCTTCCTTTTGGCCGAACCACCGCCTTAAAAAATCAAACATTTACCCTCCTATAGGATACGTCTAAAGGAATTATTCCACAGCCACTTCTTCTGCTCTCGATCAAGTTCCTCTTCGTCGGGCAAGACCTGTGGCTTGGGTTCCGCCTTTACTTCAACCTTTTCGTCCTTGGATTTTTCACCAAAGAGATCTAATACTGAGAAATCACCGTCATTCTGCATACTTGTATTTAGCTCCTTACGATTTATTTATGCCGAACAGTCCACTCACCATGTAGCGGAGTGCGTCTATAGCATGGTCAGCACCGATTGGCTTGCCTTTCTCTCCATAGTGATAACCACTAGCTTCTGTTATCAGAGCCTTCACTGGGCCTTTCACTACTTTGAGTCTTCCTGTCCTAATTCTTGCGTTGAGTAGGTTCAAACCATGCTCAACAGAACCCGCAAACTTGGGAGCTTTCCGAATTGAAAGGCTATGAGTCTCGTCTTCGTCGTCCACCGGAGCATTCTTGATCGCTTGGATCAGTCCTGGGTTGTGGTCAGCGAAGTAGACGGGCATTCGCCCTGTTCTCTCATATAGATTGCTCTGAAATTCCTTGAGCGTCTTGCCAACAAGCCCAATGTCTTGATGCTTCTTGTAAAATTCAAAGAAGACCCACAACACGTCGTCCGCGTCCAACGTGCCGATCACGATAGAAGTGAAGTCATTACCGCCGTGGCTCCAGTCAATGCCACCCCATAAACTTCCCTGCGGTAGCTTGTCGATACCTTCAACAATGCAACTGGTGAAATTCTCCAGGACTAGCCCCTCTGGTTCGGCCCAGACACCGAGGTAGTCTATGTTGAATCGGTACTCAGGCAAGAGTTTTCGCTGACGCTCAAACTCTTGCTTATCGAAACCGGGATTTTCAATGCTGGGACACCTGACCAAGAAGTAGTCTTCGTCTGTCTCGGCCTTTGCAAGAACGTCTTTCACCCAAGGGAAGTTGCTGTAGAGCGTAGAAGTCACCAAAAGTTGGCTGTGTGGCTTGGTTAATCTAGATCGAACGATTTCGAAAGTCCGCAGCGGGACGTTGAAGCCTTCGTCCAGGAGGGCAAAATCGACATGGATTCCCTCGACCGACGTAGGTTTCTCCAGCGATCTTAGATAGATCACGCCTCCAGTGGGCAAATGGTACTCTTGTTTTTGTGCCTTGTAGATTCCTTGGAGGCTGGTGCCTTGCACAAAGTCCAACCAGTTTTTAAGAGAAGCCTGTTGCAGCGTCTTGTAAGTCGGGGCGGACATGAGGAACGTCCCTTTAGGACGTTCCGAGATAGCTTTTGCTAGACAGAGGGCACTACATGCTGTCTTGCCAGCCCCCTTGCCGCCGAGAAAGATTCGGTAGCGAGCGTCAGACTGTAGAATCTCCGCTTGCTTAGGGTGTGGCTTGTAGTATTTTCGTGTGAGCCCGTCTTCGCTATAGCTCTCGCCCCATTTCCTCATTTGGCCTCATATCGATATAGATTTGTGCTGGTGTTTGCTGCACGGGGGCCTGAATTGCATTGTCTTTGGGGACAAAGGGCATGAGGTAGGTCTTAAAAAATTTCAAAGCCGAATCGTCACATGCCTCCTTCAACTCTTCTTCCAACTTCTTGAACCCGTGCTTGAGAAACAGGTCGAACATTTTATCCCTGACCTTCCTACGGATAGATCTCTCCGTGGGAGCCTTCTCCTTCTTGGGCGTTAGTTCCCTGACAGGGGCCGTCAGAGCCTTCTCCAACGGCCAATCGTTCTCCAATCGCCATTTCAGCGTTGGGTATTTGATGTTGTGTTCCTCTGCCAACCGTTTTATTTCGTCGTTGTTCATATAACTATCTAAGTAAGAGAGAGCCAAATCGCCGTAGGCGATTTGGCTCCACCACACTAAATAATGGTAGAAATTTTAAGAGGTTCCTATGGCTTTAGTTGTCACAAATGTTGCGGGTGTTACCCTACTGGAAGGTCTTGTCGGTGCTGGAGATCTTACTTCAATCCAAGATTATAAATTGATCCTTTACAAGAATGACGTGACGCTCTCGGTCACGACCGTCCTTGCAGACCTGACGGAAGTTGATGAGACAGGCTATTCGCGAAAGACGCTGACGGGGGCCAACTGGTCTACTTCGACCGTTTCCGGTGTCACGTTCACGGAGTATCCGCAAAGAGATTTTTCGATCCAAGAGGCCGTGACGGTTTATGGCTACGCAGTTATCGACAACGCGGCGACTCAACTCATGTGGGTTGAGTCGTTTGAAACCGCCGCAACCATTGGAGCAAGTGGTGGGCATATTTATCTAAGTCCAAAGGTCACGTTGAACTCTACACCAGTTGGCCCGACAGGAGCCACTGGGCCAACGGGTTCTACAGGAGAGACAGGTCAAACCGGCCCGACAGGAGCCACGGGGCCAACAGGTGCTACCGGCCCTCCTGGAAGTACAGCTTCAACAGGGCCAACAGGAGCCACGGGAGCAACAGGTGCCACTGGCGAAACTGGTCAGACAGGGCCAACCGGCCCAACTGGAGCCACCGGACAGACAGGCCAAACAGGGCCAACGGGTGCCACTGGCGAAACTGGTCAGACAGGGCCAACGGGTGCCACGGGAGCAACTGGTGATACAGGAGCAACGGGTGCTACAGGGGCACTATGGACTGGCAATACATACTACCTACACAAAACCGATAGCGACATTGTTGGTTCTGATCCCTTTCCAATGCCCGACTATCGAGATATGGAACAATATTTCCCCGAGGATAGCCTTCTTCTGATCGACCGCAACGTAAACGTGAGTGACGGAGATTGGGCAGTTGGTGGCTGGGTTAGCTTGCCGGGGAATCCCAATCTGACGACCCTTCAAGCGGGAAGCTATACGTTCAAGATCTGGGGTAAAGTTGATGACACCTCTGCTACCACTCAATATAAGGCCAAGCTATACAAAGTGGATACCAGCGACGTTGAAACTCTCCTCTGGACTTCTGCGGCTTCGCCTGACATTAACGACACTTCCTATGCTGAACAAACATGGACTTACACTCATACGTCAAACGAAACCTTAGCTGCTGACGATAGGCTCATTTTCAAGCTCTATTGTCTGACCGATAGCGTCACCGACATAAATGTTCAGACCATTTTGAATCACTCAAGCTATCCTTCGGCAATCATAACTCCAGTTCTCAATGGGCCACAAGGAGCCACTGGGCCAACTGGAGCCACAGGTCAAACCGGCCAAACAGGGCCAACCGGCCCAACTGGAGCCACGGGGCAGACAGGCCAAACAGGGCCAACAGGAGCAACGGGAGCAACCGGAGCCACAGGAGCAACTGGCCCACAAGGGGCACAAGCAGGACAACTTTACTACTTCTCGTCAGACGCTTCTGACATTGGCGGCGGGTATGAAAGTCTATTGAGAGTCCCGTCATTCAATGCGGAAGACGACGAAAGCATAATAATCAACTCCGGTGACGGTGAAACCATAATTGATCCTTACGCTACAATTGCCCTCGATCCAGGGATCGAGAAAATTCCTGCGGGTAATTGGAATTTCCACATGTATCATTACGTTGATTCGGTGGTGGGAGTATCGACCTTCGTCTATCGTGTTTTCAAACGAGAAACAGATACGACAGAAACAGAATTGTTCAACGTAACCTCCGACGAAGTGAATGACACTAGTGTTGCTGAAATTGAAACAGCATATATGCAAGTTTCGGACATTGCATTAGATGCAACAGATAGAATTGTTGTCAAAGTCTACGGCCAAACTACGTCTGGAAGTGACAGAACTCTTCACTTCGTTTACGAAGGCTCTGAACATGCTTCGCACATTGAAACTCCTATCAACATTCAAGGTGTCATTGGCCCTCAAGGCCCAACGGGAGCTACTGGGCCAACAGGCCCAACAGGAGCTACAGGCCAAACGGGGCAGACAGGCCCAACTGGAGCAACTGGTTCTACTGGAGCTACGGGACCAACTGGTTCTACCGGAGCTACAGGTTCAACCGGGGCAACGGGAGCCACTGGAGCCACTGGTGCAACGGGGCCAACTGGGACGGGAGCAACAGGCCCAACGGGGCCAGCAGGAAGTGGTTACTGGGATCGTAATGCAACAGGCCCTTACCTTGAAACTTCTACTGCTGGTGACGACGTTAAGTTAAATAGTGATAGTCAAAAGCTCTACTTTGGAGCCGGTGACGACGGTTACATTCACTTCGATGGTAGTGATCTACAAATTATAAGTGCTGGATTCATTGATGCTGTAGACAAACTTGCAATCTTCGACAAGCTCTACTACGGTCATAGTCTCTACCTCCACTCTCCAGGTAGTGGAAACACATTCCTGGGCATATCGTCTGGTGGTTCTGGATCTACGACTCCTGGAGCGTCAAATACGTGCATGGGCTGGGAATGCGGTAGAGTTCTTGCCGCTGGAGCTACTTACAATGCTCTCTATGGTGCCGAAGCTGGTGATAAATTGACCACAGGTGACGCGAATACCATGATCGGTCGTAGAGCAGGACTTGATTGCACAACTTGCTCACAAAACACGTACATTGGTTCACTCACTGGAGCAACCAGTTCTGCCAACAATAATGTGTGTGTGGGGTATCAGGCAGGATACTTGTGTGGAGCGGCAACAAACGCTGTTATGATTGGTTATCAATGTGGATACCAATACATAGGTGGCGGTAGTGTGTATATCGGACACCAGTCGGGATATGGTGGAGCTTCTGCTGATGGAACAAACAATGTTGGTGTCGGAGCCTCTGCACTAAAGGCAATAACAACTGGTGACGATAATGTGGCTGTTGGTAAACAATCCCTCCTGAACGTCACAACTGCTAGCGACAATGTAGCTATCGGTGCAGCCTCATTGAAGGTCAATACCGCGATTGGAAACACAGCCGGTGGATTTGAGTCTATGCTCCTCAACACGACTGGGGTAAACAATGTCGCCTGGGGCTTCAAAGCTCTCTACAGCAACGTCAGCGGAGATCGAAACACAGCCATTGGTTATCGTGCCGGTTATACTTCAACTGGTGACGACTGTGTTTATGTCGGCAATAGAGCAGGACATGCAAACACAGCTTCGGACAAGTTGTATATCGGCAACAATTCCACCACCACATTGATCGAAGGTAATTTCAGCACAGGTCTTGTCGAGATCGAAGATAAAGTCACCTGGGATAAGATGCAATGCAATCTAAACACGGTTGCCAATGCCGAAGGCGAAGGCGGATCGGACAACGACATTATCTTCGTCAGCGACAACGACACTTGGTATCGATATGAAGCGTCAGGATCAGCCTACACCGACAACAACACAACCGTTCTTTCAACCAACGACGGTGGCAATACCCGTTGGTTGGCTGTATCCGGTAAATATCAGCTTCTTGGTGGGCGTGTAACTTGTTACTCGACTACCAGTGGCTTGACATTACTCGTTGGTTCTGGAAGTAACATTTTTGTTGATTGTGATTGCAACTCAGTTGATACGTCTGTTAATCTTCCTGCTGCTTCTTCTTCGGAGGGTGTTGTGGTAACAATCAAAGTCCTCAATGCAGGAGCGAATGATTGCACACTAAACGCTAATGGAACAGACGGAATCGACGGCCAAGCCAGTTGGGTGACTGCTGTCGATAATGAATGGCTTCAAGTCGTTTGTGACGGAACAACATGGCACATTATCGGTGCGGACGATCTCAGCGATTGGACATAACAGGAGATTTATGGCAGCACGAACTTGGGGCGGCGGAAGCAATACACCAGCTACGGGCTCATGGAAGGTCGCGGCAAATTGGACTGGAGATACCGTGCCGCAAAACAACGACCTTATAACCTTCGACGGTACTGATACAACCGACTGCACGGTGGACGTTGCCACTAATGTAATGCTTGAGGTCACTATGGCTGCTGGCTATACTGGCACCTTGACCCCACAATTTGCTGTGTCTACCTACGATTGGGTCTTGGCTTCCGGCACTGTTGATAACTCAGTCCACAATCCGAGTCACTTGATTAAAGGCAACTTCACTCAGACTGGCGGGACGTGGACAAGAGGGAATGGAATCCTAGACTTCCAAGGGAATGTCCTGCAAGACATTAACTTCACCGACGCTCTGGAAGATATACGGATCACACAGACTAGCATTGCAATCTTCCGGTTGCAAAATGACCTATCATGCAAGAGTATCAAGGTCACTGACGGGATTTTTAACCCTAATGGATACGACGTAACGGCCTCGGGATCGATCATTATCGATGCAAGCACGGGTGCCGAGGTTCGCGGGGTTGGGCTGAATGGCTCTACGATAACCACCTCTAGTTTTATCCGGTGGTTGGGCAAGGCCGGAAATCTTCTTGATTTTAACGCGACAGCTACTTGGTATCTGGACGTTACGGACGGAGACAATTCCACTGTGGAGTACGTCGAAGTGGCCTACTCAGACGCTTCCGCAGGAGAACAAATCGATGCCAGTGACGGCACCTCGGTAGACTCTGTTGTGGGATCAACTACTAATTGGCTGTGGAACTCTCCTATCGACATAGCCCAACGCGGCGGTATCACGATCAATCATGGTGCCGCAGAGCCCATTGTGAGACAGAACTCGGCTCTCACAGGGGAATTGACCAAATCCGACAGGCTTACCGGCGAATTTAGCAAAGAAGGCCGATTAACCGGCAATCTCACCGCCAAAGACCGTCTAACGGGGGTAATTGAGCATGAATGAGCTAATGCTGCTGATCGAAGAGACACTAGAGCTTCTTAAAGAGCTAAAATCTAAGTAAAAAGAGCCCACTCCGCGAAGCGGAGTGGGCTCCCATTAGACCAGTATCTAGACGTTCCAGGTGACAACGACTTACGCTAAGGCGACCTTAGCAGCGTATGGTGGATACTCTTTGAGTGACTGGCCTTCTGTTCCCTTCCTTTCCATTCCATTCCATTACCACACAGTAACTAGTGCCCACAATGTATCAGGTGCCGCGAAAAATGTCAATGGGAAATCTTTCCCAAAAGTCGCACGATCTTGTTGAGGTCTTTGTTGGGGAAACGGATAGAGACATTCCCATGATCGTCACCGTTTTGCCCAACTTGCCAAACTCTATCGTTGTTCCAATCAAACCAATCCACATGCAACCGAATGATCGAAACAAATCGATCTGCGTCTTTATACGTCAGGAATTGTATCCAGGCAACTTCTGGCTGGTTTTCCTCACAAGAAGAGCATGTCTCGATACCAATAGAATATAGACGCTCAATGATCGTGGCAAGTTTTCGATCCACGGCAACTCGTTGATCTCCTAATCGCACAATTCTTGTTTGATGGTCAGGATTTACGGACATGAATCACTCCTTTCCGATCAATGACGATTCATAGACGGCCAAACGGTCACTACCACAATCGGGGCATTTCTCCATTCTTGTCTCCATTCAAAAGGAGCCTCCACGGCGATGCCGTGGAGGCTCTTGTTTCAGTAATAATGTCCGTTTCCTTTGCCGTTTCTTTCTAACCCACAGGGCTCAAGCCCAGATCTTCTACCCAATTATACGTCAGAACTTGAGTTTGTAAACACGACATTCCCGATATTTTTCGAAATTTTTTTGAGGCGACCTTTTTCATTCCTTTTGCCTATTTTACCTTTCCAGAAGCTCTCAGGAGGCTCAAATAGAGCCTCCGCTAGAATTTTGGGGTCGAAGGTCGTCCAGCCGCAGCAGCTTCTAAATGGGCCTTCTGGAGCCTCCTGGGGCCTCCTGGCCGCGAAAGGGAACCTTCCAGGGCAAAAATACCGCCGATTTTTTCCAAAAATTGCCCTACGCACATGCGGAGAC
>Ga0180435_10003104_pt1 | contig 16808 bp, 15 predicted proteins | sample SS_ome_3_FD_132467 | JGI IMG/M metagenome (GOLD analysis project Ga0180435, IMG submission 132467) | Hypersaline lake sediment archaeal communities from the Salton Sea, California, USA - SS_3_S_1 metaG | ecosystem: Environmental > Aquatic > Non-marine Saline and Alkaline > Hypersaline >...
ATCCGCGAGGCCTGTCGAGACGGCCTCCAGCGCGTCGTCGGTTGCCTGCACCCGATCGTCATCCTTGGGCTGTCGCGGGCGGGGATGCTGCGCGGGTAGATCGAGGGCGTGCGCGTGGCCCCGCCTCACCGCGGCCGCCGCACCGGCGAGCGCTTGGTGGACCGGGCCATCGTAGGCGTCCGCGCGGCGGGCTGCGGCCTCGTCCCGCTGACGTCCGACGCCTCCCGCGCCGACGCCGGGCAACGACGCGTCCGCCAGGGTCGAGGTCGAGGTGAGCGCGTCGTTCGAGGGCGGCCACACCGACGAGTGCGGGCCTTGCCCCATCTGCGCTCGTTCGCTGGCGGCAGCCCGTTGCATGAACTTGCACCAAGCCTGCTGTCTACCGTAATGTGGCACGCAACACCACTGAGGAGGTGTCGACGTGCCGAGACGCATGCTCGTCCTGATGACCACGATGTTGCTGACGCTGGGCTGGGCGCTGGCCCAGGGAGGCGACCCGAACACGCTCACCGTGGCGCTGTCGGGGAACGTCGAGACGATGGATCCCCACACGGCATCCTCGCGGGCCGTGCCATTCCTCGAGAACATCTATGAGCCGCTGATCGGCCTGCAGGGGCCGACGACCGAGCTCTCGCCCGTCCTCGCGGAGCGGGTGGAGGTGTCGGACGACCAGACGGTGTACACCTTCCACCTGCGGCCCGGCGTCGTCTTCCACGACGGCACCCCGCTGGACGCCGCGGCCGTGGCGTACTCCTTCGAGCGCCTCATCGGCATCAACAAGGGTCCCTACTGGGCCATCAGCTACCTCGAGACGGTCGAGGAGGTCGACGAGCTCACCGTTCGGATGACGATCCGGCCCGGCGGCCCGCCCTTCCTTCAAGCCGTGTCGATGGTCGGCATCGTCAGCCCGGCCGCATTCCAGGCTGGCGCCAAGGAGGGTGACCCTTGGGCCGAGGATTGGGCGGCCACCAACACGGCGGGCTCCGGTCCGTACGTGCTGGCCGAACTCGTGCGCGGCGACCGCTTCGTGCTCGAGAAGTTCGATCCGTACTGGGGCGGCTGGGACAAGCCACACTTCAACCGCTCGGTCATGCTGTTGATCCCCGAGCGCTCTACCGCTCAGCTGATGCTCGAGAGAGGCGAGGTCGACATCGCCGAGCAGGTGCCCACCGAGGCGCTGCCCGCCCTGCGTGCCGATCCGGCCGTCACCGTCATCGAGCGTGACAACGGCGTGCGGGTGCTCTACCTCATGCTCAACGCCGCTGCCGGTCCGACCGCGGACGTGCGGGTGCGGCAGGCGATCAACCTGGCGTTCGATCAGGCGACCTTCCTCCAGGCGACCGGAGGCGCGTTCACGGACTCGAATGGCCCGGTGCCGGCCGAGTTCCTGGGCGGTTACGAGCCCGAGATCCCGTACAACCGCGTCGATCTCGACGAGGCGCAGCGTCTCCTGGAGGAGGCGGGGCAGGCCGGCATGACGCTGGACGTGTACTACACGACGGGCGATCAGGTGCAGGAGCTCGGGGGGCAGGTACTGCAGGCGATGCTCGGGCAGATCGGCGTCACCGTCAACGTCATCGCGCAGGATTTCCCGGCCTTCGTACGCTCCATCACTGCCTGGGGCACGGGTGATCGCTCCGTCGACGACGAGAACTTCCGGATGGCGAACTTCCTGTACACGCCGCCGCGCATGCCGGACGCCTACGCCTACCTCTGGTACATGTACCACTCGGACGCCCAGGGTGGCCGCGGCCGGAACCAGAACTTCTACTTCAACCCCGAGGTGGACCTGTTGATCGACGCGGGCGCCCTCGCCACCGACCCGGACGAGCGCCTCGCGCGTTACCGGGAGGCGGTGGACACGATCATCGGCGACGCCCCGCAGGTGTTCGTCGGCACGCAGAAGATGATCTACACGTTGCGATCGGACGTGGGCGGGTTCTACATGCATCCCACCTGGTTCCCCGCCGTGCGCGTCTACCCCCTGTACCGCGAGAACTGAGCGACGATCGCGTGGGGGCGGCGAGTCGTCGCCCCCACGCCCACCAACATGGTCACCTTCCTCGTCCGCCGCATCGCCTTCATGCTCGTGACGGTCCTCGGGGCCGTCACCGTCACGTTCGTCCTGGCGACGATGGTCCCCTCGGACCCCGCGCGCGCCGCCCTCGGCCCCGACGCCACCGAGACGCAGGTCGCGCAGTACCGCCGAGAGCGCGGGCTCGACCAGCCGCTCCCCATCCAGTACGTCCGCTACGTCGGCGCCATCGCGCGGGGCGATTTCGGCACCTCGATCGTCAGCCGCACGCCGATCCTCGACGACCTGGCGCGCTTCATCCCGGCCACCATCGAGCTGCTCGTGCCCAGCCTGCTCATCTCGATCGTGGTCGGCGTGGGCTTGGGCATCGCCGCGGCCTTCTACCGAGGCACGTGGATCGACCAGATCGCTCGCTTCCTGTCGCTGGTGGGCCTCTCCATGCCCATCTTCTGGCTCGGCCTGGTCCTCCAGCTGGTCTTCTTCCGCGCGCTGGGGTGGTTCCCCGCCAGTGGCCGGCTCGACAGCGGCTTCTCGCCGCCGCCGCTCGCCAGCGGCCTCTACACCGTCGACGCCCTCCTCGCCGGCCGCTGGGACCTGTTCTGGTCGGCCGCGCACCACCTCGTCCTGCCCGCCGTGGCGCTGTCGACGCTCACGCTCGGCATCGTGGCGCGCATGACGCGCTCCAGCCTGCTCGACGTCCTCTCCAGCAACTACGTGCGCACCGCGCGCAGCAAGGGGCTGCAGGAACGTAGGGTGCTGTGGAAGCACGCCCTGCGCAACGCGCTCATCCCGATCGTCACCGTGATCGGCCTGCGGCTCGGCCAGATGTTCAGCGGCGCGGTGCTGACCGAGACGGTGTTCGCCTGGCCCGGCGTCGGCCGCTACGCGTTCACGGCCCTGCGCCAGCTCGACTTCCCGGTCGTCATCGGCTTCACGGTCTGGGCCACACTCGTCTACGCGTTCGTCAACCTCCTGGTCGACCTCAGCTATTCGTGGATCGACCCGCGGGTACGGCTCGAATGAGCGCCTCCAGCGCTTCGCGCGCTGGCCGCGCTTGGCGGCGAGGCCTCGGGCGCCTGAGTCCGCTTGGCTGGGTGTCGTTGACGGTCGTCGTCGCGGCCGGGCTCGTCGCACTGGCCCCGGTGTGGTTCGCTCCGCAAGACCCCCTCGCCTTCGACATCCTGCGTCGGCTCGAGGGGCCCTCCACCGCGTCCTGGTTCGGCACCGACGAGCTCGGCCGCGACCTCTTCAGCCGCGTCATCTACGGGGTGCGCCTATCGCTCGGGGCGTCGCTGGGCGTCGTCCTCCTGACGGCGCTCGTCGGTATTCCCGTCGGCATCGTCGCCGGCTACCTCGGGCGTGCGTTCGACACCGTGCTCATGCGCGTGGCGGACATGTTCATCTCGTTCCCCTCGCTGATCATGGCGATGGCGATCGTCACCGTCCTCGGTCCCGGCCTGCGCAACGCGATGATCGCGTTGGCGCTGGTGTGGTGGCCGCAGTACGCCCGGCTCGCTCGCGGCCAGGTGCTGCAGTTGCGCGAGCTGCCGTACGTCGAGGCGGCCTCGGCCCTCGGGGCCGGCTCGCTGCGGATCATGCTGCGGCACCTGCTGCCGAACGCCTTCACGCCGATCGCCGTCAAGATGAGCCTGGACGTGTCCGTGGCGATCCTCGCGACGGCGAGCTTCTCGTTCCTGGGGCTAGGGGCCGCACCGCCGTCGCCCGAGTTGGGCTCCCTGGTGACCCAGGGCCGGAACTATTTCCTGCAGGCCTGGTGGTACACGACGCTGCCGGGCGCCGTCATCCTGCTGCTCAGCCTGGCCTTCAACAGCCTCGCCGACGACCTGCGTGACCTGCTCGACCCTACCCTCCGCTTCTGACCCCGATCTCGAAGGAGAACCGCGTGCTGCTCAACAAGACCAAGGCCCAACAACTCATGCGTGAGGCCGGCCTCGATGCCCTCGTGCTCACCTACACCGAACACAACGTGTACTTCGGCGACTTCCTGCACGTCAACAGCGCCGTGTTGAAGATGCGCCCCTACTACACCGTCTTCTTTGCCCGCGACGATCAGCCGCCCGCGTATCTCGTCCCGCATCAGGACTACGCCGACGTCGTGCGCGACACGTGGATCGAGGACGTGCGCGCGACCGCGGAGTTCATGATTCCTGGCCGGTCCGAGGTGATCTGGGAGCGGGAGAAGGCCGTCGGTCGGATCCTGGCCGAGCGCGGGCTCACCGGAGGCCGCGTCGGCTACGAGAACGCCAGCCTCTACGTCGACATCTACCGCCGCCTGGAGGAGCAGCTGCAGGGGTTCGAACTCGTGCCGGCGAGCGACATGCTGGCGCGCCTGCGGGCGATCAAGAGCGGCGAGGAGCTTCGCCGCATCCGGCGGGCGATGGAGATCACCCAGGCGGGCGCCCGAGCCGTGCTGGCCGAGGGCAGGGCCGGTGTCACCGAGCGCCACCTGGCGCAGGCCGCCAAGGACGCGATGATGGCGGCCGGGGCCGAGGCCATCAAGTTCCTCATCGTGGGGGCCGGCGCCAACGGCGCGATCGTCCACGGCGCGCCCACCGACTACGTCCTGCGCGACGGCGACATCGTCCGCTTCGACATGGGCGCGTACTACATGGGCTACCCGGGCGACTTCGCCCGCACCTTCGTCGTCGGCGACAGCCCGCGCGAGGTCGACGCCCGGCGCTACCAGGCGGTGTACGAAGCCGTACAGGCGGGCATCGCGGCATGCCGGCCGGGGGCGACCGCGGGCGAGGTCTACCGCGCCCAGATGGAGGCCGGGCAGCGCATCCTGCCCGATCTCACGCGCGAGCACTGCGGCCACGGCATGGGTCTCGAGGTCCACGAGGAGCCGATGATCCACCATGGAAGCCCGTTCGTCATCGAGGAGGGCATGGTGGTCATGATCGAGAATGGCCGCTATGTGGCCGGCGAGGGCGGCTACCAGCTCGAGGACCTGGTCCACGTCACCGCCGACGGCCCGGTGTTGATCACCGATGTGCCGCGCGAGTTGGTGCGCGTCTCGTGAGGCTCGGGCTCCTCGGGGCCGGCGGCATCGCCGACCTGGTGGCCGAGGCGGTGATCGGCGGCCGCCTGCCCGAGGTCGAGGTCGTCGCCGTCGCCGGGTCGTCCGGCGCCTCGGCCTCCGCTGCGGGCCTCGCCGGGCGGCTGGGCGCGGAGGCCGTTGTGCCGGAGCGCCTCCCCGCCATGACGCTCGACTGGGTGTTGGAGGCCGCCGGTGGCGCTGCGGTGCGCGCCCACGTTCCCGCGCTGTGGGCGGCTGGCGTCTCGACGATCGTCATGAGCATCGGCGCCCTCGTCGACCCCGCCGTCGACGCGGCCTACCGCGCCGCCCTGGCGCGCGGCGTCCGTGTCGTGCTCCCCAGTGGCGGTATCGCCGGACTCGATGGCGTTCGCGCGCTCGCCGCTACCGGCGGGTTGCAGAGCGCGTGCATCACCACCACCAAGGCACCAGCCGGCCTTCGTGGCGCGCCGCACCTGGAGCGCCATCGGATCGTGCTCCCCGAGGATCGCCCGATCACGGTGTTCGAGGGGAGCGCACGTGATGCGGTCGCGGGGTTCCCCGCCAACGTCAACGTCGCGATCGCCCTCAGCCTCGCAGGCTTGGGACCCGACGCCACCTGGGTCGTGGTGCGCTCCGACCCCGGCGCCACCCGGACGCGGCAACTCATCGAGGCCGAGGGTGACGCCGCACGTCTCGAGATCCGCATCGAGTCGAAACCGAGTCCCACGAACCCGCGGACCTCGTACCTCGCCGGGGCTTCCGCCATCGCCGCCCTGCGGGAGGTCGCGGTAACCTGACGGGACATGATGTCGACAAGTAAGACCGCGTTCTTGCGGCAAGCGATCGTCGAGCGGATCCGCCATGGGCGGTACCCGGTCGGCAGCCGCCTGCCGGGCCTGCGGGCCCTCGCCGAGGAGTTCGACGTCCATCCCAACACCGCGGCGCGGGTGGTCACGAACCTGGCGCGCGACGGCGTCGTCCGCAGCGACCACGGCCGCGGGACCTACGTCCTCGCGGTGCCGGGTGTGGAGGCGGACACATCGGCGATCGAGGGCATCGTCGCGGGTATTCGGGAACTTGCCATGCAGGGGCGCCGCCTCGGTGTGACACGGCGAGAGTGGGCCGCGCTGACCGCTGAAGCGGAGTCGCACGCCTTCGAAGACGATGGCCCCTCGATGTGGTTCGTCGAGTGCAGCTTGCGCGATGCGGAGGAGCTCTCGCAGAGCCTGAGCACGCTTCTGGAGAGACCGGTGCGACCGCTGTTGGTCGACGCCCTACCGCATCATCTCCTCGATCGCCGTGGCGGCGAGGTCTTCGTCACGACGCCCTTCCACGTCGAGGAGGTCGAGGCGGAGATCGAGGACGCGGCCCGGGTGGTGTGCGTCAACGTGGTGCCGACTTCCGAGACGCTGGTCCGTTTCGCCCACATCCCGTCTTCCGCGCGCGTCGCCGTCGTGGCCTCGAACGGACAGACGCTCGCGCGGTTCGTGCGCATGCTGACCACCTACACCCGCATCCGCCCAGTCGTCGCCCTGCTGGTGGACGATCCGGCCGCTCCGCTTGCGGTGGCCGACGCGGACGTCGTGATCGACAGCCACTCCATCCACGACACGGTGATGGGTTGGCGGCCCGCCGGCGAGTTGCTGACGATCCGCTACCAGATCGAGCCCACCTCGCTCGCGTTCCTGCGCGAGGTGCTGAGGCAGCGGAGTGAGCTGACGGTGGGCGTCGCCGGTTGAGTCGAACGGCCCCTGCTTGACACGTGTCCCCGGTGTTGGTACCTTTGCTTTGTTGAGCGAACGCTCAACAAGAAGAGGAGGGCAGCCCGCGTGCCCGATCACCCCCAGGACGGCCGGACGACCCACAGGTTGGGCGCCGACGAGCGCCGACGCCAGATCCTGGACGCCGCGCTGACCCTGTTCGCGCACCATGGCTACGCGGGGACCACGACCAAGGCGATCGCCACGGAAGCGGGCATCACCGAGGGCCTGATCTACCACTACTTCGGGGGCAAGGCCGAGCTGCTCGTCGAGCTCGCGAAGCAGCGCAGCACGCTCCTGCAGGAGGTGCGGTCGTTGCTGCGCGACGAGGGCGATGCCCCGGCAACGCGCACGATGCCGCGGATCGCGCGCGGCTGGGTGGAGTTGGTGCGCCACCAGGGTGATCTGGTCATCATGCTCGTCAGCGAGGCCCATGCCCACCCCGAGGTCGGAGCGGCGTTCTCGGCGCTGCTCGAAGAGGTGCGCGGCGGGCTTCAGGGCTATCTCGAATGCCGCGTGGCCGCCGGCGAGCTGCGCGCCGACCTACCGACCGCAGTGGCGGCAGCGTCGTTCCTCTCCACGTTATTGATGTTCTTCTACACCCGCGCCGGGCTCGACGATGCCGCCTGGGAGGTCGAGGCGCGGCGATTCACGGCGGCGCTGCTCGACGTCTGGCTCCTTGGGGCGCTCGCTCGCGAAGACGCCCCGTGAGCCCGTGCCGCGTCCGGCCGCGGCGGGCGCCGCCAGCGCCGGAATTGAGTAAGTAACCACTCAGCACGTTGCGCCGCAAGCTACACGGAACGGAGACTTCATGACCACGCCCCGCTTGCATACTGCCGCACCAGGAGTCGCCCCGTGCGCTTCCTGACCTCCCTCGCCCTGCGCCATTCCGTCGTGGTCGTGATCGCGTTTGCGCTCGCCACGGGCTTCTTCGTGACCCGTGCGACCCAGACGACCACCGACGGTAGCACCGACGCCATGTACCCGCCCGAGTCCGCGGCCGCCATCCTCGCCGACGAGCTCGCCGTCGACTTCGCCCAGGGCGATCGGCTGCTCCTGGTCGTCGAGGGCGATGTCTGGAGCGCCGAGGGGCTGGCGGCGCTCCGCTCCCTCACGCGCGCCATCGACCGGCTCGAGGGCACCCGTGACGTCACCTCGCTCGCGACCGCCAAGCGCCTGGAGGACGACGACGGCTTCCTCATCGTCGGCGACCTCATCCCGTCCGACCTCGGCGACGCCGCCGCCATCACCGACGCGCGCCGCTACCTCGAGCGCGCCGAGATGTACCAGGACGTGGTGTTCGTCGACGCCGCAGGCCGCCGCGCGAGCCTGATCATCGAGTACGAGGGGACCATCGACGCCGCGGCGTACGCCCGCATGGTCGCGGATGCCACCGGCGAGACCTGGCCCGGCGACCACGCGCTCGCCGGCGCGGCCTTCACCACCATGGAGCTGCGCGAGATCATCGCGCGCGACCTGCCAGTGCTGGGAGCGACCGCGCTCGCGCTGATCCTGCTCATGCTGTGGGTCAACTTCCGCACCACCCGCCGCGTCGCGCTGGCGTTGGTGCAGATCGTCATCGGCGTGGTCTGGGGGATGGGGATCTTCCAGCTCCTGGGCCAGGAACTCATGGCCTTGACGGTGATCGGTCCCATCGCGGTGATGGCCGTCGGGGCCTCGTTCTCGATGCACCTGCTGGGGCGCTACGACTTCGAGCTGGCGCGCGGGACCGACAAGGTCGAGGCACTGCTGCGCACCTTCCAGCGCACCGGCCTCGGCGTGCTCGTCTCGGGACTGGCGATCTCGGCCGCCATGAGCACGTTCCTGCTCTCCGATCTGGCGATGGTGCGCGGCCTCGGCCTCGTCGCCGCCCTCGGCGTGCTGTCGTCGCTGTTCGCTGCGCTCGTGCTGCTGCCTGCACTGCTGCGCCTGCTCCCGGACCCCGCGCGCGTCCCCGACCCCGAGGCGCCCGGTCGCATCCGGGGCCTCCTCGCGGGGGTCGCCGCCGTCGTCACCCACCGGCCGAAGGTGGTGATGGGCGTCGCTGCCGTGCTCGTCATGGGCGCGCTCCTGGGCATCGCGCGGATCCAGGCCGACACCTCGATCCTGGCTTTCTTCCCCGCCGACGGCCCGACCCGGCAGAGCGTCCGCACGGTGGAGGCGACCCTGGGCGGCAGCTCGGTGGTGCAGGTCCGCGTCGACGGCGACATCCTCGATCCCGAGGTGCTGGCGGCGCTCGAGGCCTTCCAGGCGAGCGCGAAGTCGCTGCCCGAGGTCGGCGGCGCGCAGTCGATCACGCAGGTGATGCGCGCGATCCACCGGACGCTGACCGGCGAGGACGGGCTGCCGCCGACGCGCCAGGCGGCGGCGCAGGAGCTCCTGCTCTACACGTCGTCTGGCGACGCGGCCGAACTGGCCAAGCTGCTCACGCTCGACGAGCAGAGCGCACTCGTCAACTTGGTCGTGCGGTCGAGCTCGACCACCCGCGGCCGCGAGCTGCTCGCCGACCTCGAGCGCATGGCCGAGGAGACGCTCGGCGGTCGCGCGACCTACGGTTTCACCGGCCAGGCGGTGCTCGAGCTCGCCGTCGAGGACGCCATGCGCCACGACTTCCTGATCAGCCTGACGCTCGCGATCGTCCTGGTGCTCGCCATCGATAGCCTGGTGCGCTCGTTCCGCGCCGCGGCCGTCACGATCCTCGCGCTGCTCGCCACGATCGCCCTGCAGTACGGCCTGCTCGGCTGGGCCGGCACCCCGCTCAACCTCGCGACCATGCTCATGGGGGCGCTGGCGATCGGGGTGGGCGACTACGCGATCCATCTCACGGTGCGCTACATGGAGGAGCGCGCCCGCGGTCGCGGTCCCGAGGACGCCGTCGGGCACGCCATCATCACCTCCGGGCGCCAGATCCTCTTCACAGCCACCACGCTCGGGGTCGGCTTCTTCGCGCTCACCTTTGCCGACTTCGTCCCCGTCGCCACCCTCGGCTGGCTGATGGTCCTGACCGTCGCGCTAGTCGGCATCGCCACCCTGACCCTGCTCCCCGCCGTCGCCCTCGTCGCGTTCCGCCACCCGTGCGGACGCTCGGTCGACCTCGCCACCACCCTCGGAGGTGAACCAGCATGACCCGAAGCACCGGCCCGAAGCGCGCCGCCACCGCCATACGCCGCCCCACGCCGCCCATCGCCGTCGCCCTCCTCCTCGTCGCGGCGGTCGCCGTCCTCGGCATACCCGCGGCCGCGCAGGCCTACGGCAGCGCCGACGAGCTCATGGCGGCCGTCGAGGCCCGCCCCGAGCCCGCCAGCGTCGAGGCGATCCTCGAGATGACGATCGCGAACGCCGCCGGCCAATCGCTCACGCGCGAGATGCGCTCCTGGTCGACCGGCGCCGAGCGACGCCTGCTCAAGTTCACCGCGCCGGCCGACATCGCCGGTTCCGGCTTCTTGCGCATCGACGACGGCTCCGTCGACGAGACACTCGTCTACCTGCCAGCGCTCGACCGCGTCCGCCGCGTCGCCGGCGGCCAGCGCGGCGAGTCGTTCTTCGGGTCGGACTTCGCCTACGAGGACGTCGAGGGCATCGATCCCGACGACTACACCTACGTCCTGCTGCGGGTCGAGGACGGACCCCGCTACGTGATCGAGGCGACCCCGACGGCGGCGTCGGGCTCGACGTACGACCGCCTGGTGCTCGAGGTGCCCGAGGCGACGCTGATCCCGGAACGCGTCGTCTACTACCGCGGCGACGAGGCTATCAAGGAGCTCACCGTGCACGACGTCCAGCAGGTCGGCGACTACCTTCTCGGGATGGAGCGCCGCATGGTGACGCTCGACCGCGGTTCCACGACCGTGATCCGCCAGAGCGACGTGAACCTCGACGGCGACCTGACCGACGAGATCTTCACCGAACGCTTCCTGAGGCGCTGACGTGCGTCGCATCGTTCTCACCCTGGCGCTCGTCGCCGTGAGCGCGATCGCGCCGGCGCAGGTGCGCACGGAGTGGAGCGGCTCGCTCACCGCCAGCTTCGGCGTCGACATCGGCGGCGACCTCAGCGCCGCCGGCGCGCGGGCGCAGGGCGCGCTGGACGGCACGGTGGGGAGCGAGTACTTCCCGACCGCCGCCTTCCGCGTCGCCATCGACTTGGACGGTGATGCCGCCTGCGACCGCGGCGAGGTCCGCTTGGGCGAGGCGTGGGGCCGTCTGTTCCTCGGTGACGTCGAGCTCACCGCCGGCAATCAGACGCTGTCGTGGGGCTCGACGGACGCCGTCAACCCGGTCGACCGCCTCAACCCGCGCGACCTGCGCGTCCCGATCGACGCGGCGAAGCTCGCGACCCCCATGGTCCATGTGCGCGCCTACCTCGACGGCGACGTCACCCTCGAGGCCGCGCTGGTGCCGGTCTTCGTCGCCTCGCTGCCGCCGAGTGCCGCCTGGCGGGATGATCCGGTGCCGACGCTGCCGCCGGGCATGACCAGCGTCGAGACGCGCCCGGTCCGCGACGAGCGGCCGGCCGCGGCGCCCGAGAACGCGCAGTTCGGCGCGCGCGCGCAGTGGCGCCCACCCGGCTTCGACCTCGCGGTCAGCTACCTGCACCTGTTCCGCGACACCCCGACGGCGTCCGCAGAGGTCGTGCCGACCGGCACCCCCGGCGAGCTGGCGCTCCAGCCCGTCCTCCGCTACGACCGCATCGAGGTCGTCGGCGTCGACGGTTCGGTCGCGCTTGGCCCGTTCGTGTTCCGCGCGGAGGCGGCCTACACCTTCACCCGCGACCCGGACGGCACCGACCCCAGCGTGGGCAACCCCGGTTTCCAGGTGGTCGTTGGCGGCGAGACGGCCATCCCGGACGGCCCGCGCGTGGTGCTGCAACTGGTCCTCGACGGCGAGACGCTCGACGCCGCCCCAGACGGCACGCACGGCGGCATCGAGCTCGCGTGGCGCAGCATGGCGATCGTGAACCACGCGGTGGACGCGCGCACCGACCTCCACGTGGCCTGGGTCCAGGACTTCGACGGCAGCGGCCTGCTGCGCCCGACCGTCGCCTACGACTTCGCCGACGCGGTCACCGGCACCCTCGAGGCCGTGGTCGCCTACGGCGCGGACGACAGCCGCTTCGGCGCGTGGCGCGAGCGGAGCGGGATGAGCGCGTCGCTGAGCATGGCGTTCTGACGAGGGGGCAGGAGAAGGGCGCCTCAGGGGCCGGTCCTGGATTCACTCCGGGAACGCGAACCCCAGCACCCGCGCGGCGAAGCTCTCGCGCACGGCGGGCTCGTGGCGCCCGCCCTCGATCCGCCACAGGGTGACGCGGCGGTCGTCGGTGCAGGCGGCCTCGAGCGGCACCGTCTCGTTCCCCTCGACGTCGGCGTCGAGGTCGAAGGGCGTGCCCGGCACCAGGTCGCCGCATCCGGCGCCGTCCGCGAAGGTGCGTACGGTGGTCTCCGCGCCCGTGTACGGCGGCTGCTGGAACAGCGCGCCGCCCGCGTAGTCGATGATCGGGTCGTCGGTGCCGTGGATGTGCAGCAGGCGGGGAGGACCCTCGGCGCCGCAGCCGGGGGGTGGGTCGTCGAGCGCGCCGGCGAGGATGACGACCGCCGCGAAGCGCTCGGGGTGGTTGCAGGCCAGGGTGTAGGCCATGAAGCCACCGTTCGAGAAGCCGAACACGGCGACGTCCGAAACGGCGACCCGGTCCTCGATCTCGTCGATGACGGCGAGCAGGTAGCCCTCGTCGTCGATCCCGCGGTCGAGCAGGTCGCAGCAGGCCTCGGCCGCGTTCCAGAAGCGCTGTTGGGCGGTGTCCCTCGTGCCCTCGGGGCGGACGACGATCACGCCGGCGACCGCCGCGCCGCTCCCGAGGGGGAAGAGCCGCTCCACTTGCGAGGCGTTCGAGCGGTAGCCATGGAGCACCACCAGGAGCGGCGTCGGTTCGGTGGGGTCGTGGTCGGGCGGCGGCAACACCACCGCCGGACGCTCCTCGCCGCCGACGACGAACGCGTCCGGCGGCAGGACGAAGCGGTTGCAGGCGGCGAGCAGCGCTGCCATCAGCACCCCGGCGTAAACCACGCGAAGCTTCCGGGCGTCCATGCCCGACCGTACCGCCCGGGCATGAGGAGCTTCTTTTCCCCCCAGGTGCCACGATGCCCCCATGATGGCCACCCTGTTCGACGCCAGCTTCCTGCTCGTCGCCCCCTTCTGGCTGCTCATGATCGCGCTGCCCGGCTGGCGCGTCACGGGCCGGGTGATCGCCTCACCGTGGATCGCGGCGCCGGCCGCCGCGCTCTACCTGGTGCTGGTGCTCCCGAGCCTGCCCGGGGTGTTGGGCGCGCTGTCGAGCCCGTCGCTCGAGGCGATCGCCCCGATGCTCGGCACGCCCGAGGGGGCGACGGTCGCCTGGGTGCACTTCCTCGCCTTCGACCTGTTCGTCGGGCGCTGGGTCTACCTCGACGCGCGGGCGCGCGGCATGACGCCGTGGCTGACGTCGCCGCTGCTCTTCCTGACGCTGATGCTGGGTCCGGCGGGCCTGCTGGGGCACCTGCTGATGCGGGGGCGTTACCGGGCGGCATGACGGGACCCACGCGACGATGGGTGGCGGGACCCCTTCGCGACGGAGCGCGGAACCGCCCCGTAACCACCGTGCACGTCGACCGGGCGGTCGCCTAGCCCGCGCCCTCTCGTTCCCACGGCCACGGCCCGGGCGCCGCGGCCAGCGCGACCGCGATCGGTCCCACGTGCACGGCGAGGGCGGGGCCGGTTGGCGTGAGGCCGGACCACAGGATCGGATGCCGCTCGCGGATGCGGGCGAGGACCCCTTCGGCGTCGTCGATGTCGAGGCCGTGCACGAGGCCGACGCGCAGCGGCGTCCCCTCGCCGAAGCGGCTGGTGACCTGGTCGGCGATGGCCGTGACTGCGCGCTTCCAGGTCCGCGCCCGCGAGGCGGTGACGTAGGCGCCCACCGACTTGTCGACGGTGATGACCGGCTTCATGTCGAGCATCGTGCCGAGCGCCGCCTGCACGCGGCCGATCCGGCCGCCGCGCAGCAGGTACTTCAGGGTGGCGAGCGTGAAGTAGAGCTCGGTCTCGGCGTGGACGGCGCGCATCCACGCGACCGCCGTGTCGATGCCGTGGCCCAGCGCACGCGCGGTCATCGCGGCGTGCACCTGGAACGACTGCGCCCCGCAGATGGTGCCGGAGTCGTGCAGGGTCACCGCGGCCTCGGGCGCGAGCGCGCGCGCCTGGTCGGCGGCATTCATGCTCCCGGACAGGGCCGACGACACGGTGATCGCCAGCACCGGGCGCGTCGCCTCACGGTAGCCGGCCGCGTAGACCTCGGGCGCCGGTTGGCTCGTGCTCGGGTGAGGACCGCCATCCTCGAGCCGCCCGATGAGCTCGGCCAGCGGGATCTCCGTGGAGCGGTGCGTCTCGTCGCCGATCTGCACCACGAAGGGGGTGACGACCGGGTCGTTGGCCAGCGTCGGGAACGCATCGAAACCGTGATCGGCGATGACGTCGAATCGGGGTTCCGGCGCAGGGTCGCCGGCGGGTCGCGCCTCTGGGATGGGGTTCACACCTGAAGGATACCCGGGGGTTGGGGAGGGGTGCGTCGTCGCGGCGGCCGAGGGCAGCGGATGGCAACCGTGGGCCGTTGGGGTGGTGCCTAGCCCATGCGGCCGGACCGCCGCGGGTTGCGCCAGAATCCGTCATGGAACCCGGTGGTGCGGCGCGATCGACGCTCAAGGTGGCGCTTGACGCGCGTGCCGATCGTGTACACAATACGTACACGAATGGAGGCACGCACATGCGTTTCGTCAGCGTAAGGGACCTGCGCGCCAAGTCTGCGGAGGTCTGGCGCGACCTCGAACGCGAGCGGGAGATGGTCATCACGAGCAACGGCCGACCCGTCGCCATCCTTGCAGCCGTCGACGAAGGGAGCCTGGAGGCCTCGCTGCGGGCGTTCCGACGGGGTCGCGCGGTGGACGCCCTCGGCACGCTCCAGCGCGACTCGGTCGGCCAAGGTCACGACGCGCTAGGTGCCACCGAGATCGAGACCGAGATCGATGCCGTCCGGAGGGATCGACCGCGGTGAGGATCGTCCTGGACACGAACGTCCTCGTGCCGGGCATCCTGAACCCCTACGGCACACCCGCCGACGTCGTACGGATGGTGGTGTCCGGCAGCGTGACGCTCTGCGTCGACGCGCGGATCCTTCTCGAGTACGCGGAGGTGTTGGCGCGCCGCAGGTTCGCCTTCCCGCCTGGTCCCGTCCACGCGCTCCTCGACCTCATCGCCGCCGAGGGACTCGAGGTGGCAGCGACCCCGCTCTCGACCCGCCTTCCCGACCGCGACGACGAGCCGTTCCTCGAGGTCGCCCTGGCGGGGGACGCGGCGTGCCTCGTGACCGGCAACCTGGCGCACTACCCGCCGGCGGCTCGGGCTGGCATGGCGGTCCTGGCACCGGCGGAGTTCCTCCGGGCGTTCCGCCTTCGCCCGGAGCGAGGCACGCAGCCACGTCGCTGATTCCCCGCTGATACCCGAGCGACTACGGTGCGCGCATCCCGTTCGAGGAGGCGCTGCCGATGACCCATCCGAACCGCCGATCCCGCCGCTGGAAGACCGCCACCCCCTGGCGAGCGACCCTCGCCCTCGCCGCCCTGCTCGCGCTCGTCGCGTGCGGGGGCCAGCCCACCGGACCCATCGGCAGCGTCGACGCCTTCGTCGCGGCACTGCCCGCTTGGGACGAGGTCGCCCCGCCGGTGGTCGAGAACGCCGGCGAACCGACCGGCGAGGCCCCCGCCATCGACCAGGAGGAGGTCGACGGCACCGTCTACACCTGCTCCACGACGCCCTACAGCATCGCCAAGAACCCCACCGAGATGGCGCTGTTCAACCCCGACGCCTCGGTGCTGTGGCCCGGCGCGCTCATCCGCGGCGGGTCGCACCTGAGCGTCGGCTCGCTCGAGCTCCTGGCCATGAGCCGCGAGCGGCGCGCTCCGCTGGGGATCTCGATCCAGGGCGGCGGCGTGCTCGGCATCCCGGGCGGCGTCAGTTTGACCGTCGACCAGCCCGTCGGCAGCACGGTCCGCGAGGGCATCAACCAGTTGGTCGTCAACGCCCTCGATTCGGACGTCGCCGTCGGCGCCGGGGCCAGCACCTTCACCTCGGTCGAGAGCCACTCCACCAGCCAGACGCTCCTCAGCCTCGGACTCGACGCCCGCTACCTGGGTGCGGAGGCCTCCGCGCGCCTCGACTACAGTAAGACCGCCAGCGAGCGCACCTACACCGCGTACTTCGTCCAGCGGCTGTTCACGATCGCCGTCGATCTGCCCGAGCGCCCGTCGTCGGTCTTCGCCGACGGCGTCACCGGCGCCGACCTGCAGGCGCTGGGGATCAGCGGGTCCAACCTGCCGCTGTACATCGACAGCGTCTCGTACGGCCGCATCCTCATGTACTCGTTCACCTCGAGCGACTCCCGCGAGCGCATCGAGGCCGCGCTCGAGTTCTCGTACGACTCGCCGATCGGCGGCGTCGACGGCTTCGCCGAAACCGACCTGCAGGAGACCCTGTCGACGGCGCGCATCGAGGTCTTCGCCCTGGGCGGCCCGAACACGGGCGTGCAGAACCTGATCCGCGACGGCAGCCTGGCGTCGTACTTCGAGGCGCCGCTGGCGATCAACCAGGTGGAGCCGATCTCGTTCACGCTCCGCAACCTGGGCGACAACACCCTCGCCAAGGTGGGCGACACGACCAGCTACGACGTGCGCACCTGCCTGCCGGTGGGCGGCGGCCTCCCGCAGCCCCAACACTGGTGGCCCGCGGACGGCGACGTCGACGACGTGATCGGCGGCATCGACCTGGGGAGCCTCTGGGGGGCGTACGGCGCCGGCTGGGACGGCTCCGACCCCACCCAGCGGTCGTGGACCTTCGACGGCCAGGGCGAGTACCTCAACAGCTACCCGGAGCTCCTGGTGGTCCCGACCGACGG
>Ga0180435_10003105_pt1 | contig 16806 bp, 18 predicted proteins | sample SS_ome_3_FD_132467 | JGI IMG/M metagenome (GOLD analysis project Ga0180435, IMG submission 132467) | Hypersaline lake sediment archaeal communities from the Salton Sea, California, USA - SS_3_S_1 metaG | ecosystem: Environmental > Aquatic > Non-marine Saline and Alkaline > Hypersaline >...
ATACAATGCTCCTCACATTGTCCGCAGAAGATACATTTCCCATAGTCTCTTTTAATGATGCGAATCTTTTTTTCTTTATCGTCATGAAAAGTGATGGCATACGAAGGACAAACATTGGCACAGGTTTCGCACCCCACGCAGTTCTTGTCGTCCACTACCGGTTTGCCCCGGAATTTTTCCATCGGCACATGCGGTTCTTTAGGAAATTTCGTCGTGTATGCCGGAGAAAAAAGCGACCGGAGGGCTTCAATTATTTCTCTGATCTTCGGATATCGCATCTTCCTGTTCTCCTTTTTTTATTCTGTCCGCAATCTCTTTATAATCATCAACAACGGTTCTTTCGTCAAGTTTTACGCCAAATATATATGCCCCTCTCGCAAGCGCATGTGCGGCCACCGTTGCTGAAAAAAACAACAGAGGGATTGCGATTAAGGCTTTTACGCCCAGATCATTAAATCCATAGTGAAACAACAGTCCTAATAAGATACTGCAGCATCCCAGCGTTACACACTTTGTTGCCGCCTGCAACCGGTTATATACATCGGGCAATCGAATCAAACCGATGCAACCAAATAGATTGAACAGTACCCCGATGATCAATAATAGTATGCTGATTATATTATTCATTTAATTTTTTCCCTCCCAGGTATTTTGCTAAGGTTAATGTACCGACAAAACTCAGAATTATCCAGGCAATGCCAATATCAATAATAAACATCCGGTCGGTAATAATGGCAATCAGGGCACAGATCCCCACCACGAGAATCCCAAAAATATCAATCCCCACCATCCGGTCGGCAATTGACGGGCCTTTGATAATCCGGTACAGGCAGAAAAAACAGAGGCCGATTTGTATGTAAAGCAGTATGTTTAGTAAGTTGTCCATAAAGGTGGTTGCTGGTTACTGGTTACTGGTTGCTGGCCGGAGCGCAGTGGAGGTCCCGACAAAGGCGGGATTGCCGGTTGCGTCCTATGCATATTACTACGTTTTAAACTCTGTCAGGACCTTCGGACGCTGACAGATTTAGGGGCATATTCCATCCTCTTTCCATCCGTCAGCATTCATCATATCCTGGATGTTTGTAGTGAAAATTTATGAATTTTCGCTACTCTGTCGTTTCGCGTTTCACCCCCCTTCACCGGGTCGTCTTCTCTCTACATTTTCACATTTCCATATCTTCTCATTTTCATATCTAATATTTTACTAAAACGGTTACTCAAATATTTTTTGAATGTATTTCTCGAATCTGCCGGCAATCTTCTCTGTATATAGTTCAGGATCAGTTGAACTTACATAGATCCAATGGACGAATATATGATCATCCTGAATATCAACCGTAATGGTGCCAGGAGTCATGGTAATGGAATTGGCCAGAGTTGTGCGGGCAATGTCCGTTTTCAGGTTGATTTTCACCTTAACAATTCCCGGTTTGATGGGCAGTTTGGGATGCAATACCCGGTACGCAACATCAAAGTTTGCTTTCAGGCATTCCCAGGCAAAAATGAATAGATACACCACAAACCAGAAATATCGTTGGAGTTGAAATAATTTCCGGACATCCTCTACAAAGTATTTTTCCAGCAAAAGTGTTGCAAGCAATGCTACCGAAATGCCTGCCAGGATATTAGGAACTGAGAGGCTAAAGGTAAAGAGAAGCCAGATTCCAAATAAAATTGCTATGTAGACGATACTTCTCATAAACCGGGATTTATTAAATTTTTTGCGTTAACGATCACATCCACTGCAGGCATTAAAACAATATCTCTGATATCAGGAATAATCAACAGGCTCAGAAAAACGCAAAAAAGAGCCAGAATAACCATGGGAACCTGCATGAATAAAGGGACTTCCCTGACATAATCAATTGTTGTTTTTTCTTCCGAAGAAAAAATTCTTTTCTGAAACTTCAGGAAATATGCCAGCGTAACAATGCTGATAACAGCTGCAATAAATGCCACGAAATAATATTGCGCCTGAACTGCCGCAATAATAATGATCAGCTTACTGAAGAATCCACTGAAAGGAGGTATCCCTGAAATGGCCATGGAACCACTAAAGGAAGTTGCAGATGTGACGGGCATTTTTCTAGCTAAACCACCCAGCATATTCAGATCTCTTATTCCTGTGGCATGTTCAACGGCTCCGGCTGTCATAAATAATAATCCTTTAAAAACGGCATGGTTTATTAAATGAAACAGTCCACCTAAAATTGCCAGTGCAGCAATCTCATTTGCCCCATTATTGGCAAGAACCAGCATGCCGGTTCCCACTCCCAGAACAATATACCCAACCTGACTAATGCTTGAATAGGCCAATAATCTTTTATAATCCCGCTGCCCTATTGCCAGAATGCCTCCTATGACCATTGACAATACTCCAAGTGTAGTTATTGCAAGCGCAACTTCGTAGGATAATGCAAACATATTGAACAGCAACCGGATTAAAACATAGACGCCAACTGCCTTAATTAATATCCCGGACAGCATGGAAGAGATTGGGGAAGGTGCCGAGGAATGCGCATCAGGAAGCCAGGCATGAAAGGGTACAATAGCTGCTTTCAATCCGAATCCGGTAATAAAAAGCAGCTGAATAAAGATGATTATCCTATTTCCGGAATAGCTCAACAGCAATTGGGCGATATCTGCAATATTAAGCGTACCCGTAGTCCAGTACAACAATCCGACACCTAACAGAATAATTAATGATGCCATTCCTCCCAAAACCTGATATTTAAACGATGCTTCCAGCTCCGGCTTTTCAACACCAAAAGCAACCAGTGCATAGGAAGCGATAGAGGCAATTTCAAGGAAAACATACAGATTAAATAAATCTCCGGTGAGTACCACTCCGTTCATTCCGGCAACCATCAGGCAGACTAATGCATAAAAATTATTTTCAGCCGTGTATTTGCGCATGTAAGTGATCGCATAAAAAGCAGACAAAAAAGTAATTAGATTGATTACAATAAGCATAAAAGCGCTAAATCCATCAAGCACCAGGTGAATGCCAATTGGAATATTATTTACGGGCTTCCATCCTCCTACCGCATATACGATAGCTTCATGATCCCCTGCAAACAACCAGGCGATACACAATCCGGTTAACAGTAAAAGAACAAGGGAGGTAATTGTTTTCGAAAAAATGCCCCATAGCCTTCCTATTAACGGAATAAGGAATGCCGCACCCAATGGTAGGATAATATAAAGAGGGACTAAATTTGCCATCGTTTATCCTTTCAAGCTATTGATTTTTCGAACATCAAAGGTTTTATGTTTTCGATATATTTTAATTGCCATTGCAAGAAGCATTGCATTCGTAGCAAGGCCGATCACAATGGCGGTTAACACCATGGCTTGCGGCAAAGGATCGACAAACACAGGGCTCTGCTGGCCTTCTTTAATGATTGGGGCAATGCCATTCTCGATATAGCCAACCAACACCAGGAAAAGAAAAATGCTGAATTCCATAATGGAAAGGCCGATTACAATTTTAATGATGTTTCTTTTGGTTAAAACACCATACAGGCCGGTTAGAAATAATATGAAACACAATAGATAGACAATCATGATGATTCCTCTTTAAAAATGACCAATGCCAAAAAGATGGTGAAAAGCGCTGCCGCCACTTCGATACCAACTGCTATATTGTATAAGGGAATAACACCTGCGCTAATCAGCTCGCCAATGATTCCCTTTGGGAAATAATTATTCAAAAAGATTCCCGTTCCTAAAATAAAACCACCTAGTGCAAGGATTAGAAACAGCAATATTGCCAGACTCTCGAAAACCGAAGAACCTTCTTCCTTTGTCTTCAACTTTAACACATCGCTTCCAAATGCCAATACCAAAAGGATAAAAGCGCCTGCAACAATAGCGCCCCCGGCAAAACCTCCCCCGGGGGTCAAATGTCCATGAGTTATCACATAAACTCCGTAAATGAAGATTACTCCAACCACGATGCGGGTTACTGTTTTTACGATGGATGTCATTCCATTCATTTTTTCCCTTTTATTCTTAAAATGGTTAGTACTCCGATTACGGCTGTAAAAAGGATCGTTGCTTCTCCAAGCGTATCGTATCCCCTGAAATCGAAAAGAACACCTGTAACCAGGTTCGCGCTTCCGGTTTTTTGGGCAGCGCCATCAATATAAGCCGTTGCCATCCTGGTAGTGTGTTCTCCAAAAGGCTGTAATACATCGATGGCCTGGGTAAAGAAATAGAGCAGAAATAGCGCAAATACTATTACTGCAGCAATATTTATCACATCCCTTGTGTAAATTTTAGAAATCCCTTCCATATGAGTTCCGGCTTTTTCTTTCAGTTCTTTTCTTGTGCTATCGAGCACTACTGACACCATTATTATCAGCGTAATGGTTTCCACTACGATCTGCACAATCGCCAGATCCGGAGCTTTTAGCAACAAAAAGCAAATAACCAGGCCATAGCCCACAATGCCGCAAGCAATCAACGCTGAAAGAAGATCTTTTGCGTTGAGCGCATAAATCGCTCCGATGATCATAAATCCCAATATGACGGATAAAGTGATCTCCATTTTAAAAGTTATATCACGTTAAAAACAAGAGCATGATAATTAAACCAACTACCAGCCAGATTGCATAAGTTTGTAAAATGCCGGTATGTGCTTTGCTCAATAGCTTGTTCAACCACAAAGTCCCGTCTCTTGACAGATAATAAATATCAAACCATTTTTGTTCTGCCTTTTTATAGATCCCGGAGAAGAGCTTAAATTCACGGATCGTTTCATAGAAACCGGTAACTTCAAATCCGGTTGACTCCTGAAACGTTTCTCCGCCAATAAAACTGTCTTCCCGTCTGAACTTTTTAACATCACTAATGACATAAAATCCAATTCCAAGCAATATGGATATGATCACAAGCAAAGAAACGGTAACGGAACTCCAGTTTCCTGCATAAGCTACGTTGCCAACAACCGGTTTAAAAAGGAAAGGGACGACATAATTGGTTGCAAATACACCGAAACCGACACAAAACGCAGCAATAATTATCATTGGAATGAGCATCGAGATTTTTGATTCTTTTAACTGATCAAAGCCGGTTCTTTTCCTTCCTAAAAAGATTCCGGAGATGAACTTGATAAAACTGGCCAGGGTTAATGCGGAACCGATTACTGCAAGCGCCAGCCAAACCATCCACAAGCTGTTTGCAATTCCGGCATCTTTTCCGAATTCAATAATCCCCTGGTAGATGATCCATTTTGAAGCAAATCCGTTAAAAGGCGGGATCCCGGAAATGGATAATGCAAAAATGAGTGCTGTAATAAAAGTCATCGGCATTTTTCCGGACAAACCGGCTAATTCCTCCAGGTCATCCTTACCGGTTTGCTCTTTAACGCTTCCGGCAGCAAGAAACAAACCGCTTTTATAAAGCGCATGATTAACCATGTGAAACAAGCCCCCGATTATTCCCAACGGAGTGCCTAATCCCAAGCCGGTCACCATGTAGCCAACCTGCGAAACCGCATGATAGCCCAGCAATTTTTTATAATTGTGTTGTATCAATGCCATCATCACTGCAATAATGATGGTAGATACTCCAATGATGAGAATAATCAGCGTCAACCATTGATTCAGGACAAACATTTCGTTACATAAACGCGCCATAAAATAGATCCCAAGCAATTTATCCAGCGAAGCCGGTAAATAAGCAGAAGATGAAGCCGGCGCTTTCTTTGCATAATCCGGTACCCAGCTGTGAAACGGGAAAGCGCCTGCTTTTGTAAAACTACCAATCAACAACGTTAGAAATGCGATTACCCCCAGTGTATTATTGGTTGAAAGATTAAGATCTGAAATGGTTAATGAACCGTTAATACTCCAGATGATTCCAATTCCAAAAATCATCAATGCATCTGCTCCACCAACAAGAATCAACGTTTTTTTTGCTACATGAGCGCTTTCTTCGTCATAGCCTTTTATAAGCTTATAAAGTGTCAGCCCAAGAAAGCCCCAGAAAGTGATAAAAAGAATTAAATGATCGGCCAAGGCTGCTCCATTGGAAGCCCCCAACGTTAATAGAATGTAAGGGTAGTAGTTATAATATTTCTTTTCCCTTTTCACATAAACCAATGAATAGATGAGAATCAGAAGAGTAAAGAATCCGATGAAGAGCGTGATCAATTTGCTTAATCCATCAATACGGCAAAGGAAGAGATTATGAAGATCAAAGCCAAGGTTTTCCCATCCTGAAACATTTTCCCGGCCTGGTCCTAATAAAGAAACACTTTCTTCTGCAATTCCGGAAAAATAGATTTGAATGGAAGAATACAACACGACCGCAGAAACCATCAACGCAAAGCCCGCTTTAATGGATTTCACCCTTTCAGGAAGTGCGAAGAGAATGATTCCTGCAAGGATTGGGATGATGATAATGGTTTGTATTGGTGTCATTGGTTCAAATTTAGTATCCCAAATTGCGGTGCATGGAAAAGCCCATTTCAATCTTATGTTCCGGTTGCACCGCTTATTATACGCTCATTATACCCGGGGTTAAAAACCCCGTGCTATTCACGTTTAACCACTTGGTAGTTTTAGGGCCTGGCAATTATCCAATTCCGCTCATTGTTTAACAGTCAGACGCGACAAATCGCGAATTCTACAATATGGTTCCTCTGCATTCATCGATTCTTTCATTATCAATTCTCAATTATGAATGATCAATTCCAGGGTTCTTCCGAACCTCCTCAGTTCTCTTTTGTCCCAGTTTTACCAGTTCATTTCCATCCAGAATCTTCTTCCCGGTTGAGTAATCACAGGCAATCGCCATCCGCTCCGTACAGCAATAACAGGGATCAACGGCAGCAAGGGCAATGGTGGCATCCGAGATGGTCTGACCAATGCACGACTTCTTAAAAGTGGCAATGTTCATATAGCTTGGTGCCCTGATTTTATGCCTTACCGGATATTGTGAACCATCCGTTTTTACAAAATGAAAGACCTCTCCGCGCGGGGCTTCATGACGACCGGTCCCGGTTCCTGCGGGCACTTCCTTTACGATTACTTCAACCTCGCCCTCTTTCTCTTTCTTCAAACCTTCCAGGCACTGTTCAATAATAGAGATGGATTCATTCATTTCAAGAAACCTTACCACTGCTTTGGCATACACATCTCCTTCTTCAGCGGTAATCACTTTCCAGTCAACCAATGGATAAGCAGCATAGGGATCATCTTTCCGGACATCTATTTGTACTCCCGATGCCCTGGCGGTCGGGCCAAGCGCGCCATAATTAATGATGTCTTCCCGGGTTAAGATCCCAACCCCTTTTGTCCGTGCATGAATTACGGGATCATCGAACACTGCATGAGTCAGCATACCGTTTTTTTTCTTAACCAGATCTAAAACCTGCTTTATTTCGGGAATTTTATCGTTTTCAATATCCCTGCGGACGCCACCGATTTTAAACATTGCGTAACTGTTCCGGTTCCCGGTGATCATCTCAAAAATATCCATTACAGGTTCCCGGTATTTCCAGGCCCACATAAATACCGTATTGTAACCCAGGAAATGTCCGGCCAAACCGACCCACAACAAATGGCTGTGAATTCGTTCCAGTTCGCCGATAATGGTGCGAATGTATTTTGCCCGGTCCGGAATCTCAACTCCGGCAATCTCCTCCATGCAATTCGCAAAAGCAAAGGGATGGGAAGTGGAACAGATCCCGCAGATTCTTTCCACGAGAAAAAATACCTCTTCAAAGGGTTTTGACTCGCTCAACTTCTCTATTGCCCGGTGATTGTAACCAGTGACCCACTCTACATCCTTCACAATCTCCCCCTCACAATAAAGCTTGAAAAGCTCCGGCTCTTCCTGTAACGGATGATAGGGTCCTATGGGGATTATCTTTTTGCTCATTTTCTTATTCTCTAATCCAATCAATTACTCATCTTTATTCATCTTCAAATCTTCAAATTTTCACATCTTCACATCTTCAAATCTTCACATCTTCAAATCTTCAAATTTCCTTATTCCTGTACGGATAAACTCCTTCGGCCCAATTTCCTTCCGAGATCAATTTATCGGGATTTGGATGATTAAGAAAGTTGATTCCAAACAATTCATGCATCTCCCGTTCAATCCAGTTTGCAGCAACGAAATTGTTGGCTAATGATTCAATTTCCGGCTTATCTTCCGGAAGTATCACATGCACGTTAAGAATAAAACCAATTTCATCTTTGCTGAAATGATAATAGATCTCAAAACCTTTCTTTGACTGCAAAGCAGAAGCGATGATAAACCGGAATTTCAATTCCTGAAACAAATAATCTGCAAACGGCACTATCAATTCTGGACAAATAGATACAAAGGCTCTTCTATCACTTTTGACATTCCAATCCAAAATTCCTTTCTTAATTTTATTGCGAATGGTATTTATCAGATCTTTTGAAGTCATAATTCGCTCAGCTTACTTGTTTAATAGTTTCATAATTCCGGCCAGAATTGCTTCCGGTTTTGGAGGGCATCCGGGAACATAAGCATCAACCGGAATGATTTCATCAACCGGACCGGCAAACGTAATTCCTTCTGTAAAAATCCCTCCCGTACACCCACAGGCTCCGATGGCAACGACCAAAATTGGTTTAGGAGCCTGGTGATAAAGTTCCAAAAGCCTTGCTTTATCCCGTTGATTGATGGAACCATTCACCAGCAGAACATCTGCATGCCGGATACTTCCCACCAATTTCATCCCATACCGTTCAACATCGTAGCGGGGAGTTAAGCAGTCCAATATCTCAATATCGCAATTATTGCAGGACGCACCGCCAAAATGGAACAACCATAACGACTTCTTAAAACAATATTCTTTAAAACCCAATTTTCTTCTTTTTAATGTCTGTTTATAACCTTTTCCACTTTGCGTTCCGTGGAAAGTTTGAATCATTTTCCATCCATGTAACCGGAACGCTGATCTCTGATGCACTCTAACCCCGGGCTTCACCCAAGGTTATTGATAACGCTCCGATAGGGGCTTTGTTCGATCTTTTATCCAATAAATAAAATCCCTCATTTTTCAAGTTTGAACTAATTGCTGTCACATCGCCACCTATACATTAAAAAATCATCAATTGTGATTCATTAATCCTCTAATCTGGTTTCAGAGTCCGTAATAGGTCAATACAATCGCTAGTATCACCAGGAGATTCATCCAGATAAAAAAGAACCGCATGGCTTGTTTTATCTTCACTCTTGGATTGGTATTTCTTATCAGTGTTAACAGCAGCACAACGCCAAGGATTTTTAATATTGAAAAAACAACTTCCACACCGTTAAAACTCAATCCCCCAAGCAACAAAATTGAAATAAAAGCAGGGAGCGTGAACAGCATGATATATTTGGTTAAAATGATCATTGCGTAAGCCGATCCGGAATACTCAATGAACGAACCGTGATTGATTTCCGTTTCCGCTTCTGCAATATCAAATGGAACCAATCCCAGTTTGGCCTGCACACACATGATAGAGGCAACGAACAATAATATCCCGGAAACATTGCCGATAAATGCATGATCGGACTGAGCGGCAAGAATATCATTCAACCGGATACTCATGCCCGATTTGAGGATCACGGCAGCAATCAGAAGCAGGAACGTAAGCTCGTAGCTGAGAATCAATTTGATCTCTCTCGAGGCACCGATGGATGCCAGCGGATTCCCGGATGCCATCGCTCCCAAAATATAAGAGAGCGAAGGAATATTCAGTAAATAGAAGATAACAAGCACATCGCCTGAAAAACCAGTCCCAATATTTAATGCCGGAATCAAAATTAAAACACAGGAAGCGGTGGCACCAAACAAAGCCAATGCCGGGGCCATTAAAAATAGAACTACAGATCCTTTTGCCGGGAGAATGGTTTCCTTTACCAGTAAAAGTTTAAAAAAATCATAGAAGGATTGAAGTACCGGCGGTCCTTTGCGAAACTGCACCATAGCCGTTAACTTTCTGTCGAACCACGACAGAAAGCCGCCAACTACTCCGGCAAACAACAAACCGGGATAAACCAGAAAATAGAATAGATCCTTCAACATCCGTACTTTCTTTAATTTTTAGATCGCCTCTCGCTTGTTCTTATTAGTTCATCTGTTTTAGTAAATGGCGACCGATAAATCGGTTATCGGGTTTCGCTATTCGTAAATCCTTAACTCCGGGAATAAATTAAATGCTTCCAGATAATTTATTCCGGCTCAGGAGTTCTGTCATTCTTCCCACTTATGTTCCCGAATCAATACTTTATCCGTTAGACGATAAATATTTTCTTCCGGATTTTCATCCCTCTCCACGATGCTCACAATATCATCGGGAAATTTGGCTGCAAATTCCTGCAACTCCTTTTCATCCGATAGATCGAAATAACGGTAACCCGAAATTCCAGGCTCAAACAAATCGTTCATGATTGTTCCAAACGGACAAGCCGTTATACAGGATTTGCAACGGATGCATAAATTCAAAGAGCGTTTGACAATGCCGTTTTCATCCTTTTCAAGTGCATCGGCCGGACAAACTGTTATACAGGGCGCATCCTCGCATCTCCTGCAGGTAAAATAGAAAGAGGCCAGCTCCCGGATCGTCTTAAATGCTCCCCCGTGGAGAAGTTCCCCGTCAAACGCCTCAATCCGACACTCTTCCAGGTCTCTCAATTTCAACAGGTCGATTAATATTTTCTTTCCCATGTACAAAGTGCATTTCCAATTACCGCTCGATGATCCACCTCAATTTTTCACGAAAAAAACTGTTTCACGCAGAGACCGCAGAGAATGACGCAAAGCGCGCAGAGAAAAAGAGATTAACAATAAGAAAAAATCTGCGGTCTCGGCGATCAATCTTTGCGCTCTCTGCGTGAACTTCTTCACGTCCAGATATCCGGGCAATCCTTAATTTCATCATACCGAAAAACGGGCCCATCCTTACAAACAAAATAATCGCCCATCATGCAATGGCCGCATTTCCCCAAGCCGCACGACATATTTTTTTCCATCGACAAATAGATATCCTCATCTTTAAATCCCAGCTCAAGCAATTTCAGGGTCCCGAACTTCATCATTACCGGGGGGCCGCAAACCACTGCAACCGAATTGCGGAGGTCTATTTTCAGGTCATCGAGCAAACCGGTTACCACCCCTTCCCGCTCCTCCCAGGATTCATCCGGATGATCCACACTCCGGTACACCTCAAATTTTTCTACTTTCTTCAACTCCGAAACAAAAGGTTTATAGATGCAATCCCCGGGAGTTTTCGCCCCATAACATAAAGTCACTTTTTTGAACTTTTCCTTTTCGGCAACCAGGTTATAAAGGAGCGAGCGCAAAGGGGCAAAACCACAACCGCCCCCCAGGATGATAATCTCTTTCCCATAGAACTTTTCCAGCGGATATCCTCTTCCAAAGGGCCCTCTGAGCCCCACAATTTCGCCGGGCTGAATGGCATGAAGCCTTTCCGTCATATAACCGACTTTCATCACGGTAACTTCCACTTTCTTTTTCTCCAATGGCGACGATGAGGGGGTAAAAGGAGCCTCGCCGATTCCATCGAGGGTGAGTTCGATAAATTCGCCGGTTTTAAAAGAGAAAGCTTCTTCCGGGATTAAAACAAAGGTCTTAATCGTTGGCGATTCGGGTATTATGCTCTTTACTGTAGCTTTTATCGGTTTATATATATTTTGAATCCTTCCCATTTGGAATGTGTTAGATAATCAATCCATTCTTTAACTCAATAAACAATTCATTTTTACTGATGTTTCCGATGCAGGTATCAATGCACCTTCCACAGCCCGTACAGGCGATTGATGTGAATTTTTCGGGCTTCCACACATACTTGCACAAATACCGGTTGCGGAACCGGACAAACCGCTTTTTCAACTGATCTTCTCCTGCAGCGGTTTTTGCAAATCCCGGGTACTGGCAAGCATCCAACTGGCGGATTTTTTCAAATCCGGGCCGGTCGACCAATAAAAAACAGGTACAGGTGGGACAAATCGTCGCACAAGCCCCGCAGGAAACGCAGGTTTTGGAGTACTTCTGCCAAATGGAATCATCGGATTCCTGAATAAGAAATCCCGTTGACGCATAATCCGGAAGATGAATATTTTGATTGGTTAATACCTCTTTAATTTTTTCCCGGATCTCTAAAATCTTTTGATTTTCATCCTGCTCAATCTTTTCAGGATTCGCCTTCCGGATGTACTGCTCAAAAAATTCATTTCCTTTCGAAGTTTTAATGGTTAAAAACACCTCCTCATTGAGAACAGCTAATCCGATATCATGATTTTTGGCGGGATATGCTGTAATTCCATACGTAGTGCAATGACAATGCGGCAAAATGCTAAAACAATCCGTTCCGATAAGAAAGGTGTTTTTTCGTCTTTGTTCGTAAAAGGAATCGATAAAAGGTTCATTCAGGTAGATTTCATCCAGAATATCCAGCGCATGCAAATCACAGGAAGGGACTCCGATGATTACATTCTTCTCTGAAGCATCCACTTCCCGGGTCACATTTTCTTTGACCGGCAAGAAGAACATTTTTAAAGGAGTAACCGGAATGGGCGTATTATAGATAATCGAAGGAATCGTTTCCTTTGAGATAAACTGATAATCCAGAGTGATTTCATTCCTAAACGGAGCATAAACCCTGAAGTCACCCATAAGCTCCGCTAACACCTCCTGCCAACTCTTCATGGATATTTTAAACCGGTCATTCATAATCAAAATCTTTCACTCAAATGAAGAACCATCCTGCTCTGCTCCTCACAACAACCAACAACTTATACCTTAAACAATGCTGGATGAATAATTACTTATCAACGTGACTGGATGAAAGAATGTTACAAAGCAGGAATAAGAAGGATTTGCATAGAGATATCCTTTCAGTTCGTTAAAGGTTTACGAACGACATTAATTTGAGAATAATTCACTCCAATGCGGGGTAAACCGGCCCTCTCGCTTGGAGCGAGAGGGCCGGTGGTAGTTTTGAAAGCTATCATTATTTGGATAGTAATACACGTTTGCAGATAATACAAACGGCTAATCACGGCTATAAATCCCCAGGTAAATTCAAATCCTGGCTTAGCAAATCCTGGGCAGCTGCTCCCCGGTCAGCAGATCCAAAATCCGCCGACCTCCAATGCAGGTGTTTAAAACGACGAATTCATTGTGATCTTCACAAATCTCGCCAATAACCGAGCTTTCTTTTCCTAAAGAATGTTGCTTCATAATTTCCAGGGCTTTTTTTTCATCCTTTGGATCGATGATCATTATGACTTTCCCTTCATTCGCCACATATAGCGGGTCATACCCCAGCACCTCGCACAACCCCCGGATGCTTTCCCGAATGAAAATCGCTTCTTCCTTGATTTCGATCCCGGCTTTTCGCATCCGGGCAATCTCGGCCAGCACTGTTGCCACTCCTCCACGGGTGGCATCGCGCATAAATTTCACGTTGATCCCTGCATCCAATACTTTTTGAATCAATCCGTTTAAGGAGGCACAATCGGATTGGATATCCTCTTCAAACTGAAGATTTTCGCGCGCGCTCAGGATAGTTATCCCGTGATCGGCCACCGAACCGTTGATCAGGATCTTATCGCCGGCCTGAATGTTCTTTCCCGAGGAAATATGACTCAGTTCCTGCTTCAACTCGCCCACTCCGGTGGTTGTAATAAAAAGCTGGTCGCACTTCCCTTTCTCAACCACTTTGGTATCGCCGGCTACCACCCGGACTCCGGATTTTTGGGCTTCTTCTGCCATGGAGAGGACAATCGTTTTCAAATCGTCCACGGAAAAGCCTTCTTCGATGATAAAGGATGCGGAAAGGTACAAGGGACGGGCCCCGGATACGGCCAGATCGTTAATCGTACCGCATACCGCCAGTTTCCCGATATTTCCCCCGGGAAAAAAGATGGGCGTAACCACATACGAATCGGTGGTAAAAGCAAGCTTTTTACTGTTGATGTTCAGTACGGCAGAGTCGGATTGCAATTTCAGCATTTCGTTATCAAACTGCTTCATGAAGATCTCTTCAATCAGTTGATGGGTAAGTTTCCCTCCGCTTCCGTGGGCAAGTAGGATTCGATCAGTCATAAGCTTTGTATCTGTAACGGGCCTGGCATGCACCTTCGCCGGACACCATACAGGCACCGACAGGATTTTCGGGAGTACATGCCTTCCCAAATAATTTACAATCTTCCGGTTGTTTCAATCCTTTCAGGATTTCCCCGCAAATGCAGCCTTTGTTTTCTTTCGCAGGAGGCACTTCAACCGGTAACCTTATTGAAGCATCAAACTCCTGATATTCGGATTTGATTCCCAATCCGCTTTGAGGGATTACTCCCAATCCCCTCCACCATGCATCTTCTAATTGGAAAACCCGGTTTAAAAGCTGCTGCGCTTTACGATTCCCTTCCCACCGGACTACTCTTTTGTATTGTGTTTCAACAGCAGCCCTTCCTGATTCAATCTGGCGAACCAGCAGCAAAATGGATTGCAAAAGGTCCAGCGGTTCAAATCCGGAAATAACGACCGGAATATGGTATTGTCCGGGAATAAACCGGTAAATATCCGCTCCGGTTATTGTACTTACATGCCCGGGGGCAATGTAACCGCTGATTTTCACGCCCTCATCAATGAGCGCTTTCATAGCAGGCGGCATCACTTTATGAGCGCTGAACACAAAAAAGTTTTTCACTTCGGACTTTCTTGCTTCTTCAATAGCCACCGCAGTTCCGGGAGCTGTGGTCTCAAAACCAATTGCCAGAAAGATGACTTTCTTCTGCTGATTTTCTTGTGCCAGCTTTAATGCATCCAGCGGGGAATAAACAATGCGGATGTCTGCCCCGCGTCCCTTTTCCTTGTTTAAGGAAGAACGGGAACCCGGCACACGTACCAAATCGCCAAACGTGGCAATGATCACATCATTCAATCCTGAATAGGCAATTGCGGTATCAATAAAGCGAGTATCCGTTACACAAACCGGACAGCCGGGCCCCGAAATCAGACGTATGTTTTCAGGCAGCATCGATGGAATTCCGAATTTCTGAATAACCATAGTATGTCCCCCGCAAACCTCCATTAAGGTTACCGGCTTAATAGAGATTTGCTTGATCCGGTTAATGGTGGCTGTTACCAGATCCCTGTTTCGGTATTCGTCGATGTATTTCAATTGGTTGCTTGTTGCTGGTTACTGGTTACTGGTTGCTGGCCGAAGCACAGCAGAAGTTCCGTTGCCGGGATTGCTGGTGGCGTTCCATCGTTCATTGGATGTTGGTTGTTCGTAGAGAAAATTCATGAATTTTCTCTACATCGTCCCATCGCCCATTCGCCCTCTCGCCCCTTCGCCTTTTCTCCCCCTCAGATTTTGACTCTCTTCCTTGTCCATCTCCTCCAACAATCTCAGCGTAGCTTCGGCTTCTTCCGGCTTTATCTTCTCAAGGGCAAAGCCGGCATGAACCAATACATAATCGCCTACCTGAACCTCATCAAGCAGCTGAAGCGAAACTTCCACAATGGATCCTCCAATGGAGGTTTTCGCATTATCACCCTGAATTTCAATCACTTTTCCCGGAATACTTAAACACATCACATTTCCCTCCTTTTTGCCGCTACAACCATTTGTCCGAGAGCAATTCCGCCATCATTGGTTGGAATGGCAGTGTGCGAATAGACCTGATAGTTGCTTTGCAGTAGTTTATTCTCCAATTTACTCAGGAGATACGCGTTTTGAAAACAGCCTCCCGAAAGAACAATTTTATGAATGTTAAAGTTTTTAGCCATCCAATTCACCTGACAAAGGGCCAGATCCACCAACGTATTATGAAACCGTGCTGAGATGATTGAAACGGGAACCTGATTATAAAGATCCTCAAGAATTCCATCAAAAAGCTTTTTCAGGTTGATGGGTTTTGAAAAACCTGCTGGATATTTTTCATCAACCGATGGATCCATTGCATTTTCTAATAGCATCGGTGCCTGGGCCTGAAACGAGGAACTCAGGCACAAACCGGTCAGGGCCGAAACGGCATCAAACAGGCGACCTGCACTTGAGGTTAACGGAGCATTGATTCTCTTTTCCAGGGCCTGCAAAACCAGGTTGAGTTTACTTTTAGGAACCTCCTTCAGAAATGGAATATCCATCTTTAATAAATCCGCTCCGTAATATTTATATAAAAGAGCGACCGCAATTCTCCAGGGCTCTTTTACTGCCTGGTCACCTCCGGGAAGCCTGTAATAATCGAAATGATTGATCCTTTCAAAACCGGACAGATCAGCAACCAAAAACTCACCGCCCCAGCTGTTTCCATCGGTTCCGTAACCGGTTCCATCAAAAGCAATCCCGATCACCTTCTCATCCAGATGATTTTCGGCCATACAGGCTGCCACATGCGCATGATGATGCTGAACCTCAATACATGGAAGATCAATACTCTGAGCAAATCGTGTTGACCAGTAATCAGGATGCAAATCATGAGCTACAAGTTTGGGATTGAATTTAAAAAGCTTGTTAAATCGCTGAACCGACTCCTTGTAAAAGAGAGATGTGTCATAATTCTTCAAATCGCCGATATACTGGCTTAAAATGGCAGAACTGTCCTTCCCGATTGCAAATGAATTGACTAATTCAGCACCGGCGGCAAATATCCCCTCAAGATTAAGATTCGTCTTTACCGGTTCCGGACAGTACCCTCTCGATCTTCTTATAATACGGGGTTTTTCATTAATAATCACAGCAACCGAATCATCCACCCGGTTGGCGATTTCCCGGTTATGAAAGACAAAAAAAGAAGTAA
>Ga0180435_10003107_pt1 | contig 16799 bp, 12 predicted proteins | sample SS_ome_3_FD_132467 | JGI IMG/M metagenome (GOLD analysis project Ga0180435, IMG submission 132467) | Hypersaline lake sediment archaeal communities from the Salton Sea, California, USA - SS_3_S_1 metaG | ecosystem: Environmental > Aquatic > Non-marine Saline and Alkaline > Hypersaline >...
CTGCTGATCGGGGACTTCCTCTTCGTCAACAAGTTCCTCTACGGCGCCAAGACCCCGTCGCGCATCCGCATCCCGCTGGTCAACTGGACGCTCGTGGACGGTCTGCCCGTGCTGAAGCTGCCGGCCATCCGCCAGCCGCGCCAGGGCGACATCATCGTCTTCGAGTATCCCCTGGACGAGAACCTGGACTACATCAAGCGCTGCGTCGCCGTGGCCGGCGACCGCGTGGAGATGCGCGAGGGCAAGCTCTACGTCAACGACCGGATGTACGAGGACGACCTCGGCCACCCCGAGCGCGACACCTCGCTGCGCGCCGCGGGGGCACGCGTCGAGCCCCACACCAATCACGATCCGTCGAGCGCCGCCCGGGAGCTGAACCGCGAATACCGCCTCTCCCACGCCCTGTCCGTGCGCTCGCTGACGCCGCGCCGCTTCGTCGAGGCGGTCGAGGCGGCCGCGGCGGCGGACGTGGGCCTCGACGCCCGGACCGTCGCGTCCCACCTCGAGCCCCTGCGCCGGCACGTGGACGGCGAGGAGACCCTGACCGCCCTGCAGATGCGTCCCCACGTGGACGCCCTCCGCGCCCACGCGCGCGAGACGCGCGCGCCCCTGGTCGTGCCCGAGGGCTGCATCTTCATGGTGGGGGACAACCGCTACAACAGCGCCGACAGCCGCTACTGGGGCCCGCTGGACGTCGACCGGATCCGGGGCAAGGCCCTCTTCATCTACTGGTCGTGGAACAAGGAGAAGACCCTGCCCCGTCTCAACCGCATCGGCGACCTGATCCGGTGAGCGCGGCGGGGCGGATCGCGCCGCCCCCGAGGGACGGCGGCCTCTACCTCCACGTGCCCTTCTGCGCCTCCCTGTGCGCCTACTGCCATTTCCACCGCACGGACCGGCACGACGCAGACCTGCGTCGCCGCTACGCGGAGGCCGTGCTGCGGGAATTCTCCCTGCGCGCGGCGGCCTGCGGCCTGTTGACGGGGCCCGCCGCCCGCCGCGCCGCCACCTGCTACGTGGGCGGCGGCACGCCGTCGACCCTCGAACCCGACCTCTTCGCCGCCCTGCTCGCCGGCACCTGGGGCCGTCTGCGCCGCCGTCCCGGCGCCGAGGTCACCGCCGAGGCCAATCCCGAGAGCTTCACGCCGGAGCTGGCGGCGGCCTGGCGCGACGCCGGCGTGAACCGGGTGAGCCTGGGCATCCAGAGCCTCGACCCGGCGGTGCTGTCCCGCCTGGGCCGCGCGGCCTCGCCCGACGACGCCCGCGCGGCCCTGCGCCTGGCCGCGACGACCTTCGACCGCGTGTCGGCGGACTGGATCCTGGCCCCGGGCTGCCGCCGGGAGCGCCTGCGCGCCGAGTTCGCCGAGGCCCGCGACCTCGGCGTGGGGCACGTCTCCTTCTACATCCTCGAACGGCACGCGGGCACGCCCCTGGCGGAGGCCGTGTCGACCGGACGGCTGCGGCGGCCGTCGGACGCGGAGACCGAGAGTCTCTACCTGGCCGCTCGCGAGGACCTGGCCGCCCTGGGCTACGAACAGTACGAGGTCTCCAACTTCTGCCTGGCGGGGGAGGAATCGCGGCACAACGCGGCCTACTGGCGCCGCGCGCCGTACCTGGGGCTCGGCCCAGGGGCGCACGGGTTCTGGGGGCGCCGCCGCTACGCCAACCATGGGGACATCGAGCGCTACCTGGATGCGTTGGCCCGGGAGCGCCTGCCGGAGGCCGACGCCGAGATCCTCGGCCGGTGCGACCGGTGCCTGGAGCGGATCGTCCTGCCGCTGCGGACCCGCGAGGGCGTGCCGCTGGCCGACCTGCCGGCGGAGCCCGACTGGCTGGCGCGTGGCGAGCGGGACGGCCTATGGCGCCTCGACGGGAGGCGGTTGCGCCTGACGGGGCGGGGCCTGCTGCGGATCGACGACGTGGAGGCGGCCCTGGCCCGCATCCTGTAGCCGTCTCGGCCGCCGTGTTGACACCCCGGACGTCAACCGACTAACTTGTGGGGTCGTTTCGGAGGGATGTCCCGGGCCGAGGAAGTCCATGCCCACCACGGAAGACAGAAGAGACGCGATCCTGGACGCGGTGGTCCGGCTCTACAGCGGATCCGGGCAGCCCGTCAGTTCGATCCTCGTGGCCCGCTGGCTGGGCGGCCGCGTGTCGTCCGCCACGGTGCGCGCCGTCATGGCGCGCCTGGAGGACGACGGCCTGCTCGTCAAGCCCCACGCGTCGGCCGGGCGCATTCCGACCGACGCCGGATTCCGAACCTTCGTCAACCGCCTGCTGGTCGGCGACGAGGGCCTGGTCCCGGCGCCGGCGGCCATGCTGCGGCCCCAGGTGGAGCAGGAACTCGAGCGCTCCGCGGGAACCCACGCCATGGTCAGGGCCCTGGCCGCCCTGCTCTGCCGCATGACCGACAGCATCAGCATCATCATGGGCCCGGCCTGGGACGCGGTGCGCGCCCTGCGCCTCGATCTCTATCCCAAGGAGGGGCGGCGCATCCTGATGGTGCTCGTCCTGGAGAACGCCCTGGTCCGCACGGGCACCTTCGCGGTCGCGGAGGACTACACGCCGGAGATCCTGGACGACGCCGCCCGGCTGCTCACCGAGCGCATCACCGGCCGCACCGTCAGCGAGATCCGCGGCGGCGTTCTGGACGGCCTGGATTCTGGTCCCTCGGCCGCCGGTCGCTGCGCCGACGAGATGGTTCGGCTCGGTGCGGAGCTCTTCCAGGATGTCGAGAGCGCGGACCTGGAGCTGATGGGCGTGGCCAACGTGCTCGACGAGCCGGAATTCTCCGATCCGGAGCGCCTGAAGAAGCTGGTGCGCTTCCTCGAGTCCCCGAGCGCGATCCGGGAAACCCTCCAGAGGCTCAGCCCGGAGAACGACGAGGGATTGGCGATCTGGATCGGATCCGAGAATCCGGTGGACGATCTGCGGTCCTTCGGAATGATCTCTTCGCCGTTTCCCATGGCCGGACGCCAGGGCATCCTGGCCGTGCTCGGCCTGCGCCGCATGTCCTACGACAAGGCCATCAGCGGCGTGAACGCCCTGCTGCACACCCTGAACAGGCTGCCCTGACCGGACGGATCGGCCCGGGCCGCCGGAGGATCGCGAGACGATGACCGAGAAGAAGAAGGCCGAACGCGAGGACGCGGCGACCGAGCCGCGCCCCGACGTCGAAGCGGACGCGACGCAGGACGATGAGCCCGGCGCCGAGGCGGAAGCGGAGACGCCGAGCGCGGAGACGGTGCTCGCCCGCGAGCGCGACGACTTCAAGGACCGCTGGCTGCGAGCCGTGGCCGAGCAGGAAAACGTGCGCAAACGGACGCGGCGGGAGGTCGGCGACGCCCGCCGCTTCGCCGTGGCCGACCTGCTGCGCGATCTGCTGGAGGTCCTCGACAACTTCGAGCGGGCCGCGGCGAGCGCGGCCGCCCTGGAGGACGGGGACGGGGAGAGGAACGGCCTGCACAGCGGCTTCGAACTGATCCACGGCCGCTTCCGCGAGATCCTGGAGGGCCGCGGCGTGACGGTCGTCCCGGCCGAGCCTGGACAGACCTTCGATCCCGCCATCCACGAGGCGGTGCTGCGCGTCGAGAGCGAGGACGTGGCCTCGGGGGAGATCGTGGACGTGGCACAGACGGGATACGAGTACGACGACCTCGTGCTGCGCCCGGCGCGCGTGGTTGTGGCCCAATAGACCGGAGAAGGAGCGGCATGTCCGCGAAGCGAGACTATTACGAGGTCCTGGGCGTCGAACGCGGCGCCACCGCGTCCGACATCAAGAAAGCTTACCGCAAGCTCGCGATCAAGCATCACCCGGACCGCAATCCGGACGATCCACAGGCGGGCGAGAAGTTCCGCGAGGCCACCGAGGCCTACGAGATCCTCAAGGATCCCCAGCAGCGCGCCAAGTACGACCAGTTCGGCCACGCCGCCTTCGACCAGACGGCCGGTTTCGGCGGCGCGGGCGGTTTCGCCGGCGGCTTCGACATCAACGACGCGCTCGAATCCTTCCTGCGCAACTTCGGCGGCTTCGGCGACATCTTCGGCGGCGCGGGCGGCCCGGGCGGCGGCCCGGCCAGCAACCGCGGCCACGATCTGCAGGTCAAGGTCCGGCTCACCCTGGACGAGGCGGCCCGCGGCGTACGCAAGAAGATCAAGCTGCGCAAGCAGGTCGCCTGCAGCGATTGCGACGGCAGCGGCGCTGCGCCGGGCAGCCGGCCCCAGAGCTGCACCGAGTGCAACGGGCTCGGCCGGGTCCGCCAGGTGAGGCGGTCCCTGCTCGGGCAGATGGTCACGGAGGGGATCTGTCCGCGTTGCCACGGCCGCGGCAGCGTCATCTCCGAACCCTGCGGCGGATGCCACGGCACCGGCACGGTGCGCGGCGAGGAAACGGTGGAGGTGCGCGTCCCGCCGGGTGTGACGTCCGGCAACTACATGGACATTCCCGGCCACGGCGACGTCGGCGAGCGTGGCGGGAACCCCGGCAACCTGCGCGTCATGATGGAGATGGTCGAGCACGACCTCTTCGAACGTCACGGCGACGACCTGCTGATCGACCTGCCCGTGTCCCCGGTGGATCTCATGCTCGGCGTCAAGATCGAGGTGCCGACCCTCGACGGGCGCGTGGCGCTGAAGATCCCCGCCGGCACGCAATCCCACAAGATCTTCCGGCTGCGCGGAAAGGGCATGCCCCGGCTGAACCGCGACAGCGTGGGCGACCAGCTGGTGCGCGTCATCGCCTGGACCCCCGAGAAACTCTCCGCGGACGAGAAGCGCCGCCTGGAGGCGCTTCGCGACGTGCTGGCCGCCCGCATGCCGGCGCCGGGCCGGCATCTCTTCGACTGACGCGGGAGCTCGCCATGCGGTTCTATCACCTGCCGCCCGTCGCCGAGGCCGATCCCCCGGTCGCCGGGGACGAGGTCGGCCTGCCCGGCGACGAGAGCCGGCACCTGCTCAAGGTCATGCGCGCCCGCGCGGGCGACACGGTCCGTCTCACCGACGGCCGGGGCCGCCGCCTGGTCGCCACCCTGCTCGGCGCCTCGGGCAACACGGCCCGGCTCCGCATCGAGACCAGCGAGATCGACCGGGCCGAACTGGCGCGCCCGCGCCTGTGGCTGGCCAGCGGCGTGATCAAGGGCCGCCGCTTCGAGTGGCTCCTGGAGAAGGCGGTCGAACTGGGCGCCCACGGCGTCCAGCCCCTTCTGACCGTGCGGGGCGAGGTGGCGCCGCGGGACGGGCGGCTCGACCGCTGGCGCGCCATCATGACGGGCGCCGCGAAGCAATCGGGGCGCGCCTGGCTGCCGGACCTGGCGCCGCCGGCGCGCCTCGCCGACTGGCTCTCCGGCCGCAGCGGCTGCGGCCTGTTCTACGGCGTGGCGCGAGAGCGGAACCGGAGCTGGCGCGACGGGGATGCGGGCCTGCTCTCGCCCGCCCGTCTGCTCGCGACCGACCGCGCGGCCGTCGCCGGCGCCGCGGAAGTGGCCTGGGCGGTCGGCCCGGAGGGCGGCTGGGACGAGGCGGAGCTCGCCGCGCTCGACGCCGCCGGCACGTCCGTCCGCCTGGGACCCCACCGCCTGCGCACGGAGACGGCCGCCTGCGCCGGCCTGGCCTTCCTGGCCGCCCTGCGCGAGATGCTGCTCGACGACGTCCCCGCGCCCGGTGCATAGTCGCGGGGACCCACCCGAAGGAAGGATGATCGAGATGGCGAAATCGGAACTGGCGACGCGGATCCGGCAGGACACCGTCGCGGCCATGAAGGCCAAGGACAAGGACCGCCTGGGCGTGATGCGCATGCTGCAGGCCGCCATCAAGCAGGTGGAGGTCGACACGCGCGAGGAGCTCGACGACGAGGGCGTCCTCAAGGTGCTGCGGTCCTACATGAAGAAGGTCAAGGACAGCCTGGCGGGCGCCCGGGACAGCGGCCGCACGGAACTCGTGGCCGGGGCCGAGTCCGAACTGGCCATCGTGCAGTCCTACCTGCCGGCCGAACTGGACGATGCGGCGCTGGAGGGCCTCGTGCGCGAGGCCATCGCCGAGACCGGCGCCACGTCGCCGAAGGACATGGGACGCGTCATGAAGGCCGCCATGGCCAGGACCGGCGGCCTTGCCGACGGCAGCCGCGTCAGCGCCCTCGTCAAGTCCCTGCTGGCCGGCTGACACCCGAGGAGACCGCCATGCACTGGTTGACCATTGCCACCCTGGCCCTGCTGTTCGTCTTCGCCGTCGCGGGCTGGCGCGCGGGCCTGATCCGCCGCGTCCTGGAGTTCGTCGGCATGGTGGCCTCGGTGCTGCTCGCCTCGCGCTACGGCTTCCTGGCCGCCGACTGGCTGCAGGACGCCACCGGACTGACCGACCGCCTGGCCGGACCGGTGGGCTGGATCCTCGTGTTCGCGGCGCTGCTGGTCGTGACGCGGCTGCTCGCCTGGAGCCTGGCCAAGGCCCTGCGCGTCTCCGTGCTGGGGTGGGTGGACCGCTGGGGCGGGGCCCTGCTCGGCGTCGGGATCGGCGTGCTGGTCTGCAGCGTGCTGCTGATGCTCGTCTGCCGCATCCCGGGGGACGGGCGCCTGGCGGAGCAGGTGCGCGACGATCCCGTGACCCGCGTCGTCCACGGCGCGGCGCCGGCCCTCTACGCCCTCGTGGCGCGCGGCGACAACGACGACCTGGAGCGCCTCTGGCAACGGGCGCGCGAGGGACTCGAGGACGTGGTCGACCCCGGCGAGGCCGTCGACGCCGTGCGCGAGACCGTCGGCGACCGGCTCGACGACGGGGAGTGACCCGTGAATTCCCTCCTGCACGAGATCGCCGCCGCCGAGCGTGACCGGACGCTGCCGGAGACGCCGGCCCACGCGCGCGGCCTGCAGCTCCTCGAATGGGAGCGCGTGACAGCGCTCGTGGCCCGGCATTGCCGCAACGCCCCGGCGGCGGAGCGCGTCCGCGGGCGACGTCCCTATGTCGATGCGGCCCCCATACGCCTGCGGCACACCCTCGCCGCGGAACTGCGCCCCGGCGCCGAACGGGATGCGTGGCCGCCCCTGTGCAACGTCGGCGAGGCCGTGGCCCTGCTCGAGCGGGATCGTCCCCTGCGGCTCGAAGGACACGAACTGGTCCACCTGGCGTCCGTCGCCGCCGAACTCGACCGCCTGCGCGGCCATTTCCTGGCGCTGGAGACGGACTGTCCCCGCTGGTGCGACGGCGCGCGGCAGCTGGCCGGCCTCGAGGCCGTGTCCGCGGCGGTCGGCCGCTATCTGGATCGCGACGGCGGCGTCCGCGACGATGCCACGCCGGAGCTGTCGCGCCTGCGGCGCGGGATCCGGGACGGGGAGCGGGGCGTGCGCGCGGAGGTGGGACGCGCCATGGCCGCCGCGCGCGCACGGGACGCGCTGACCGCCCCCGAGCCGACGCTGCGGGGCGAGCGCTTCTGCCTGCCGGTGCGTGCGGGATCCAAGCGGCACGTCGAGGGCATCGTCCACGATCGCTCGGCCAGCGGCGGGACCCTGTACATCGAGCCCGCCGCGGTGGTCCAGCTCCAGAACGACCTGACCGAGCAGCGGCTGTCCGCGGCGGCCGAGGTGGCGCGGATCATCCTCGAGCTGAACACCCTCGTCGAGGCCAACGCCGCGGAGCTGGCCGAGGCCTGCGAATTCGCCCTGCGCGTCGACGAGACCTGCGCCGCCCTGCGCTGGAGCTTCGACATCGACGGCGCGGTCGTGGTTCCGGTGGCGGACGGAGGGCTGGGCCTGTGCCGGGCCCGACATCCGCTGCTCATATGTCCGGACGGTCCGGATCATCCGGATGATCCGGATGATCCGGCGTGCGTCCCCCTCGATCTGGAACTGGCCGGCGACACGCGCGTCCTGCTGATCAGCGGCCCCAACGCGGGCGGCAAGTCCGTGGCCCTTAAATGCGTCGGGCTCATGGTCCTGCTGGCCCAGTGCGGCTGGGAGCTGCCCGTGCGCGCCGACAGCACGCTGCCCCTGATGAACAGGGTGTTCGTCGACCTCGGCGACGATCAATCCATCGCCCGCTCCCTCAGCAGCTTCACGGCGCACCTGGGGCATCTGGCCGGTTTCCTGGCCGATGCCGACGCCCGCACCCTCGTACTCTGTGACGAGATCGGCAGCGGGACCGACCCCGAGGAGGGCAGCGCCCTGGCCTACACGGTGCTGGAGGCTCTGGCGTCGCGCGGCGCCACGGTCGTCGCCTCGACCCATTACAGCCTGCTCAAGGCCGCCGTGGACGACCACGACGCGATGATCAACGCCGCCATGGAATTCGACGAGCGGAGCCTCCGGCCCCTGTTCAGGCTGCGGCCCGGCGTGCCCGGCGCGAGCCACGCCTTCGACATGGCGGCGCGCATGGGATTCCCCGGCGACCTCCTGGCGCGGGCCCGGGAGCGGGTGGGGGAGGCGCGGTTCCGGATCGAGCGGCTCCTGGTCGAGCTCGGCACGCGCTCGCGGCGGCTGGGCGAGGCCGAACGCGCCGCCCGGGAGGATGCCGAGGCCGCCGCCCGCGACAGGCAGGACCTGACCCGCCGCCTGGCCAAGATCGACGAGGAGCGCGCCGCCCTGCTCGAGACCGCCCGCGAGCGGGGGGAAGGCTTCCTGGCGGACGCCCGGCGCACCCTGGAGCGGGTCGTGCGCGAGCTGCGGTCCGGCGGCGCCGACGGCAAGGCGATCCGCTACGGGCGCGCCGCCCTCGACCGGCTCCGCGATGATCTGCCCGGCGACGGTCACCGGCCCCCGGCGGCTCCGGCGTCGGCCTGCGGCGACCGGGTGCGCGTGCCGCATCTGGGGCTGACTGGACGCGTCGCGGAGATCCGCGGCGGCAAGATCGTCGTCAACGCGGAGGGGATGCGCCTGACCCTGACGCCCGATCTGGTGGAGCCCGCGCCGGAGGCGGAGCAGACGCATACGCCCGCCGGCACCGGCGACTGGCGCTGGAGCGCCGTCGACGCCCCGGCCGCCCACGAGATCGACCTGCGCGGCGTTCGCGCCGAGGAGGGCTGGGACGCCCTGGACCGCCTCATCGACCGGGCCATTCCCGCCGGGATCAACGAGATCAGCGTGATCCACGGTTTCGGGACCGGACGCCTGCGCGCCCACCTTCACGAGCGGCTATCCGGCGACCCCCGGATCTCGGGGTTCGCCACCGCGCCGGCCGACCAGGGCGGCGAGGGACGCACCATCGTGACCCTGGCCTGACGCCGGTCGCACCACACTTCCCGCGCCAGACGACGAGACCCGCGGAAAGCCCATGCCCGGTGGACATTTCGACGAAACATGGCTACGTTATAGGGTCCCACGACGATCTCCAAATGCCTGCTGTCGCCAGCCGGGGGGGTGCCGCGCAGATGACACCGGTCTTGCCCAAAGACGTGGTTTCCCGCATCAAGGACGAGACCGACATCGTGGGCCTGATCCGCGAGTACGTCACCCTCAAGACGAGCGGAACCTCCTTCAAGGGACTCTGTCCTTTCCACCGGGAAAAGACGCCCAGCTTCCACGTCAATCCCCAGCGGCAGATCTACAAGTGCTTCGGCTGCGGCGAGGGCGGCGACGCCATCTCCTTCCTCATGAAGCTGCAGGGGCTGTCCTTTCCGGAGGCCCTGGAGGTCCTGGCGCGTCCCCTGAACATCGACCTGGCCCGCTATCTGGTGGACAACGACGAATCCGAGGGAGAGCGGCAGGCCTTCTTCCGGGCGCAGGAGGCCGCCGCGACCCTCTGGACCGACGCCCTCTGGGGCGGACAGGGCGCCCAGGCCCGGGCCTACCTCTCCGACCGCGGCTTCGGCGAGGAGATCCTGCGCCGCTACGACGTGGGTTTCGCGCCCGGCGCCACCTCCTGGCTCCGCTCCCGGCTCCAGGAGCAGGGCGTGGACGCCGAACTCGCCGAACGCGCGGGTCTGCTGCGCATGGGGCGCCGGGACGAGCTTTTTGCTTATTACCGCAACCGGATTATCTTTCCCATCAGGAACATCGCGCAGCGCATCGCCGGTTTCGGCGGACGGATCCTGGGCGACGGGGAGCCCAAATACCTGAACTCGGCGGAGAGCGTCTATTTCAACAAGCGCGAGTTGCTGTACGGCTTCTCCCTGTCGAGGATTCCCATCGCGCGCAGCAGGACGGCCATCCTGGTGGAGGGCTATCTCGACCAGATCGCCCTGGCCCAGGCGGGTTTCAGCAACAGCGTCGCCACCTGCGGCACGGCGTTCACGACCCAGCAGGCCCGGGCCCTGCGCCGCGGCAGCGGCACGGCCTACATCCTGTTCGACGGGGACGCCGCCGGCCTGAAGGCGGCCGTCAAATCGGCGGGCATCGCGGTCTCGGAGGGCCTGGAAGTCCGGATCGCGCGGATGCCCGAGGGGGAGGATCCGGCTTCCTACCTGCAGGGCCATTCCCCGCAGGACCTGGGCGACCTGCTGGAGGCGGCGCCCGGATACCTGCCGCTGCTTCACGAGCTGGCGGCCGGCAGCAACCTCGGGCGCGCCGGCATGGAACGGGCCGTCAAGACGGGGTTGCAGGCCATCGCCCGGATCGACGATCCGATCCGGCAGGCCTATTTGGTGGCGGAGGCGTCGGATCTTTTCCAACTTGATGGGGATATCCTGCGCGCCGAGATCGACCGGCTCCGGCACACCGGGCGCCGTGCCGCTCCCGGACCGCCGGACGAAGCCCCGGTCGCGGACGCCGGTCGGGCCGGAGCGCAGCGCGCGCGAGGCCCGTCCGACGTGGACGCGGGGGCCATCGAGGCCCAGATGCTCGCCCACGCCCTGCGCGACGCCACCGGCCGCGCCGCGGACGCCATGCTGTCGCGGCTGGCGGACACGCGGCTGGAGGGCGCCACGAGCGAGACCCTGCGCCGGGACCTGGACGCCTGGCGAGAGGCCCGGGCGGGCGGCGAGGCGGTCGCGCCGGCCGTCTTCGTCCAGGCCGGCTGGCACGATCGCGAAGATGACTATCGTCGTTACGTGACTGACCTGATCGACGTCGAGGACGCGCAGGACGAGGTCGATCACGAGAGGATCGTTCGCGACTGTCTCGAAAGACTTGAATCCGATCGGCAGCGCAGACGCCTGAGCGAGGCCCTGCGGACGCGCACCGTCGGCGAGGGGGATTAGATTGTCCAAGGCTAAGGATACCGTGAAGCTCGAGACCATCGTCGACAGGGTCCGGAAGCAGGCCAGCGAAAACGGCGACTACATCCTCCTGGATCAGGTCAACGAACTGATCGGCGAGGAGGAGAAGATCGTCGATCTCTACGAGCGGGTGCTGGAGAAGCTGCTCGAGGTGAAGATCGACGTCTACGAGAACGCCGCCGAGGCGAAACGCAAGCGGCGCAAGGAGACCGAGAAGCAGAAACGCCGGACCGCCGCCCAGCGCAAGGCCCAGCGCAGCAGCATGAAGTACGACGACCCCGTGCGGATGTACCTGCGCGAGATGGGGCGCGTCCCGCTGCTGACCCGGCAGGGCGAGGTCGATCTGGCCAAGCGCATGGAGGAGGGCCTGCTGTCGGTCCTGCGGGCCACTGTGCGCTCGCAGCTCACGCTGCAGGAGCTGCGCCGCATCGCCGATCAGCTCAGCCAGGAGCACATCCTGGTGGACGAGGTGGTCCAGCACGACAGCAGCACCTGGAACGTGCACTACTCGCCCCGCAAGGAGGGGCTGCGCATCTCGCGGGCCGTGGACCGCATCGAGAAGTGGCAGGCCGAACTGGTCAGCCAGAAGGCCGAGCTCGCCAAGTGCAAGAACCCGACGCGGTCGGCCACGCTCACGCGCATGATCCAGTCCCGCGAGCGCAAGGTCATCGACACCTTCGTCGGCCTCCACCTGTCTCCGCAGCAGGTCGACCATCTCTCCAACAGGCTGCTGCTCGTGGACAACAAGGTCCGGGATCTCGAGCAGCGGATCGAGAAAGAGAAGTCCGGCGACAAGGCGGGCGCATCGACGCGCGGGTATCGAAAGCAGATCACGGAGGTCGAGCGGGAGGTCGGCCTGCCCGCCGTCAAGCTCGCCGACCTGGCGCAGGAGATCGAGGACGGCCGTTGCGAGGTCGACACGGCCCAGCGGGAGATGATCGAGGCCAACGTCCGGCTGGTGATCAGCATCGCCAAGCGCTACACGAACCGGGGGCTGGAGTTTTTGGACCTGATCCAGGAGGGCAATTCCGGCCTGATGCGCGCGGTGGAGAAGTTCGACTACCGCAAGGGCTACAAGTTCTCGACCTACGCCACCTGGTGGATCCGCCAGGCCATCACGCGCGCGATCGCGGACCAGGCCCGCACCATCCGCGTGCCGGTGCACATGATCGAGGCCATCAACAAGGTCAACCGCGCCCAGCGGCAGCTCGTCCAGGAGCTCGGGCGGGATCCGTCCCCGGAGGAGATCGCCAACTGTCTCGAGATGCCCATGGAGAAGGTCAGCGGGGTGCTCAAGGCCAGCATGGAACCGGTCTCTCTCGATCGTCCCATCGGCGAGGACGAGGACAGCAGCCTCGGCGATTTCATCGAGGATACCGGCGCCCTCTCGCCGTCGCACGTCGCGGCCCACGCCATGCTCAAGGACCAGCTCCACCGGGTCCTCAGCACCCTGTCCCGCCGCGAGGAGAAGGTGATCCGGCTGCGTTTCGGACTGGGCGACGGCACGCCGCGCACCCTCGAGGAGGTGGGCACGATCTTCAAGGTCACCCGCGAGCGGGTCCGGCAGATCGAGGCCAAGGCCCTGCGCAAGCTGCGGCACCCCAGCCGTTGCCGCAAGCTGAAGGGCTACACGGAGATCGTCTGATCGGCTCATAATTGGTTTGACCGGGCCGGGAGGAGCCCTTATCGTTTTGCGCCGAGTTCGGAGGGCCCATAGCTCAGTCGGTTAGAGCAGCCGCCTCATAAGTGGTCGGTCCCAGGTTCAAGTCCTGGTGGGCCCACCACGAACGGATTCGAGCGGAAGGGAAGGGCGATTAGCTCAGCTGGCTAGAGCGCTCGCCTCACACGCGAGAGGTCACTGGTTCAAGTCCAGTATCGCCCACCATCCCCACACCGCCGAGAGGGTGCACCCGCACCCTTTCTTGATGTCGGGCCCGATCCGGGTCCCGCCCCGGAAGGCGATGAGACATGTCGGATCGACAGCAGCCCGCGACCCTCGGCGATCTCCTGAAGACCCTGGAGAAGAGCGACAACCTGCGCCAGCTCGCGCGCGAGTGCGGCCTGACGCCCGGAGACCTCCGCAAGCGTCTCCGGCTCTGGCGCCGCGACCTGGAGACCGACGCCGAGGCCCCGGCTCCGTCCCGCGCCGGACGACCGGACGTGGACGCGTCCCTGGACGAAGCGGCGGCGGCGCTCCTGCCGGCGGCCGGACTCAAGAAGAGCCCCCTGCCCAGGAAGGGCGATCAGGTCCTGGAGATCTGGACCGACGGCGCGAGCCGCGGCAACCCCGGCCCGGCGTCCATCGGCATCGTCTTCGGCCAGCGCGGTGGCGAGACGCTCTGCGCCCACGGCGAGACCATCGGCCGGGCGACCAACAACGCCGCCGAGTACCAGGCCGTGCTGCGGGCCCTGCACTTCGCGACCGACTGGGGCGTCAAGCGCGTTCAGCTTAACCTCGACAGCGAACTCGTCGCGCGCCAGCTCTCGGGACAGTACCGCGTCAAGAGCCAGGACCTGATGCCCTTCTACCGCCAGGTCGTGAGCCTCATGCGTTCCCTGGACAAGGCCGTCGTCCGCCACGTCCGCCGCGAGAAGAACAAGCTTGCGGATCGGCTCGCCAACCTCGCCTTGGACGGCCGGCTCTGAACACCCGTCCAGGATGAATCGGGGATACGTGGGGTGAGGGGGAGGTCCGCAGGGGACGCTCGTTGCCGACCTGCGGTCGGCGCCTCGCTCGAATTCCGGGGGCTTCGCCCCCCTCCAGACGCCCCTGCGGACCTCCCCCTCACCCCACGTATTCGGATGCGACCTGGACGGTTGTTCTAGAAGCCGGCGAGGGAGTGAGGGCCGGGAGGTGGTGCCTTTGCGGGGGCGTCTGGAGGGCCGCGCAGCCAGGAGGGCGGAGCGGCCCGGAAGCCGAGCGAGCCGCTCACAGGAGGTGAGCGGCGAGCGCTCCCCGCAAAGGCACCACCTCCCGGCCCTCCCGGCCCATCGACGACTCTTCTCGAATCAGCCATTCAGGTCGCATCCGCAGACGTGACACGGACGTCGGGAAGGTCTATCATGGAGTCGGGAAGTCGGGGAGACGACCGCGGGCCTTTCGGGGTCCGAGGAAAGTCCGGGCTCCGCAGGGCAGGGTGCTGGGTAACGCCCAGGGGGAGTGATCCCACGGAAAGTGCCACAGAAAACATACCGCCTCGGCCCCGTGCCGCGGTAAGGGTGAAAAGGTGAGGTAAGAGCTCACCGGGCGGCTGGCGACAGGCGCCGCATGGTAAACCCCACCTGGAGCAAGACCACATAGGGGAGGACGAGGTCGCCCGCCTCGCTCGACTCCCGGGTAGGTCGCTCGAGGCCGGCGGCGACGCCGGTCCCAGATACATGGTCGTCGCCGTTCGCGGCAACAGGACCCGGCTTACGACCGGCTTCCCACGTTCGACAAACCAGGTCGCGGATGGGATCGGGCGACACCCTCCCGGTGTCGCCGATCTGTTTTCCGACGGAGGCGGACTTGCAGTTCGAGATGCATTTCGAGAACGGAGCGGGCGCGGGCCCGGCGACCGGTCGGTCGGGTCTCTTCACCAGCCGGCCCTGGACGCCCGTCGATCTGCCTCCGGCCGAGGTGCGCGATTCGGTCCGGCGGGCCCTGCCCCTGACCCGTTCCGCCTCCGAGCATCTGGTGGCCCTGGTCGCGGCGCGCGGCCAGGTCAGCCCCGAAGATCTGGACCGTTTCTTCTTTCCGACCCTGGATCATCTCCACGATCCGACCCTGCTCGACGAGATGGACGCGGCCGTCGAGCGCCTGCTCGCCGCGGCTTCCCGTCGCGAGACGGTGGCCGTCCACGGGGACTTCGACGTCGACGGCCTGACGGGCGCCGCCATCCTTTCCGAACTCTTCGAGAACCTCGTCGTCGACGGCAACCGCGTCCGGCTCCGGCCGGCCTTCGTGCCGGACCGCATCGTCGACGGCTACGGCGTCGCCACGCGGATGCTCGAGGAATGGGGGGCGCAGGGCGTGGACCTCCTGGTGGCCGTGGACACCGGCACGGCCGCGCAGGAGGAGATGGCCCGGGCGCGCGAGCTGGGCATGGACGTCGTCGTCCTGGACCACCATCTCTTCGACGAGCGGCCGGAGGCGCCCCTGGCGCTGGTCAATCCGCACCGCGAGGGCAACCGGTATCCCAATCCCGAACTGTGCGGCGCGGGGGTCGCCTTCAAGGTGGTCCAGGCCATCGATGCCGTCCGGCCCGGCTGCCTGCCGCCCGACTTCCCGCTCTCGGTCGTCGATCTCGCCGCACTCGGCACCATCGCCGATCAGATGCCCCTGGTGGGGGAGAACCGCGCCCTGGTCCTGCGCGGACTGGAACGCCTGCGCGACCGCGCGTCCGTCCGTCCGGGCCTGGCGGCCCTGCTTTCGGTCGCCGGTCTCGACGGGGGGTTCCCCGTGACCGCCACGAACATCGCCTACCAGGTCGCGCCGCGCCTGAACGCCTGCGGACGCGTGGGCTGCGTGCAGACGGCCCTCGACCTGCTCCTCACGCGCGACGCCGTGCAGGCCCGCCGCCTCGCCAAGGAGGCGGACGACACCAACGAGAAGCGCAAGCGGACCGACCTGCAGGTCAAGGAGGACGCCGTGGCGCAGGCGCGCCCCTACGCGGAGCGCGGCGATCCGGGCCTGGTCCTGGGGTCGCCGGACTGGCACCGCGGCGTCATCGGGATCAGCGCCGCCCGCCTGGTGGAGATCTTCAACGTGCCGACGATCCTCTTCTCCATCGAGGGGCCGGAGGCCAGGGGGTCGGCCCGCAGCGTGCCGGACATCGACATCAAGGCCGCTCTCGATCGCTGCCGGGACCTGCTGATCCGCTTCGGCGGCCACCCGCAGGCGGCCGGTATGAGTCTGCGCACGGCGGACCTGGACGCCTTCCGCGAGGCCTTCCTGAGCGCCGTGGTGGCGGCTCCCGGGCACGCGGCGGTGCCGGAGATCTACGACCTGCCCCTGCCGCTGATGGATCTGGACGCCGAAGACGTCGCCCAGCTGACCCGCGAGATCGCGTTGCTGGCGCCCTTCGGCGAGGGCAACCGGAACCCCGTCTTCCGCTGCGACGGCCTGCGGCTGTCGCGGCCGCCCACCGTGCTCGGGCGGGGCGGCGAGCACCTGCGCTTCGCCTTCCGGGGACCCGGGCGGCCGACTCGCGCCGGCACCCCGGCCCTCTCTCGCGAGTTCATCAGCTTCGGCAACGGCCGGGTCTGGGCCGAAGCCGCCGGCGCCGCGGCGGCCGGCGGGGGCGCCCTGCTCGAGCGGCGCTGGGACATCCTCTTCCGGCTGGAGCCCAACACCTGGCGCCCCCGACGCGGCGGCGCGGTGGATCCCGTCCAGCAGCAGCTGATCGACATCCGGCCGGCGGCGGCGTCATGAGCGAGGGCATCTCCCACCGCGTGGGCGAGGTGGATCTCGACGCCATGATGCGCGCCGTGGTGCGCAAGGTCGGCGCCTACAATCCGCGCGCGGACCGCGACCGTCTCTGGGAGGCCTACCGCTTCGGCAAGGAGGCCCACACCGGCCAGCTGCGCAAGAGCGGCGAGCCCTACTTCACCCACGCCCTGACCGTGGCCGGCATCCTCGCCGACCTGCGCCTGGACGTGGACACGCTCGTGGCGGGGCTCCTGC
>Ga0180435_10003108_pt1 | contig 16799 bp, 13 predicted proteins | sample SS_ome_3_FD_132467 | JGI IMG/M metagenome (GOLD analysis project Ga0180435, IMG submission 132467) | Hypersaline lake sediment archaeal communities from the Salton Sea, California, USA - SS_3_S_1 metaG | ecosystem: Environmental > Aquatic > Non-marine Saline and Alkaline > Hypersaline >...
CACCGTTCACGGGCGCAAAAGCCACAGCCGCAACATCGAGTTGAGCAGCCAGGTCTGCATAACGGGTGCCGGCAAAGTAAACCTGCAGCGTTGCATCCACAAAAGCCCGATGCGCTACCCGGGTTTCGTTGTCAGCGCAGCGCTCATCCTGGGCCAGCGCATGCAGCGATGCATCCATCTGACACAGCCGTTGCCACTCTGCTTCGTTCTGCACTGACAGGACAAAAGCCATGTGATCAGCGCTCTCAAACACGCCGTAAGGACAGATGCCAGGATGCGCAAGGCCTACACGCGCGGGCGGTCCCCCGCCATATCTCGTGAGCAGATAAGGTACGCTCATGTATTGTGCAATCGCATCAAAAAGGGCCACATTAATGCGCTCACCCGTGCCACTGTGTTGCCGTACCAAAATGGCTTCTAACACAGCTTCATAAGCAAACATTCCCGTTGCGATGTCGACAATGGAGACCCCGACCCGACCCGGCGCTTCTGCGGAGCCGGTGATCGACGCCAGCCCGGCTTCAGCCTGCATTAAAAGGTCATACGCTTTGCGCTGGGCGCCTGGTCCATCGGGATGAAAACCGCTGATGGAAACTGAAATCAGCTGTGGATAGCGTTTATGCAATTCAGTCAGACCCAAGCCAAGCTTTTCCAGAGCGCCGGGCTTGAGGTTCTGCACCAGCACGTCACAGCCGCTGATGAGCGCTTCTAGCAGACTGACGTCATCCGCTTTGCGCAAATCGAACACCACCGACTTTTTGCCGCCGTTCAACCAGACAAAATACGAACTCTCACCTGCAATCGCTGAATCGTAGAAACGTGCAAAATCACCTTCCGGGCGCTCAACTTTCAATACTTCAGCGCCGGCCAGCAGAAGCCGTTTGCTGCACAAAGGTGCCGCCACCGCCTGCTCAATGGATACAACCTTGATACCCTCTAGTGGCTGCATGTTATCTCCCCAGTTTTTCTATCCCGGCAAAAAAAGAGGGCCTTGAGGCCCTCTTTAATTCACTCTGCTTTTATTGTGGCTACGCTGACAGTTTCAGCCGGCAGCGTTGTAACCCATGATGGCCTTGGTTTCGAGGAATTCTTCAAAACCGTGCAGACCCCACTCACGCCCGTTACCAGACTGCTTGTAGCCGCCAAAGGGAGCATTGTTGTCCACTGGTGCACCATTGAGGTGAACGTTACCGGTGCGGATCTGTCGCGCCACACGCTTGGCCCGTTCCGGGTCGCTGGATGAGATATAGCCGCTCAAGCCGTACAGTGTATCGTTGGCAATACGCACGGCATCTGCCTCATCTTCATAGCCGATCAGTGACAGCACCGGCCCAAAAATCTCTTCCTGAGCAATGGTCATATCATTGGTGACATGAGAGAAAACCGTGGGCTTGATGTAATAACCTGCATTCAATCCATCAGGCCGACCCGTACCACCCGTTTCGAGCTTGGCGCCCTCGTCGATACCTTTCTGAATCAGATTCTGAATCTTGTTGAACTGAACTTCAGAAACAACCGGGCCAATGGTGGTGCCTTCCGCAGCTGGATCGCCAACTTTGACCTGTTCTGCCGCGGCTTTAGCAATGGCGGCTGCTTCATCCATGCGCGCATTGGGCACCAGCATACGGGTGGGGGCATTACAGGACTGACCTGAGTTCATGCACATGCCGAACACGTCGCGGGATATGGATTTTGTGAAATCTGCATCATCCAGGATGATGTTGGCTGATTTCCCACCCAGTTCCTGAGCCACACGCTTGACCGTTGGCGCTGCATTCTTCGCCACTTCAACGCCGGCCCGGGTGGAACCGGTGAAGGACATCATGTCGACATCCGGATGTGACGAAAGTGGTGCGCCTACGCTTGGCCCATCGCCATTGATGAGGTTGAAGACACCCGGAGGGACGCCCGCGTCATGCAGAATTTCGGCAAATACAATGGCATTCAAAGGCGCAACTTCTGAAGGCTTCAGCACCATGGTGCATCCGGCAGCCAGAGCTGGCGCAACCTTGCATGCAATCTGGTTCATCGGCCAGTTCCAGGGTGTGATCAGGCCGCAGACACCAGCGGGTTCACGAACCACATGGGAGGTGCCGATATCTTCTTCGAACTCAAACTTTTTCAACACTTCAAGGGTTGTCATGAAGTGTCCAAGCGCAGACGGCGCTTGCGCAGCGTTAGCGAGCCCCAAAGGCGCCCCCATCTCCTGGCTGATAGCCGTTGCAACATCTCCCATGCGCTCAGAGTATTTAGCAATAATGGCTTCCAGCAGCGCGATACGTTCTTCTTTGGTGGTCTGAGAATAAGTTTCGAAAGCGGCCTTGGCGGCAGCAACCGCTGCATTGACGTCCGCTTCGCCACCCATCGCGATCTTAGCAATGGGCTGCTCCGTTGCTGGATTGATAACATCCAGCGTGTCTGTGGTTGAAGGCTCAACCCACTGCCCATTAATGTAGAATTTTAGTGCGTTTTCCACGTTTTACGTTCCTCTGGTTATGAATTTGCATGGGGCAGCCTGAACTTGGGTCTTTGGTACCCGCTCAGCATAGACAGTCTGCCCTCAACAGCCCGTTAGAATAACGCCTGGCGGGGGAATTAAAAAGCACAGCTGAACTGACGTTCAACCCAGGAATTTCCGTGTGGCATCTGCGCATACCTACCCTTCTCACCTGACTTACGGCAAACTGACGCCCCAGTTTTTGAAACCCAGTTGAGAGAGAATATGAAAGGTACTGTGCACTACGAGCAGCGCGATAACATTGCGCTTCTGACCATCGATAACCCACCGGTTAACCCTTTGTCTTCAGGCGTACGACAGGGCCTGTCCGATGGTATCGCCAAGGCACTGGCCGACGATAGCGTAGAAGCCATAGTGCTTACCGGCGCGGGTCGCGCTTTTATTGCGGGTGCAGATATTTCCGAATTCGGCGGCGCTGCGCAGGGCCCCAGCCTGCATGACTGTCTGCAGAGCATGGATAACAGCAGCAAGCCGATCATCGCCGCAATCAACGGTACTGCCTTTGGTGGCGGTCTCGAAGTGGCTTTGTGTTGTCATTACCGGGTTATTGCACCTACCGCACCGGTTGGTCTGCCTGAAGTGAAGCTTGGCCTCCTGCCTGGCGCCGGCGGCACCCAACGTTTACCCCGCCTTATCGGCGCAGAAAAGGCCCTCGATTTCATCCTTTCCGGCGATCCAATCCCCGGTCCCGCTGCCAAAGAACTGGGCATTGCTGACAGCGTGGCGGACGGCGACATCGTTGAGGCAGGTATCGCGTTTGCACAGGACATTATCGCCAAAGGCAGCCCCATCCGCAGGATACGTGATGAATCAGAACTGCTGATCGCCGACCGCGACAACGCGGAACTGTTCGACAACGCACGCAAAACATCTGCGCGCAGAATGCGCAAACGTTTCGCGCCTGAAATGATCATTCAGTGTGTCGAGGCGGCAGTTAATCTGGGAGATTTTGACGCGGGTATGCAAGTGGAAGCTGAGTGTTTCGCAAAATGTCTGAAACACCCCCAGCGCGAAGCGCTCATTCACATGTTTTTTGCTGAACGCGAAGTTGCAAAAATTCCTGATGTTCCCAAAGACACGCCTACCCAGGACATCAACCAGGCCGGTGTCATCGGCTGCGGCACCATGGGTGGCGGAATCACCATGTCTTTCCTCAATGTAGGTATCCCGGTGACTGTGCTGGAAGTTGATCAGCAAGCCCTGGACCGGGGTATCGGGGTGATCAAACGCAATTACGATATCCAGGTACAGCGCGGACGCATGAGTGCTGAGGAAGTAGACCAGCGCATGGCTATCCTGACAGGTACCACAGAATTTTCCGATCTCGGCCAGGCTGACGTCATTATCGAAGCAATTTACGAGAATATTGACGTCAAAGTCGACACCTTCAAGAAGATGGAGGCTGTAGCCAAACCCGGCGCCATTCTCGCCAGCAATACGTCTGGCCTTGACATTGACAAGATGGCCAACGCCACCACTCGTCCTGAAGCAGTTATTGGCCTGCATTTCTTCAGTCCCGCTAATGTCATGCGTCTGCTGGAAGTTGTGCGCGGCGAAGCCACCAGTAAAGAAACCATTGCTACGTCAATGAAGCTCGGCAAACGACTTAATAAAGTCGCGGTTCTGTCCGGCAATGCACCAGGTTTTATCGGCAATCGAATGTTGGCTGGCTACACTCGTCAAGCGGGTGAAATCATCCTTCAGGGGGCTACACCCTATCAGGTTGATAACGTGATCCTGGGCTTTGGTATGCCTATGGGTCCGTTCCAGATGAACGACCTGGTTGGTCTCGACCTGGGATGGCGCGCGCGCAAGCTTGGTGGCGTCAAGCCGGAAGATGTGCCTATCACTGCACGGGTTGCTGACAAGCTGTGCGAACTGGAAAGATTTGGACAGAAGACCAACCGCGGGTTCTACATTTATCCTGAAGGCAGCCGTGCGGGCACGCCCGATCCCGAGGTTGTTGCCATTGTTGAAGAAACTTCAGCTGAGCTCGGCATCACCCGCCGCGAAATATCTGATGAAGAAGTTCTGAAACGCTGCCTGTATCCGTTGATTAATGAAGGCGCCCGGATACTGGAAGACGGTATCGCTATCCGCCCCTGCGACATAGATATCGTTTATATCAACGGTTACGGTTTCCCTGAAGTTACCGGTGGACCCATGTTCTGGGCAGACCAGATAGGCCTGGAAAACATTCTGGCTGACATCAAAAAATTTCAGTCGGAATATGGCGGCGATATCTGGGAGCCTGCACCGCTGCTGGAAAAGCTGGTCAGCGAAGGTAAAACATTCGCCAGCCTGCAAGGCTGATTTGCAGCCGCTGAGCTTTCTGGAACTGCCGCAGCGCCGACGGGGCCCGAACTCCGGGCTGCGGCACTCTTCCGGATCAACTACTGCTGCCGGGCTCAGGCTTGGCCTTGGCTGCCTGCTGGCCGCGCTGTTTGCAGTACTAGCGGGATGGGCACACGCGCATGGCGTTGCTGACAGCGACGCCATCTATCTGCAGAGCCAACAGGGCTTCACGTTCTGGCCTTACTTCTACCTCGGCGCAAAACACATGGTGACCGGTTATGACCACCTCCTGTTTCTGGCAGGAGTCATCTTTTTTCTTTATAAAATCAGCGATATAACCATCTACGTCACCCTGTTCGCTCTGGGACACAGCTTAACTCTGGTGGCCGGTGTCTGGTTCGACATACCTGCAAACGCCTATCTGATCGATGCCATTATCGGCTTGTCGGTAGTCTACAAAGCCTTTGAAAATCTCGGTGGCTTTGACAGGTTGGGCTGGTCGATCAACACCAAGGCTGCGGTCTGGGTGTTTGGCCTGTTTCACGGATTTGGCCTGGCCACAAAGCTGCAGGCACTGACCCTGTCAGAAGACGGCCTGCTTGGAAATCTGCTGGCTTTCAATCTGGGTGTAGAGGCCGGGCAGCTAACCGCCCTGGTGGGGATTGTCGCTCTCATGAACCTGTGGCGGGCCAGCGCCCGCTTCGATTCCCAGGCGATTATAGCCAACGGTCTGTTGATGACCTGTGGCTTTGTGCTGATCGGCTACCAGCTCACCGGGTATGGCCTCTCGATTTAGTTCACGCGCCTTAACTTAAAAGCCAGCCACCATCAACATCAACCGTGGTACCGGTTACAAAATCGTTCTGAGCCACAAACATAATTGCCTGCGCAACTTCTTCTGGCGTACCAGGCCGGGGAATAAGATTCTTCGCTGTGGCACCTTGCAGCATGCCTTCCCGTGCTTCGCTATCGGGACCAAACATAGGCGTTGCAATAACGCCGGGCGAAACAATGTTAATGCGCCGCGGAGCCAGTTCAGCAGCTACCGACCGAACAAACTGTTCAACGGCGCCACCAACAGAGGCGATGGCCGCCTGTCCTGGTTTTGCGCGTCGCGCTGGTGAACCGCTGACCAGTACAATATTACCCTGTTCACTGAGATGTTGTGCGCCAAGCCGGACACAATTGGTATAGCCCCATAATTTATCGAAAGAACCCTGGTAACCGTCTAGGTCCATCTGCAGAAAAGGGCCATTGGCGCGTTCGCCGCCCGTGGCCGCGCTGATCAGCACATCATAAGGCGCTTCCTGCTCGAACAGCTGGGACAAGGCATCTCGATCACGCACATCACAGGCCCGCAATTCGACCCCGGGAAGGTCACCGGCTTTTGAAGGATCGCGGCTGATCGCCAGTACCCGGGCACCTGCCTGCTGCATCAGCAAAGTTGTTGCCAGACCAATACCCGATGTACCACCAAAAATCAGGACCTTTTTATCTTGCAGTTCCATCTCAATCTCTCCTTAAATTGCCATTTGAGCAGACCTGAGCACAAGTGTCATCCAGAGCGCAGCCGGTTACAATGTGCTCTGGTATTTCTAAGCGATTGGGACCAGAGGTGTATCCGGAAAGTAGACTTGAAGAAGCGTTAGGTCGCCTTGAGCAGCGGCGCTCTGTTAAAGCGATGGATATTTGTGAACCCGGCCCTGGGCCTGATGATCTGCAGACGATTCTGAAGATTGGCGCACGGGTCCCCGATCACGGCAAGCTTGGGCCCTGGCGCTTCATCTGTTTCCAGAACGAAGCAAGAATTGATTTTGGCAACATCCTGGCAGAGCGTTACAAAGAACTGAACCCTGAGGCAAGAACCCAGAACATTGTGGCCGAACGCAACCGTTTGACCCGGGCTCCGGTTGTAATCTGTGTTATTGCTGACGTCAAACCTCACGTAAAAATTCCCGAGTGGGAACAACAGCTTTCCGTTGGTGCGGTGTGTCAGAATATTCTTGTTGCAGCATCGCTGGCTGGCTACGCTGCACAGTGGCTGACCGAGTGGTATGCGTTCGATCCGGTGATCGATGAGGCACTTCAACTACTGGAATCGGAGCGTGTCGCAGGTTTTATCTACCTGGGCTCTGCCGCGGCAAAGCCCGCTGAACGGGCACGACCCGAGTTGCAGGATCGCTTAACCCATTGGTCATTACCCCTGAATACAAACTGATAACCGTACAACCAGAAGAGAGAATAAGTTATGCAAGATATTGTCATCGTTGATGCAGCCCGATCGCCGGTCGGTAAGAAAAATGGACGTCTTGGTGGAGCCCACCCGACGGACGTTCTGGGTCAGGTCATGATGGGGCTGCTGGAACGCAATGGCGTCGAATCGGCAGTGGTTGACCAGGTTATCGGCGGCTGTATCAACAAGCTTGCAGCGCAAGGCATGAACGTCACGCGAACCGCCTGGCTCGCACATGGCGGTGCAGTAACCACGCCGTGTATCACCATCGATTCGCAATGTGGCTCTTCACAGCAATCAACCACACTGGCTCACAGTGTACTGGCTGCGGGTCACGCCGACGTTGTTCTCGCCTGTGGGGTAGAAAACATGACTCGGCTGCCGATCGGCAGTGATGCGGTTGGCCGTGATCCAAAAAACGGTAAACCAGTGTCTAAAAGCTATTTTGAGCACCATGAGTTTACCAGCCAGTTTGAGGGCTCTGAGCGGGTTGCAGAAAAATACGGCATCAACCGCCAGGACACTGACGCCTTTGGTCTGTTGTCCCAGCAACGAGCAAGAGCGGCAATCGACCAGGGATACTTCAACAGCCAGATCATTCCTGTCACCGCTCCCGTCATGGATGCAAATTTTGAAAAAACAGGTGAAACGATCACCGTGACAGAAGATGAAGTACCCCGGGATACCAGCCTTGAAGCGCTTGCGGAACTTAAACCGGTTGCACGGGAAAATGGCATTCATACCGCTGGAACGTCGTCGCAGATTGCGGACGGCGCCGCTGCGGTGCTGATGATGACCGCCAGCAAAGCCGCTGAACTCGGTTTGCAGCCAATGGCCGTGATACGCGCCTCCGCCCTGGTAGGATGTGATCCGGTCCTGATGCTGGAAGGTCCCATACCGGCAACGGAAAAAGTACTCAGCACCGCTGGATTAAACATCAACGACATCGATGTATTCGAAGTCAACGAAGCCTTCGCTTCAGTCGTATTGTCCTGGGCCAAAACCGTTGGCGCGGACATGGCAAAAGTAAATCCAAACGGGGGTGCAATTGCACTGGGACACCCGCTTGGCGCAACAGGCTGTTTCCTGATCGCGAAGGCGGTTCATGAGCTACAGCGCACTAATGGCAGGTACGGTCTGATTTCAATGTGTTGTGGTGGCGGACTGGGCACAGGCACATTGATCGAGCGCGCTGGCGCCGCGTAGGCCAAACGGTACCGCCCTGACAGGCAGTTAGGCTGACAAACCTCAACTGCCTTTGTTGTAGCGGCGACCTGCTCAATGTCAGCTAGACTGAGAGCAACAACTTTATTCTCGACATTGAGCACACAACAGCATGTCAATGCGTCTGCCTGAACATACCCAGAATCCTGACTATCTATCTGTCCTCGCGGCACTCAACAGGATGCCCGACAAAGCAGCCAAACACCTGAAAAGTGCATTCGCTCTGTTAACAGAAAGAACCGCAACCACGCTGCAGGCCTCGCGAGCCAACGTCTGGTTGTTTACCGACAGCAGCCGCACAACGCTGCGTTGTATCGACACTTACAGTACTGCTACCCATCTGCACAGCTCTGAAGGTGAACTGCATATTGAGCAGGTACCTGACTATATAAATGCCCTGAAGCAGGAGCGCGCAATACGGGCAGATGATGCTGCAACGGATCCTCGCACTGCGGAGTTCCACGATAAGTACCTGTCGATGCACAATATTAAATCAATGTTAGATGCCCCTATCCGCCAGGATGGCGAAGTTGTAGGGGTGATCTGCGTCGAACAAGTCGGAACCAACAGACAGTGGGACGACGCCGAGGCCAGTTTTGTCGCAACAATGTCTGACTTCGCCACCATGGCGCTTCTCAGCCATGCCAAGGACCTTGCTGAAACCGCATTGATACAGGCCCAGAAGATGGAGTCTCTGGGGCGGCTGGCCGGTGGCATAGCGCATGATTTCAACAACATATTGATGGTGCTTTCAGGCGCAGTAGATACACTGCAGATCAGCGGAGGCGAACCAGAGCTGCGTCAGCGAATGCTTGCACTGATGACAGATGCCTGCGATCGGGCGCAGAAAATTACACGCAATCTACTGGCGTTCGGTGGCAAACAGAACCTTGATTTCGAACAGATCAGCACACACAAGCTGCTGCATGCGATCGAAGGACTAACAAAAGGCATTATCCGCGAAGATATTCAGGTTCACTTTATTGTAGGCCATACACCTTTCTGGTTTGAGGGTGACCAGACCAAACTGGAACAAGTTGTTCTTAACCTGATGATCAATGCGATGGATGCCATGCCTGATGGCGGCAAGCTGACCATCGAAGCATTGCCCCCGGACCACAAGGGGTTTGTTGGGTTGGCTGTTATTGATACGGGCAGCGGTATAGCTGAAGACTGCGTCGATAGAGTTTTTGAACCCTTTTTCAGCACAAAAGGTGCATCAGGCACCGGGCTGGGGCTATCAATTTCAAGCGGTATCGTGCAACAACACAACGGTACCCTTGAGTGCGTCAGTACCTCCCCGCAAGGGACGCGATTCGAGATCAAAGTACCGAGAATATCTCGGAATCAGGTTGCAGATAAAAAGGTCAGAACAGATTCAGCAAACCAGAAAACTTGTGAACATATGCGCATCCTCCTGGTGGAAGACGAAGCAAGCGTTCGTGATATTGTCGGCCAGATGTTGTCTGCAATTGGTTACGACGTGCAGGTAGCAGAGAGCGCGGGACATGGGTTGTCTTTGCTGGGACAAGGCAGCATTGACCTGCTGGTGTCTGATGTCATCATGCCCGACATGCGTGGACCCGATCTTTACCAGAGCGCCCTCATCAAACAACCTGACCTGAAAGCGCTTTTTGTATCCGGCTACAGTGAGGATCTGACAAGCGAGTTAACCGCAAACAGTGAAAACGTAGGTTATCTCAGCAAACCCTTCACGTTGGCCCAGTTACGTTCAGCACTCGGAAAGCTCGCGGAAAATCAGAACGGCGCCTAGTGTTTATAAACGCCTAGTCCGCACTGAAGCTGCGTTTAAACTCACCGCTCGGGCTGTAGGTTGTTGAAGCGGTGTAGAATCCAGTGGTTTTCAATCTGACAGTCACTTCCTCGCTGCCGCGATTCTCCCAGAACCATCCATGTACGCCGGGATATGGGGCTACGTAAGTGCCTCGTTGGCTGGCATCACGACCAACGGAAAAGCTCACTGAATCTTCCGGCAGCGTGCCTTCTTCTTCGCTGTGGAAATCAAATACAAGCTCACCTTCAGCCTGCCATTCGAAGACCATTGCCTGCCCTTCACCCAATGTGTATTTGTATTCGATAGATTCAAACGGGGCTAACGGGAATTCCACGTAGTCTGAAACAAATCCCTGCTCTTCGGCGGACAGTGCACTGACCTGATATCCGGCCATGCCGGTAAGGCCCATTTTAGCGCCGAGGCCGGTAGAGTCGATGTTGTATTCCGCAGGTAGAACAAACAACACAAGAGCCAGGACTGCGAGCACAATACTCAGCAGCAATGTCGTAAACAGTTGTCTGGGCTGAACTTGCGTAGATGGCATCTATCCGCCTTCCTGAGTTTGCACAATGTAACGATTATGACAGGCCAGACATACACTGTATAACTGCGCACCTGCCTGAAACAGTGCATCAGCGTCCTTAGCCTGGGCGGCTTCTCGAGCTTTAATGCCCGCAGCAATCAAACCCCGGGAGTATTCCATCCAATCGCTGTCAACAGCATAGCCCGGTATCATCAACAGATTTCCAGATTCTGCGACTACGGTTGCGGCATTACGCACTTTGTCCCAACCTTCCTCAGTGGTCGGCTGCAAATCAATTTCGCCGTCTTCAGTGACAATATAGCCAGCCGAATCCCAGAGCACATCTGCCTGGGGTTCCAGATGCCAATTCATAAACTCCAGTACTGTGCCTGTAGGTGCAAACGCCGCAGCCTCCGTTTGCTCAGATTGACTGCAACCCGCCAGGCTTGAAAGTAGAACCAGAAGCGCGGCGCGGGTTCGAGATAAAAAGCTGGATCGCGATGGCATCAGTTTCATTTGATTGCTCTGTAACGTTGAACATGAAGAATTTCGATAATACCACGCTCAACGCTTCGAACCCCAGGGACTCTCAGCCCCAATAAACCAGGCTCAGGCGGTAAATCCCAACCAGGCTTTAAATATTGCAGCAACTCTTGGTGTGAATCGTGAACGGTTGTACGCATCTGCCAGTCTTTTCAGATATTCAGATCGTGTGGGATAAGAAAACAGTGCTTTGCCTGCGGCGCCGAGTCCCAGGCCGTTGCTCATCAGCAGACAGATCGGCGCTATCTGCTCACCTGCATCGTGGCCGACAAGGGTTGCGCCAAGAATCTTATCGGACCCTTTTTCAGTGTAAACCTGCGCGAAACCAGCACCATCAATCTCGGCTCGACCGCGGTCGAGTTCAGCAAAATCGAATTCGTAACTATCAAATTCAATAGCCGCCGCTTTGAGCTGCTCAGGATTCTGACCAACCGACGCGACCTCGGGCTTGGTATACGTACAGTGGGGCACAACCAGCTTGTCAACCGAGGCTGTCGGTGCAAACAGTGTATTCTGTACAACAGCTCGGGCCTGCGCATCTGCATGATGCGTGAATTGCAGTGCGGACGTACAGTCACCCGCTGCATAAACTTTCCTGTTTGAGGTTCGAAGCTTGCTGTCTGTAATGATCAGCCCGCGTTCGGTCACTTCAATGCCCGCTGATTGCAGATTCAGTGTTTCTGTATTCGGTGTACGTCCCAGTGCGACCAGAACATGGGACGTAAGCACCTGCTCACCCGCCACGCTGACGCTATGCCCGGCCTCACCGTCGCTGCGCGCCGCGATTGATTCAACACCAGCGCCAAGGTGCAGGGTTACCCCTGCATTACGTAAGGCATCGCCAACCACTTCACTGGCGGCTGATACCTCTAAAGGTAACACCCGAGGTGCCATTTCAAACAGATGTACCGCAACGTTTAAACGCGCGAAAACCAGTGCCAGTTCACAGCCAATTGCACCAGCACCCAGAATGGCCAGTGAAGTGGGCTTCTCAGTTAAATCAAAAACTGTTTCGTTTGTCAGCGGATTGCTTTCACGAAGCCCGGGAATTGGTGGAATCGCAGCGCGTGCACCGGTACAAATCACAATGCGGCGAGCAGGCAACGGTTGACCGTCTACACAGATTTCACCGGCACTGTTAAAACTTGCATCTCCGAGGTAAACATCAACCCCGGCCTCACCATAGCGCTGAACCGAATCATGCGGCGCGATCCCGGCACGCACTTCTCGCAGCCAGGCAAAAGCTTCATTGAAATCAGGGTTTTTGTGGTAGCCGGTATATTCCAGCAGCGCTTTACTGGGCACACAACCTACATTTAAACAGTCGCCACCCATGCGGTGTCGTTCAACCAGCGCAACCTTCGAACCCAGCCCGGCAGCTCCAATTGCAGATATCAGACCGGCAGGACCGGCACCTACAACCACCAGGTGATAACGACTTTGGGGTGTGGGATTTCTGTAATCTGAAGGGCTCAGCAAAGCCTGGGTTGTCTCATCAAACACCTGACCTGGATAGCTCATTCTGATTCCCCAACTGCAGTATCTAACTTGCTGCGCAACGCGTTTGTCGCGATACGCGAAATGACGATGGTGAGTATCAAAGTAGCGACGAGCCCGACATACAGCGGCCAGTTCCCTACCGGTGACTCACCCAGATCACCTGCCAGAAGGCTGGTCAGGTCAGAAGCGATTGAACCAAGATAAACATACAGCACCGTGCCCGGCATCATGCCGATCCAGGAAACCCCAACAAAGGTCCAGAACTTAACTGCAGTTAATCCCAACGCATAATTAAGCAGGTTGAAAGGAAATACCGGAGAAAGTCGCGTCAATAAAACGATCAGAGCGCCACGATCAGATATGGCGGTATCCAGGGCCGCAAAGCGCGGCAAGCTGCTCAACCGGGAGGACACCCATTCCCGTGCAAAAAAGCGTCCGATGAGGAACGCTAAACTGGCGCCGACAACGCTGGAAAACGATACGATCAGAAAGCCATAGCCGAGCCCAAATAGAAATCCGGAACCCAGGGTCAATAAACTGCCGGGCAACAGCAGCACGGTGGAGGTGATATAGAGGACTATAAAGACTGCCCAGGATACGGTGCGGTTCTGATCTATCCAGGCGAAAGCAGCCTCAGCCCAATCAGCGACTGGTAATACAAAAGCGCTGACAAACAACACCACGATGACAATGCCAAATAAGAGAGGCTTCTGCATTACAGTTTTTCCGCCAGTTCACGCAAGGCGAATTTCTGCACCTTACCGGTTGAGGTTTTGGGTAAATCGGTAAACACCACGTTTTTCGGCACCTTGAAGCGCGCAAGATGGGAGCGACAATACTCAATCACTTCCTGCTCGCTCAGCACCTCTCCGGCACGAAGCGTCACAAAAGCGCAGGGTGTCTCGCCCCACTTTTGGCTGTTCTTAGCCACTACCGCAGCCTCCATTATGCTCGGGTGTTTAAACAACAGATCTTCTATTTCGATGCTGGAAATGTTTTCACCGCCGGAAATAATGATGTCTTTGGAACGGTCCTTTATCTGGATATAACCATCGGCGTGCCATACCGCGAGGTCACCGGAATGAAACCAGCCGCCGCTGAAGGCTTCAACGGTGGCACTCGGGTTCTTCAGGTAGCCTTTCATGACATTGTTACCCCGCATCATGATTTCACCCATGGATTGACCATCTTTTGGTACGGGCACCAGTGTCTCAGGGTCAGCAACCATGAGCCCTTCAAGCATTTGTCCTCCAACGCCCTGACGGGCCTTTAAGCTCGCCTGTTCAGCGGGATCCAGCTCACCCCAGAGATCATCACGCCAGGCACATAGAGTGACAGGACCATAGGTTTCGGTTAAGCCGTAGACGTGGGTGACATCAACACCCATGGATTGCATCCCCTCAATGATTGCAGCCGGCGGCGCAGCGCCTGCGGTCATCACTTTGACCTCGTGTTGAATCATTTGTTGCAGACTTTTTTCTGCATTCAACAGCGTATTCAGGACCACCGGAGCACCACAGAAATGGGTCACTTTGTGCGCAGCAATGCTCTGATAAACCAGTTCTTCACGAACCTGCCGGATACAAACACTGGTACCCGCATTAACTGCAAGCGTCCAGGGAAAACACCAGCCGTTACAATGAAACATGGGCAGGGTCCAGAGATATACAGGATGTTCACCCATATGCCAGGTTAACGCGTTAGACACCGCATTGAGGTATGCACCACGGTGATGGTAAACAACCCCTTTGGGATTGCCAGTGGTACCAGAAGTGTAATTCAGCGCAACAGCCTGCCACTCATCCTGGGGCAGATAAGCAGTCGCATCTACCGGCACTTCTGCATACCCCTCAAGCAGTTCAGCACCTTCTTCAACCAGCGCCTCATAACCCAACTCACCCAACAGCTTTCCTTCGTCACAGGTGCTATCCGCAATATGAATGACCTGCGGGGTGACAGCTGCAAGCGTGAGCGCCTCTTCTGCCACCAGGCCAAATTCTTTGTCTACCAGGAAAACCTTCGCTTCACCATGCGAGAGGATAAAGCCAACCGTATTGGCGTCCAGACGCATGTTAATAGCATTAAGGACGGCCCCTGCCATGGGCACTGCAAAATGTGCCTCAAACATCTCCGGCAGATTTGCACTTAATATCGCAACGGTATCTCCCTGGACAATACCACGCGCCTGCAGCGCTCTGGCAACACAAACGCTGCGTTGCCAGACCTCCAGCCAGGTTAAGTGGCGTTCGCCATAGATTACCGCGGTTTTCTCTGGATAGATGGCGGCGGCCCGACGAAGAAAAGATATCGGTGACAGCGCTGTAAAGTTAGCCTGTGTTTTATCCAGGTCAGTTTCGTATATTCCCACAACAGTTCTCTTGTTTAGCGTTAGTCTGAAAGCCTTGAGATCAGCTGCTGGCGCAAGACAGCAAGCCGACGCTCAGGCAAAGCAACGGCGCGCCGCAGTCTCAGGTCCATGCGTACTGCCGCCGCTTGGGCTGATACCGCTATGCGCCCGTCCGCGGTGTGATACATCAAATGAGCAAACTGCTGAACCTTCGGACTGACATCCCGCACACCAGAGACAATTTCAAATGTGTCGCCGCAATTCAGTGGCCGATGGTAGTGCATTCTATACTCCAGCACTGCACCACCTTCTTCAACAGGCGCTGCAACAGGCGCGCCATCGTCACCGCCGGTTTCATCAGCAGCATCAAATCGTCCCCATAGATGGGGCATTGCGTCCGATACTCGACCCATATAGTGATGTACCCGCAACTGCTCTGCAGCGGTACATTCTTCACTGGTAGCCATGCCTTTACCGACAGTGAAGAAACCGTTGTCCAATGCTGCCGTCAGAGACAGGGCCGCGTGGGGTAAATCTGCCGCAGAAATGCCTCTTGGTTGAGCATGTGCGGGTATTTCTGAGGTGTCCAAGGGGTTTTCCAGCGTCAATTGCAGGCTGTGCAGGCAGGTGCTCAAAGGTACCTGACTGTGAGAATGGCGCAGTTCTGATAAGACGTCGACTCGATTCTCGGTAAAGCCCACAACACCAACATAACCGGAAATCGGTGTAGCCAGCCGCGCCTCAGCAAGAAAACGAATGTGCTGAGTTTTTAAAGCGCCAATGTAGTCATCCGGATTGGAGACCGCCGGCAGGCCAATGACTGGTGCAGCGGCGCAGACACTCTGCCAGTGTTTCTCAACAAAAAAACGCACGTTTAGGTGATCGTTTTCATCACACTCCCAACGATTCACACTGCCACGAAAATATAATTCCATTAACTTGTGAAGAGCCCGGAAAAAAGAATAACAGCAACCGCAGGCACAACAACCCAGCGCATCAACTGGTGCCACACCGTAAATGTCATCGTATTGGCTATTCTCAGCTCTTCTCTGGCGGTCTCAGCATTAACAAACCACCCCACAAAAAGCGCTATCAGCAAACCACCGAGAGGCAGCATGATCTGATTAGGCAGGTAGTCAATCAGACCACCCAGAGGGAGTCCAAACAGACTGACATCAGACCAGACGTTATAGCTCAACACGCTGACCATGCCGCAAGCGACAGCGGCAAGCGTTAACACGATGGCTGCTTTATGGCGCGACCACAGGAAACGTTCTGACAACCAGGCGCACAACGGTTCAAACAAACCCACCACCGAAGTGATTGCGGCTACGGACAAGAGCAGAAAAAACATCGAACCCACCCACTGCCCGGCGGGCATCTGAGCAAATGCCACCGGCAGCGTCTGGAAGATCAGACCCGTGCCGCCAGCGGGATCCAGACCATTGTGAAAAACCATGGGAAAGATGACAAAACCCGCCAGCAGTGCAACCAGGGTGTCTGTGATAACAATCAGAATTGCGCTCTGCCCGATGGAGATATGTTTCGGTAGATACGCGCCAAACATCATCATCCCAGCCATTGCCACACCGATACTGAAAAAAGCCTGACCCACTGCCGCAAGCACCATGGCGGAATTAATTTTTGAAAAATCAGGTGCCAGCAGATAGCTGACCGTTTCCGGGACGCCCCCCACAAACAGATTGAACAACATCAGCGCAACCAGCAGAAAGAACAGCAGTGGCATCAGTACCTTCACTGCACGCTCGATACCGTCCTGCACGCCTTTGTAAATAATGAAGCCTGCGACTATCAGTGTGA
>Ga0180435_10003109_pt1 | contig 16789 bp, 13 predicted proteins | sample SS_ome_3_FD_132467 | JGI IMG/M metagenome (GOLD analysis project Ga0180435, IMG submission 132467) | Hypersaline lake sediment archaeal communities from the Salton Sea, California, USA - SS_3_S_1 metaG | ecosystem: Environmental > Aquatic > Non-marine Saline and Alkaline > Hypersaline >...
AGATTCTTTGGACTATGAAACACGAAGCGAAAATTTGGAATGATACATATAAATTTATATATCCAAAGGACTATATCAATTTTGCTCTAACGGGTGAGATCGCTACAGATCATAGTGATGCATCCGGATCATCCGTATATGACTTTAAGAGTAAAACATGGTCAAAAAAAATTATTGCCGATTTCAGTCTGGGAAAGGAGAAGTTCCCCGAGATTCTCAATTCTTTTGAAATAATTGGAAACATAAATGAGAAAGCCGCAGAAAAGACAGGACTTAAAGAAGGAATCCCTGTTGTGGCTGGGGGAAGCGATGCGACAACGGAGTTGTTTTCTATAGGTGTAGTAAACGGGAAACAATGCAAAATCCGATTGGGATCTTCCTGCGGAATATCGACTGTTGTTGAAGAAAAGTCGTACAGTACAGCGATGGAACACTATTGCTGGAAACCAGTAACAGGTGAGGGCATTGTGCTCGATATCAATACTAGATTCTGTGCTCAATCAGTCAGATGGCTTAGGGATGTTTTCTACAACAAGATGCCAAAAACGGGAGAGACGTATCAGCTAATCGATAGAGAAGCGAAATCAGTCAAACCGGGAACGGATGGATTGATATTCCATCCGTATTTACAGGGTGAAGATGCACCATATTGGGATATGGCGTTAAGGGGTATGTTCAGCGGAATTAATGCAGGGCATCAAAGAAGACACTTCGCAAGAGCAGTATTCGAGGGAGTTGCCTTTTCGATAAAGGATGTTATAACGACTTATCCGGAAATATATGATAAGTGTGAAGAGTATAAGGTGATCGGCGGGGGGACGAAGAGTGAAACATGGCTAAAGATCATAATTGATGTATTGGGGAAGGATGTCATTCTTCCAAAGAAAGGTGATGCGGCATTCGGTGCTTGCTTGATTGCACTTATTGGAACAGCGGATACTGATATTCAGGACCTGATTGAAGACATTGTTGAAAAAGATAACAATGTCTTGAAACCGAATTTTCAAAATACAGAGTTTTATAATGAACAGTTTAGCAGATATAAAGAGCTGACTGACAAAATTTTAAGATCATAAAGAAGCATTTATAAATATAAAGTGAGGTAGTGTTATGCAAGACGGAAACGAATTTCGACTGGGAATCATAGGAGCGGGGATTTTTGCTGAGGCAAATCATTATCCGAGTTTATCACTGCATTTTTTCGATGATATTGAAAGAGCTGCGATATGCGATCTGGACAAATCGAGGGCGGACAGACTGGCATCTAAATACGGATGGAGCAAGACTTACTCCGATTATAATGAAATGATTGAAAAGGAAGAGCTTGATGGTGTAATCGTATGTGTTGGCGGAAAATATGCACCTGAAGTAAGCATCAATGTTATGAAAAGGGGATTGCCAATCTTTATCGAAAAACCTTCTTCTTCCTACCTTGAAGATACGATTAAAGTAGCGAAGGTCGCCAAGGAAATGGGTTTAGTAGCTCAAGTAGGACATCAGAAGAGACATGGACTTGCCTATAAAAGAGCGATGGATATTGTTTCTGATACCGAAACCTTTGGCAACATAATTCAAATAGAATCTAAGATGCACGGCTTTACCGTATTTCCGACATTCTACACATGTATGCTGGAATGGCAATGTCATAACTTGGATATAGTTCGAGCTTATTGTGGAGACATAGAAGAGATTGAGGCGAAATCATTCAGAAACAGCGAAAGTACAGGAGCATTAAGTGCGTTGCTTAAATTCGAAAGCGGAGCAATAGGTACTTTGGGCTGGGGAACATATGGAGGACCGGGCCAGTTTTCTGAAAGAATAGAAATGGTGTCCGATAAAGGAAAAGGCGTGATTATAAAAAATGCATGTGAAGTGATCTCATACTGTGAAGATTCTGGAGAGCACTGGACACATGATTGGAATCCGATCAGCAAAAACCAGAGCCATGTTTTCAACGGCTACGTTTATGAGATGCTGCATTTTATCGACTGTGTAAAAAACGATAAAACTCCATCTCCATCGATATTTGATGAGGAAAAAACAATGACAGATTTGAAGACTATTGCCGAAAAAGCAGGAATTCCGATTGAATGGGCACCTGTCGGCAGTGCGCTTTAGACATAAAATTTTTAAAGGACGGAAAAGACAAATGCAAAAGAAGATGAAATATAGTGAGCAGCTGTTCTTGTATGAACTTAGAGATATCGTTGGGGACGACAACGTTTATACGGACTCAATAGAAAAGAAAAGCCAGTCTTTGGACGTTTGGTGGATAACCAGATACACTATGTTCAACGATGTGGAAATACCCGAGCCGTTGGCGATAGTTTTCCCTGAATGCAAAGAACAAGTGGTGGAAATCGTTAAGTTGTGCAACAACTACGATATGCCTGTTATCCCGAGAGGCGGAGGAGCAGGAGACGGCGGCGGAACACTTGCGATTACCGGTGGAATTGTTGTTGATCTTAAGAAAATGGATAAGGTAATTGAACTTAACAAAAAGTCATTAACTGTCTTGGTACAGCCGGGCATGCTGCAAAAACATCTGGAAGAATATCTTAACAAACATGGATTTACTATGAATCACTTTCCGGCATCATATCATACTTCCGCAGTCGGTGGATTTATAAGTACAAACGGAACGGGAGTCTTGTCCTCAAAGTATGGGAAATTGATAGATATGGTCAGGAAAATCGAAGTTGTACTTCCGGACGGAAAGCTCTTTACGAGCCTTCCGGTAAGCCATCATTCCACAGGACCGGATTTTTCAAAGATGTTTATCGGAGCCGAAGGTGTGTTCGGGATTGTGACCGAAGCGCTTATTAAAGTGCATCCAATGCCGGAAAAAAGAAGCTTTTTGGCATATTTGCTCCCAAATCTCGAAGAGGGTATCGAAGCGGGAAGAAAGATAATGGTAAATGGTTTATTGCCTTGTATTATGAGGTTTTATGATGAGAAAGATACCGAGCATATTTTGACAAAACAGTACAACGTGGAAGGTGAAGGATGTTTCTTCATGGTTGGGTTTGATGGAGTCGGCTCTGTAGTAGATGCACAGACAAGTGAAGCAGACAGGATTTTTAAAGAAGCAGGAGGAATTGACCTCGGAGATAAACAGGCGTGGAAGTGGTGGAATAACAGATTGAAATCATACTACCCGCCGTTAGATTATGTATGTGAACCGTGGATGACAGCGGTTACTGATACTGTTGCCTCATACGAGGATATTGAGAAAGTCTATTGGGCGATGAAATCTGCGGTCGAAGATGGGTTCGAAAAATACGAAGCTGTATTCCATGCACATTTCTCACATTGGTATGACTGGGGTGCAAGCTTCTATCCAACATTCTTGGTCAAGGATATACCCAAAGACAAAGAAGAAGCTTTGGATGTTTATCATAGGATGCTGAGTGCATGTGCAAGAGCTTCGATTGATAACGGAGGCGTTGTAAACGAACATCACGGTATTGGAATAAGGAACGGCAGGTTTATAAAGGAAATCTATGGGGAGCAGAGCTTTGCTATGATAAAAGATATTAAAGAAGCTATTGATCCAAAGAGAATCTTAAACCCCGGGAAACTGGGTCTGTAGGGCAGACTGTATGACTGAGCCTAGAACATAAAACATTTGAATACGAGATTATATAGGAGAGAAAAATGCTATTTAATGAAAAAACAACTGAGACGATTAAGATGTGCAGATGCTGCTTTATGTGCAGACACGCTTGTCCAACCTTCTTGGCTACGAAATTGGATTCTCACACACCAAGAGGATATGCAATCAATTTAGCGAGAATAAACGAGGGAATGGCTGATTGGTATGAAGAGGGATTTGAACGGCTTTTCCATTGTTCACAGTGCGGACTTTGTAAAGAGCTGTGTGAGTTCAGCTGGCCGGAGGACGAGATGGTTCTTGAGGGAAGACGTGAAATGATTAAGGCAGGAAAAGAGCCTGCTGTTATCAAAAAAGCTGCCAAAGACCTGATGAAAAATAGAGAGCTTGAAAATGACATGTTTAATAAAAAGATCTATGACAAAAAAAATTGCGACATACTCTATATTGCTGGAACCGCTCTAAAAAACGGACAAGAAGATATAATCAGAAGTGTTTGCGAGATATTTGAGAACACGAAAATGGATTACACTATGCAGAGTATTGAGGATATCAGCGGTATTATTCTAAGCGAACTTGGATATACGGAAGATGCGGATAAATGGATAAAGGGCTATTTTGACAAAATAAATGCCCTGTCGCCAAAGAGAATTGTTGTTTCGTGTGCGCATACATATGATTTTTTGAAGAATCACAAAAACTTGCTAAATAAAAAAGACATTACTATTGAACATGTTCTTGAAATAATCGGAGAAAAGATTGAAAACGAAGAGATCGATTTTAAAAAAGAGAAAGAAGAAAAAGTTATGTATCATGATCCCTGTCGCATTGGAAGAGGACATGGGATATATGACACTCCAAGGATGATAATTGAGGCTTGCTCGGGCGGCTCAGTAGTGGAGTTTCACCACAGCAAGGATGAAGCAGAATGCTGCGGGGCAGGTGGATGCGTTAATCTCACATATCCAAAAATCGCATCTTGCGTAGCGGCAAAAAGAATTGAACAAGCTATCGATGAAGAAGTAAAAACAGTGGTTACCGCTTGCCCAAATTGCAAAAAAGTATTTGAAGAGGCGGCTGAACAAAAAGATATAGATATAGAAGTGCTGGACATTGCAGAATATGCTCTAAAAAACTTATAAGCATAATATGCTTAAGACTATTTGGTAGGGCATTAATTTTTGATATTTATGTTACACGTGTAAATGAAAGGGTAATTTTTTTACTTCCTATGTTACACGTGTGTAATGGTTTTGGTTTTTATCGATTTTTAGTTTATACCGAGGAGAAAACCTTGGTATAAGAAAATAAAAAAACGGAAGGGAAAGAAAATGAAAAAAAGTAGATTGTTGTCACTCGTTCTTGTTTTGGTAATGGTACTTACATTATTCGTAGGCTGCCAACCAGGAACAGCAGATGTAGAAGAAGCTGCATCTGAAACAAAAGAAGAGGCAAAAGTTGCTGAACCTGCTGAAGCTGGTGAATATGGAAATATTGACTGGAAGCAGTTCGAAGGAACAACTTTGACTGTTGTGTGTACAGCAATGCCTGTGTCGGAGATATACAAAAAGTATATTCCGGAATTCGAAGAATTGACAGGCATGAAAGTCAAATTTGAGATGCTTAACGATGCAGACAGAAAAAGCGCACAGTTAGTTGACTTCAAAGCTGGATCAGCAAAATATGATGTATCCAACGTCGGCATTTCAAACCGTGAAGAGTTTGTCGCTGGTTCATATTTAGAGCCGCTTCAACCCTATCTGGACAATCCCGCACTTACAGATGCAGATTATTACAACATGGCTGATTATCCGAAAGACGTTATTGCCGGAGGTTATAGCCACGATGGAACATTGGTTTATATTCCATATACTGCCGAATATTTCTTGCTTTGGTATCGTGAAGACATATTTGATCAGCTTGGTTTAGATGTTCCGAAAACAATTCCGGAACTTGAAGCTACTGCTGAAAAAATCGAAGCTGCTCGTGCTGCCGGTGAAGTTGATACTTATGCATTTATCGAAAGAACTATGGGAACCGGTGAAGGCGGCTGGGATATGTTCTGTACAGCAAACAGGATGAATGTTGAGCTGATGGACTTTGATGGTATGAATGCGCTTATCAATACTGATGGCGGGTTTGAACTGATGGACTACTATTCAAGAATGTGCGTAAAATATGGACCTCCTGGATCGGGAAACTGGGCTTGGACAGACGTTAATGACTCATTCAGCCAAGGTATGGTAGCTATGATTTGCGGTGGAAACGCCGGAGCTCCTGGTGCAGCAAACCCTGACAATTCAAGAGTTGCGGATAAAGTGAATTTTGCACCAGTTCCAATGAATGCTGATGGTAAAGATCCTCTATGGGAATGGGGATGGTCAATCAACTCAGCGTCAGAAAACAAAGATGCATCATGGTTGCTCGTTCAATGGATGACTTCTCCGACATTGATGCAAAAGATGGCTCCGCAATATGGATGTCCTGCTAGAGAATCTATCTACTCAGATCCGGACTATATTGCTGCGATGCCTAGTCAAGAATTTATCGACGCACAGCTTTATATGATGACAGAGGGAATCAATCCTTCACCATCACTACTTCATGCTAAATATGGTGAAGCAACAGACATTATCGCTAAAGAGATGAATAATGTTGTTGCAGGAATCAAGGATGCAAAACAAGCATGCATAGACGCAGAAGCGGAACTGGTTAAAATAGGTTACGCGCCTGCTGAGTAAAAAATGATGATTGACAAGGCAGCATGTAAAAATGCTGCCGAGTCATATTAAAACACAAAAAAGTATTTAACGCACAAAAAAAGGAGTGATTGTTTTGCTTGGGGAAAAAAACAAATGGATAGCATATAAATATACTATGCCTACAGTTGCAGTCGTCGTCATTGTTGGGCTTTTGCCTATATTGTATAGTATCTTTATCTCATTATTTGAATTCGAATTGACTGCGGAAGCACAGCCGTTTATAGGAATAAAAAACTACATAACGCTTTTGTCCGATGGCAGATTTATCCATGCAGCTACATTTACCGTTTCTTTTGCGCTTATTGCAACAACTGCAGAAGTAATACTTGGGTTCACATTAGCCTATCTTTTATACAGCAAGAACATTGCTCCAAAGTTTTCAGCGACAGTCAGGGTTTTGATGCTGGTGCCGTATATGGTTGCACCGGTTGTTATATCATATACTTTCAAAACTCTAATTTATGATGTGAATTTCGGGTATTTGAATGCATTTCTTAAGTTGCTGAATCTACCTGTTTTCAATATGTTTGAAGGACAAACGAATGCAGCTATCGGTGTTATGATTATGGAAATCTTCTTGAGAACGCCATTCACGATTCTGATATTGTATTCGGGATTGAGCACGATTTCAGAACATATAATCGAAGCGGCAAAGATAGACGGTGCAGGCACTTGGATGAGACTCAGAAGAGTGATAATACCGATCCTAAAACCGGTTATATTCGTATCCTTCATATTTCGATTCATGGATGCACTTAAGATGTTCGATGAGATGTTTGTTCTTACGAGAGGCGGACCGGGGTATTCTACAGAAAATCTATCCCTGTATGTTTCTTCTCAAGGCTTTGAGTTTTTCCATATGGGCAAAGCATCCGCAGCAGCAGTCATATTCTTTTTGCTTGTTGCTATTGTAACGGGAGCCTTGTATATAACGTTTAATATGAAAATCAGTTTAAGGAGGCAGGAAAATGATAAGAAAAAAAGTATCTAAAATTGTAGTTTACTTCGTACTATGCACATACAGTGTGCTTAGCATGCTGCCGTTTTTGCTTATTGTATTCACGTCTTTCAAAATGAAAAAAGACGCACTATCGAATCCTCCAACAATATGGTTTAAGCCCACGCTAAGCAACTATATTGAGCAGGTTTTAAACACTGATGTTTTAAAAGCGATCGGCAACAGCCTTATAATCGCACTTGCAGCAACAATAGTAGCTATAGCTCTGGGAATATTCTCAGCATATGCCATGTCGCGATATAACTTTAAGGGTAAGGGAATATCGCAGGGAATAATTCTATCATTGAGATTGATACCTCCGATATCCTTGGTAATACCATACTTTATTATCTTCAGCAAACTCGGCATGCTGGATAATTATTTTTCTATGATTATCATGTATCTGACTATCTGCCTGCCGCTCATTGTTTGGATGATGAAAAGCTTCTATGATGAGATACCGATAGATTTGGACGAAGCGGCAAAGATTGACGGATGTTCAAGGTTTCAGCTTTTAAGACATGTCTTGCTTCCGACAATCGCTCCAGGAATATTCGCCGCCGGTGCATTGACTTTTATAGTTATGTGGAATGACTTCCTGTTTGCATTATATATCACCGGATTCGACACAAGAACTCTTCCGGTTGAGATTTATAATTCGATCGGCTACTACTCATTGGATTGGGGTAAGATGTCGGCAGTTGCAGTTGTGGCGATTATTCCGGCTATAATATTTATTGCATTCGCCCAAAAATACATCGTAAAGGGTCTTACTATGGGGGCAGTAAAAGGCTAGTTTGACATGACTATTTGAATTGTATATGATTTTTGAAATGAGGTAAAAATATGAAATTTGGTACACTATTCGCATACTGGACAAGTGAGTGGCACGGAGATTATAAGTTTTTTGCAAAGAAAGTAAAGAATTGCGGGTTTGACATTCTGGAAATATCAGCTGGAGATTTGCTTACTATGTCAGATGCTGAGATAAATGAACTCAAAGCGCAGGCAAAGGATTTAGATGTAGAAATATCCTCTAATATTGGTCCGCCGAAGGATAAGGATGTGGGGTCTTCAGATCCATCAGTCCGAAAAGCGGGAATAGATTTTTTGACGAATATCATGAAGCAAATGGATAAATTGGACTCCCGGGCTCTCGTCGGAGTGCTTTATACCTATTGGCCGTGCGAGTTTGATGATTTGGATAAACCCGGCATCTGGGCAAGAGGGGTTGAAAGTGTAAAGACTCTCGGAAAAGTCGCAGGAGACTTAGGAATAGATTATTGTCTCGAGGTCGTAAATAGATTTGAGACGAATATATTGAATACGAGTGAAGAAGCAGTTAAGTTTTGTAAGGATGTGGATTTAGACAGCGTAAAGATTCTGCTCGATACCTTCCATATGAATATCGAAGAGGAAAACATCGCAGATGCTCTAAGGTATGCTGGAGATAAACTCGGGCATGTTCATATCGGCGAAGGGAACAGAAATCTCCCAGGTACAGGCTCACTTCCGTGGAACGACATCGGAAAAGCCCTGAGGGATATAAGATTCACAGGTGGAGTTGTGATGGAGCCTTTTATAAAGATGGGCGGCAAAGTCGGTGAGGATATTAAGGTCTGGAGAGATATATCTAGAGGTGCTGACGAAGCAACTATGGATAAGAATATAACTGAATCGCTTAAATTCTTAAAGAAAGCTTTCTTAGGATAAGGGGATAGAATATGTGTGAGATATGGACAATGGGAGAGATGTTGGTAGAAATAATGCGTCCAAACATCGGTGTAGAGCTTTATGAGGAAGGTGATTTCAGAGGACCCTTCCCGAGCGGAGCACCCGCAATATTCATCGATACCGTTGCAAGACTTGGTCATACAAGCGGTATCTTCGGCGGTGTGGGCAAAGATGACTTCGGCAAAAACATTTTGGACAGATTGAGGAAAGACGGTGTAAACGTCGACTATGTGCATGAGGATGACTTTGAGTCAACTGCGGTGGCTTTTGTCACATACTTTTCCGATGGTTCAAGAAAGTTCATCTATCATATAGGAAACACACCTGCAGTAAACCCTAAACCTTTTGATATCAAAGATATCGATTCTCCAAAATATTTTCACATAATGGGATGTTCGATGATGGCGACGGATGAATTCAAGGAGAAAATCATCGATGCAGCATTGGGGTTCAAAAAAGCGGGAGCTAGGATTTCGTTTGACCCGAATATTCGTCCTGAACTTCTCGGGAAAAGAACTGCAGATGAAGTGCTGGGTGATGTTTTGGAAAACTGTTCTGTGCTTATGCCGGGGATAGACGAGCTTAAAATGCTTACAGGTGAAGAGGACGTAGACAAAGGTATAGAAAAACTGTTTGAATATGAGCAGATGGAAGTGCTTGCGCTTAAAAAAGGCAGCAAGGGTACAACGCTCTATTCGAGAGAAGAAAAGGTGGATTGCCCGCTATACAAAGTGGAAGAGATCGATCCGACTGGTGCGGGCGATTGTTTCGATGCTGCTCTGCTCTGTGGTCTTCTTGAAGGAAAGTCATTGCTCGATGCCGGGAAGATGGCATCCGCTGCGGGAGCAATCAACGTGATGAAACTTGGGCCTATGGAAGGTGAAATAAGTGAAAAAAGCATTAGGGATTTGGTGGAGAAGCAGTGAGCTTGTAGATTAAAAACAGATGACTAATTGCAATAGGGGAGAAAAGCATATGGACAGCAAAGAGCGAGTAATCGCAGCCATTAACAATCAAAAAGTTGACAAACCATGCTCGAACTTTAGAGCAGAACCAACTGCATTGGAAAAAATTTTCCGACATATCGGAAACAGAGATATTGACAAACTACAGGATGATCTTGATACTGATATTCGGCATATTGATGCGATAACCCCGCCGGACAGAAAGATGGAAGGATTTACTCAAAATTTCTGGGGAGAGAGATTCATCTATAATGATACGCCCTATGGTCCGGAAAGAGAAAACATTTCCGGGGCAGCTGCCGATATGAAAAGCATGGATGAGATATCCAATTTCGATTGGGTAAAAAACGATGATTTCGATTACAGCGATATACTTATGCTGTGTAAAAAACATGAGAACAGAGCGATAATGTATGGTTCGGGTGATATATGGCAGCGTGCGGTGATGATTAGGGGTATGCAGAATTTCTTCTTGGATATGTATGAAAGCCCTGAGATCTGTCATTATCTTTCCAATAAACTGTGTGAATTCTATATTGAAGACTATAGGCGTGCGTTTGAGGCAAGCGGGGAAAGCATAGATATTTTCCTTATATATTCTGACCTTGGGAGTCAAAGGTCTCCGTTGATATCGGGCGATATGTTGGAAACTTTCGTTCTTCCTTATCTCAAACGAGTAGCGAATGCCGTTCATGATATGGGTGCATATCTTTTCTTCCACACATGTGGTATGGTAACACCCTTTATACCGAAACTGATTGAGTCCGGTGTGGATATATTGGACCCGATTCAACCGGTAGTGGATAGTATGCAGCCGGAAGCATTGGCAGAGGAATTCAAAAGTGAACTGTGTTTCCATGGCGGGATTGATATACAGCAAGTGCTCTTGACAGGAACGGTTGATGATGTAAAAATAGAAGTGAAGAGGTATATCGATGCATTTAACGATAAATGCGGTTATATTTGCGCTCCTAGCCATTTTATTCAAAAGGATATATCGGTAGAGAATATATTTGCGATGTACGAAGCGATAAAAGGATAACGAAAATATAATGCTATGAAAGATGATGAGGATATCAGCTATGAGTAAAGGAACACAGTATTTACAGAATGTTATAAAAGGGAAAGCGAGAAGAAAGGGTATTCCTTCCTTATGCAGCTCTAACAAATATGTTTTAAGAGCAGTGCTTGAGTACGCAAAAAAACATAACGAGTTTGTGCTTATTGAATCCACCGCGAACCAGGTGAATCAGTATGGCGGTTATACGGATATGAAACCTATTGATTTTAAGAATTATGTATATGGTCTTGCGGACGAGATCGGGATCAGAAAGGAGAATATTATATTAGGCGGAGATCATCTCGGCCCAGTTGTATTCAAGGACAAAGACGAAGAGGAAGCTATGAGTGAATCCGAAGAGCTGATACGAGAATATGTCAAAGCGGGATATGAAAAGATACATATTGACACGAGTATGAAGTTGGCAAGCGATAGAAAAGACAAGATCTTATCGGATGAAACAATTGCAAGGCGAGGAGCAAGGCTGTGCAGTGTGGCAGAAGAGGCATTTGAGGAAGCCTTTGGGAAGAAAAGCGACCTAGTATATGTAGTGGGCAGTGAAGTGCCTGTCCCGGGTGGAACGACTTTGGGTGATGATGAACTGCATGTAACCTCTCCTGAAGATTTTCGCAGAACCAAGGAAGCCTTTGAAAGTGCTTTTATGGAGAAAAATATCGAAAGCGTGTTTAGCCGTGTTATTGCATTTGTTGTACAGCCCGGAGTGGAGTTCAGCGATGATAAAATAGATGAGTATAACAGTGAAAAAGCTGAAAAACTCATTGGAGAACTTAAAAAAAATACCGGTTTGGCGTTTGAAGGACATTCAACAGACTACCAGACCGCAGAAAAGCTTAAAGAGATGGTTTTGGATGGTGTGCGAATACTAAAAGTCGGACCGGAGCTGACCTATGCGCTTAGAGAAGGGCTTTTCGCAATAGATTATATGCTGGAACAGTTTATTGAGATGGGCGGGTTTGTTGAAGCGATTGAAAAGGCGATGATGGATAATCCGGCCAACTGGGAGAAATACTATTCGGGGACAGAATTTGAGAAGAAAATAAAGAGAAAATTCAGCTATTCTGATAGGTGGAGATACTATGCGAATGAACCTGAAGTGGAAGGCGCAGTTATAAAAATGTTCAACGATTTTGAAGATTGTGATATGCCGTTAAACATACTATCGCAGTTTATGCCCAGTCAATACGGCAAAGTGAGAAACGGAGAGTTTGCAATGAAAGCCGAGGTGCTGGTAGAAGATAAAGTGAAAGAAGTGCTTGATAAATATTATTCGGCGGTTCAGTAATCGGGATTATCCTCCTATTATTAAAGACTAAACGGCAGTTGTTGTTTAGCCTTTTTTAATGCCATTAATATATTATAAAAACTAAAACAAGGCGGAATATAGAATCCCCGCCCTGCTCTAGCTTTTTAAATAAATAAACCTAGTTGGTAATGACTTTTTCTGTTTTGGGATCGAAAAGATGTGCTTTTGATGCATCGATGCTAAACATAATGTTCTGTCCTGCTTTTACTTTTGTGTCGGGGTGGAATTTTCCGATGAATTTGCTCTTTGCAAAGTTGAAATACACCAATATTTCAGAGCCCATCATTTCAGAGATCTCAAGTGTAGTGGAAAATGTATTGGCACCATCCGCCGAAGCTTCAGAAACATCTTCCGGTCTTACACCGATTTTGATTTTCTTTCCAAGATATTTTTCCAGAGCACCGTTTTTGTTCTTCTCGCTTGGTATTACTAATTTATCATTACCCAATTTAACTATAAAATATGAGCCTTCTTTTTCCAAAACACCGTCGAAAATATTCATCTGTGGGGAGCCGATAAATCCGGCAACGAATAGATTGCTCGGATACTGATATAGGTTAGAGGGTGTATCAACCTGCTGAATAAACCCATCTTTCATAACAACAATACGATCGCCCATAGTCATAGCTTCGGTCTGATCATGAGTAACATATACAAATGTTGTGCCGAGCTTCAAATGGAGCTTTGAGATTTCTGACCTCATTTGAGTTCTCAATTTTGCATCCAAATTCGAAAGGGGTTCATCCAAGAGAAAAACTTTTGGATAACGGACCATTGCACGGCCAAGCGCAACACGTTGTCGCTGTCCTCCGGATAGAGCCTTTGGCTTGCGGGTCAAAAGGTATTCAATGTCCAATATTTGCGCAGCCTCGGTAACTCTTTCCTTGATTTCTGCCTTCGGAGTTTTTCGCAAAGTGAGTCCAAAAGCCATGTTTTCATAAACCGTCATATGAGGATATAGTGCATAGTTTTGAAAAACCATAGCAATATCCCTGTCTTTTGGAGCAACATCATTTACAATATTATCACCAATCTTCAATTCGCCTTCGGTAATCTCTTCAAGTCCTGCGATCATTCTAAGCGTAGTGGATTTTCCGCATCCGGAAGGACCAACGAGAATAACGAACTCTTTATCAGCGATTTCAAGATTGAAATCTTGAACAGCGGTGAAATCCTCTTTGCCTTTATAAACCTTTTTTATGTTCTTCAGTGAAATACTAGCCATTTTCGTCTCCTTAATAAGTAAAATATTGATATATTGCATATAAGAAAAATATGATATATACTTACTTTAACCGATTATAACACAAAAAAGCTTCAAGAAAAGGGTAAAATATATGATATAGGGGTAATATATTGACTAGACAAAGTTTGAAAATCGATCAAATAAATATGGATATAAGTATCATACAAATGGGCTATCTTAGCGACTTGAAGGATATCAATTCGTATGAAAACAATGAAAACATATTCTTGCTTATCATCTCAAAATCGGATGCAACTTCACTCAATATCGAAGGATCAGAGGAGGCATTTTCAAAAAACGAGATGATTATTCTTTCTCTAAATTATGCTATTAAAATATCGCTTAATAGGGGGGATGGTTTATTTATCATTTTAAGCGGCAGATTAGCCAGCCGCTATATCAAAGCTGATCGAATAAATCAAATAATTGGATTTGATTCTAATGACCGTATATATCAGAGTATCGGGAAAATTGAAAACATGTTGAATGCAGGAGAAGAGATTGACGCGATAGAATCCAGTATATTAGGATTTTCACTTTTAGTCGATCTTTGGATATATGAGGACAAAAAAAGTTCAATTTCAAAAATAGTGGTTGATGCGGTTGAAATTATTGAAGAAGAATATGGACAGTTGTATGGTGTGGACGATCTTGCTGATCGTATTGGTGTCAACAAGAGCTATTTAATAAGGCTGTTTAATGAGCATTTAAGTATTACTCCCGGGAGATATTTAGAAAGATACAGGATTGAAAAAGCTAAGTCATTATTGAAGTCTGGTGAGTTCAGCATGGAAATGGTTGCGAAACTTTGCGGATATGACTGCGGTAACTATTTTTCTAAGGTTTTTAAGAAGAATACCTCAATAAGTCCTTCTGAATTTATAAAAACGAATACAGCACATGAGGGAATAGAAATCCCGCCGGAGTTTTATCTATAGAGTATTCATAGGTTTAGGTTTTGATCTTATATCAATATCTCTTTCCCCACCATGGTTTAATTTTTATTTTATTGGTAATCAATTATTATAATTACATTTCTTTAGATGAAAACACTACTCGAATCAGGATTGCAAGGGTATTTTACCTTTGGTATAATAAGGATAGAGTCGATGAATAAGGAGGGGAAAGCTATGACAGAGCGCATATCCAAAGAAAAAGAGAGTATTTTACTTGAAAACCTATCTGGAAAATCGATTGAGAGCAGTACAATCGATCAAGAGCTTTATAAGAAATATGAGGTTAAAAGAGGGCTCAGAGATATAAGCGGCAAAGGTGTTCTTGCAGGGCTCACGGAAATTGGCGAGGTGCATTCGTATATAATCGATGAAAATGAAATGGTTCCGGTTCCCGGACGACTGAGCTATAGAGGGATAGATGTCAGCGATTTATCAAAAGGTTTTTTGTCCGAAGGTCGATTTGGGTTCGAGGAAACGTGCTATCTTATAATGTTTGGGGAATTGCCGAACTCTCAGCAGCTAAGTGACTTTGAAGCCTTATTATCCAAATATCGAGAACTTCCTGACGGGTTTGTTCGTGATATGATTATGAAAGCTCCAAGCAAGGATATGATGAATGTTCTGGCAAGAAGTGTTTTATCCATGTACAGTTTTGATGACAACGCTGATGACATATCGGTTAAGAACATATTGAGGCAATCCCTTCAGATGATAGCGTATTTGCCGCTTATTGCGGTATACGGATATAAAGCATATATCCACTATCATGAGAACAAAAGCTTGATGATCAGGAATCCGAAACCGGAACTGAGTACAGCAGAGAATATATTGAGAATGCTCCGTTCGAATGAAGAACACAGCATGCTTGAAGCCAGGATTTTGGATTTGGCGCTTGTGCTCCATGCCGAGCATGGAGGCGGAAACAACTCTTCGTTCACGACGCATGTCGTTACCTCGTCGGGAACTGATACGTATTCAACTATTGCAGCCGCATTAGGGTCGCTTAAAGGACCGCGACACGGCGGAGCGAATATCAAGGTTACTCAGATGTTTGAAGAGATAAAATCAAATGTTAAGGACTGGACGGATGATGGTGAAGTTTCAGCCTTTCTTCTGGATATCCTGGATAAAAAGGCGTTTGATAGATCGGGACTTATATATGGTGTCGGGCATGCGGTATATTCGATATCTGACCCGAGAGCCGAGATTTTTAAGGCACAACTGGGTAAGCTGGCAAAGGACAAGGGCATGGAGGAAGAGTACAATCTATATTTAAGAGTGGCTAGTTTAGCGCCGGAGGTTATCGGGAAAGCCCGTAAGATGTATAAAGGTGTCAGTCCGAATGTGGATTTTTACTCTGGATTTGTTTATAGAATGATGGGCATACCGCCTGAGCTTTTTACACCGTTGTTTGCTATATCAAGAGTGGTTGGATGGAGCGCACATCGTATTGAAGAGATTGTCAACAGAGGAAAGATTATTAGACCTGCATATAAGAGTATTGCCAAAAGACAAGAATATCAAGCTCTCAAGGAGAGATAATAACTGTTTTTAACATTATGCTCGATTCTGAAATTGAAAACATTATAAAAGTCCGATTATTCTCTGGTATGAAAAACAGAAATTCCGGACTTTTTAATTGATTTTTTTTGGACACCATCATCATAACTCTCGGTGTTCTTATAATGTTCAGAGATAATTGTACTGCGGCAACCATTGCCGAATAATAGTATCCCCACAGCTATAATAATATGAGAGATCACACCGCTTTCAATCGAGAGAACCTGAATATTGAACACAAAAAATACAGAAGCAATGATAAACAAAAGTGTCCCCAAAAGGATTCCTTTCGAGCAGGGAGTTTTAAAGGAAATAATCCTATTTTTTTGATTGATTAATGCTATGATAAACATAATCGAAAAACAATAGATAATAATAACTGAGAAAGAATTGAGGATTGTTGTTATAACAGCGGAGGCTATTGCACCGGAAAACAGCAGAGTGATATGCCATTTGTTGATGCTGCCATATGATGCAGCGAGAATACCCATTGTAAAAAAGAGAACACCGGCGATTGACAAATAGAAGGATAGCATACTTAGAATCGTGCTGTGATCGGTTACAAGACCGTG
>Ga0180435_10003110_pt1 | contig 16787 bp, 14 predicted proteins | sample SS_ome_3_FD_132467 | JGI IMG/M metagenome (GOLD analysis project Ga0180435, IMG submission 132467) | Hypersaline lake sediment archaeal communities from the Salton Sea, California, USA - SS_3_S_1 metaG | ecosystem: Environmental > Aquatic > Non-marine Saline and Alkaline > Hypersaline >...
GGGTGGAAGACCGGGTTCGAACCGGCGACCTCTGGAACCACAATCCAGCACTCTAACCAGCTGAGCTACATCCACCGTTTGGGACTGCAAATTTATAAAATTTTTTTAATTGAAACCCCTAGAAGCTCAGCTTCTGGGAATCTTCGATCCATTGTATATTTTATTTGTGCTCGCTTACCCTGCAGCAGAGCTGCGGGTACTGCGCGAGCGGGATTCAAAGCTCAACTTTTTCCTCTTCTCCCGGACCCGCAGGAGGAAGGATTTTTGCCAGTTGCACATACCAGATCAGGTTAACCCCAATGAAGATGGTACTGGCTCCGCTGTAGAGGGCCAGTGCCAGGTAAACATTGTTTTGCGAAACTCCAATAATAAGACCCAGGAGCCTGAAAATCAGCCTAATCCCATCAATTACCAGCGCTTTCTTTTGCTTGCGGTACATATCGGGCAAGAAAGCAAGAGGCATGGTCAGGCCCATCATAAAAATCCAGGGTAGCAGATAACGGGCATAGAGGCCGGCTTCTGTCCAGTTGTCCCCAAACATAAAGCCGAATATCTGTGGCGCAAAAATACCCATCAGTATAAAGGGGATCAACATAATTTGCACAGCCCTCTTGATAAAGAGATACAATTCGGGCAAGATTAGCTCCTTTCTGTGACTCTTCTCCACGAATCTTTGGAATATTACCTGGTAGAAAGCATTCACCAGCAAATGGATGGGCCGGTGTACAATCATAAATCCGAAGGTATAAATGCCTGCTATGCTTGTGGAGAAGAAGGAGCTGAAAATGAAAACCGGAAAGGCTGCAGAAAGGTTATTGATCAGGGCTTGCCACATGTTGAACTTGGGAAACAGGCTATAATTCTTTCCCAGCCTCCTCATTTCAGAAAAACTCATGCTGCTTATTCCCTTTCTCAGCTCTGGAAGTAGAAAAATGAAAAAGACCAGGAAGCCCAGCAGCTGTCCGCTCATGGAACCCACAATCAGTCCGGCCGCACCCGCAAGCAGGAAGCCTAATCCCAGTTTGGTCAATGAGTTGCCTATGCTCTGACCAATATTTGCTCCAGCAATTAATTTGAATTTCTTTTCCCGGTTGGCAAAGTTTTTCAAAATGGTGAACCAGGCTACCAGCAGGGTGGACAGGGGGATAAAATAGAGCCAGGTGGAGATGTCCTCGCTCCCCAGCCATTGGCAAAGAGTCTGGTTGAATGCTACAACAATAAGCAACAAGACCAGGCTTACAAATACACTGATCAGTCCCGACAATCCAACCAGGTTTAAAGACTCCTTGTTGCTTTTAGGCAGTAGAATGGCCTGATCGTAGCGGGCCGTAGAAAAGATGATCACAATATTCAGGATGTTCATATAAAGTCCGAACACCCCAAAATCCTCCTCCGTATAAATTCGACTGAGGACCAGGTATATAATTACTGAGAAAGCCTGTGCAAAGCTTGTTCCGGAGATCAGTGTGGCCACATTTTTGAAAAACTCATTCTTCCAGATATTGCGCAGGGCCCGAATCATAATCAAAAATAGAAATTATACTGCAATTCTGTCAGGTTTTTAATACTGCTATTCTATGGCATGTGTTTTGACCCTTTCAGTCTTGAAAAATGATCTATATTTGACCCAAAATTCAGAAAGATGAGAGCAATGAGGTCATCCAATCCAGCGATGACAGGAAAGATATTTGAGAAAGTTGGTACCACTACTGCAGGCAGCAGTGTTATGACTGTAAATGGGACCATTAATAAAGTGGGGCTGATGTTACTGCTGGTCATCGGTGCTGCGGCATATACTTGGAACATGGTTATGGGAGCCGATCCCGGAAGGGCAGGAACCTTTGCCATTGCAGGTGCAATCGGTGGATTTATCATGGCCCTGATTACCATTTTCAGGCCTCAGTCTTCAGGCATTACGGCTCCTATTTACGCCATACTGGAAGGACTTTTCCTGGGTGCAATCAGTGCCATTGTGAATGCCAGGTACCCGGGTATTGCTTTCCAGGCAGTACTATTGACCATAGGAACATTATTTACCATGTTGTTTTTATACCGCTCAGGACGAATCAGGGCTACGCCCAGGTTCCGCAGAGGTGTGATGATGGCTACGGGAGCTGTGTTTTTTGCCTACCTGATAAGCTGGATCATGAGTCTCTTCGGCATGCCCATGGGATTCATGCATTCGGCCGGACCCCTGGGAATCGTGATTAACCTGGTAATTATCGTAATTGCTGCATTGAACCTGATTCTGGACTTTGATTTCATTGAAAAAGGCGCCAAGATGGGGGCTCCCAAATTCATGGAATGGTACGGTGCCTTTGGTTTGATGGTCACCCTGATCTGGCTTTACATTGAATTTTTGAGATTGCTGGCCAGGTTCTCAGGAAGGGACTAAGCCTGTATAACCACAAAGCTGCAAATATATTAAATGAGCACACTGGAGAATTATTTTAAGTCTTTCCGTGAAGACATAGTGGGGATCGATACCACCTTTGAATCCCCTTATGGGAAGAAAAAAATCATTTATGCCGACTGGATTGCCAGTGGAAGATTGTACAAACCCATTGAGGAAAAGATTAAATGCCAAATAGGTCCTTTCGTGGCCAATACTCATTCCGAATCAACCCTGACTGGGACACTGATGACGAAAGCTTATAAACGTTCACACGTGTTGATAAAGGAACATGTGAACGCAGGCCCCAACGATGTGATTCTTACTCAGGGTTATGGAATGACCGCAGTGATAAATAAATTGATGCGGATGCTTAGCCTGAAGGGCAGCGGAGGTGATAAGGGGGAAAACCTGGAGCCGGCAGACCGGCCTGTGGTCTTCATTACACATATGGAGCACCACTCGAACCACACTTCCTGGTTTGAAACCATTGCGGAGGTAGTAATGATCGAGCCCGATGAAAACCTGAGAGTGGACCTGGATGATTTGCGGGCAAAACTGGAAAAGTACAAGGATCGTAAATTCAAGATAGGATCATTTACATCCTGCTCCAATGTTACAGGAATAAAGACTCCATATCACCGGATGGCCAAACTGGTGCACGAATATGGGGGAATGGTTTTTATAGATTTTGCAGCTAATGCTCCTTACATGGATATCAATATGCACCCCGAGGATCCCATGGAGAAACTGGATGCCATTTTTTTCTCGCCCCACAAATTTCTAGGGGGGCCCGGATCATCAGGAGTACTGATATTCGATAAGGATATGTATAATGCAGAAGCGCCGGACAATCCCGGAGGAGGCACCGTGGACTGGACCAATCCCTGGGGTCGGTATCAGTATGTGGATGACATTGAGGTGCGCGAAGATGGCGGAACACCCGGATTTCTTCAATCCATCAAAGCAGCCCTTGCCATGGAACTTAAAGAAAAAATGGGGGTCGAGAAGATCATGCAACGGGAAGAAGAGCTTCTCCGGATTGCGCTGCCCGGATTAAGAAACATCGAAGGAATTGAGATCCTGGCTAACAATGTGGAAGATCGTCTTGGGGTGATTTCATTCTATCATCCAGATATACATTTCAGCCTGTTTGTTAAGTTACTTAACGATCGATTTGGAATTCAAACCCGCGGAGGTTGTGCCTGCGCGGGTACCTATGGCCACTTTTTGCTGGAAGTGACCTACGATAAATCAAGGGAGATCACAGAAAAGATCAGTCACGGCGATCTCTCAGACAAACCAGGCTGGGTCAGATGGTCACTTCATCCAACCACAACAGATGAAGAGGTCCTTACTATACTCAGTGCGGTGAAAGAAATCACTTTGAACTTTAGAGAATGGGCGGAGGATTACGTCTATCTTTCAAAAAGAAATGAGTTTGTTCATCAAAGCCAGCAAGAGCATTGCATAGAAGATAATATGATGAGCGATTGGTTCAACCTTTAGCCATGATACGTATCCTGCCGGTAGATTCCAAAAAACTTGAAAGATCCTTTCTTGATTTTCCCAGGAAGCTTTACCGAAACGATCCCAATCACGTAATGGCCTTTGATCGTGAGATTCAAAAGGCCTTCAACCGAAAGGTAAATCCCTATTTTACCCATGGCGACGCAGTCAGATGGATTGCCTTGGATGAAAAAGGGGAGTGCCTTGGCCGGATTGCCGCCTTTTACGATACGGATAAGGATGAGGCCGACCAGATAAAGAGCGGTGGGTGCGGATTTTTTGAGTCCGTCGATGATCAGGGGGTGGCCTTTTTGCTTTTCGATACAGCCAAACAATGGCTGAATGACAGGGGCTATGAAGCCATGGATGGTCCCATAAATTTCGGTGAAAATGATACCAACTGGGGCTGCCTCGTACAGGGCTTCGTACCTCCGGCCATTGGCATGAATTATAACCTGCCCTATTACCGGACCTTGTTCGAGGATTATGGTTTTAAGCTATACTACAGACAATTGGGCTTTCACCTGGATCTGGAAAAACCCTTCCCTGAACGATTCTGGAAAATTGCTGAATGGATCAACAACAGGGAAGGTTATTCCTACAGGCATTTTGAGATGAAGCATGCCGCCAAGTTTGTAGAGGATACTGCATCCATTTATGACCAGGCCTGGGCCTCACTCCGAGAGGATTATACTCCCATGGATCCGGCATCGCTTTACGATGAGATGCGAAAGATCAAAATGATCATGGATCCTGAACTGATCTGGTTTGCCTACTACAACAACGAACCCATCTCCTTTTTTATGTTTTTGCCCGACGCCAATCAGATTTTCAGGCATTTGAATGGGAAACTGCATCTGATCAATAAAATCAGGTTCCTCAACTACAAGAGGAAAAACACCATGACCCGGGCCCGGGGAACCGCTGCCGGTGTAGTGCCAAAATACCAGAATTCAGGCGTGGAATCAGGCATCTTTTACCAGTTAAGAAAGGTAATGGATCATAAACCTCATTACAAGCAATTCGAACTTTCCTGGGTTGGGGACTTCAATCCCAAGATGATTTCTCTCTATCAGGCAACGGGTGCTTACCACACCAAAACTTATCATACCTATCGCTATCTTTTTGATCCAAATAAGCCCTATCAAAGGTTTATGGAAGAAGCTGTGGATGAGGCAAAACTTCCGGAAAATATTTTGAAGTTGTAACAAACATTCCTATCTTTGCATTCCGTTTTGAGAAAAGCGTTTATTACTGAAAACAATAAGGCAATGAAAAAAGACATACATCCAAAAGATTACCGGCTGGTCGCATTCAAGGACATGTCCAATGATTTCACTTTCGTCACCAAATCAACGGCTGCATCGAAAGAGACAATAAAACTGGAAGATGGGGTTGAATATCCACTGATTAAACTGGAAATTTCCAGTACATCTCATCCCTTCTACACCGGTAAGATGAAACTGGTCGATACCGCCGGTCGTGTGGATAAGTTCATGAACCGGTACAAGACACACCTGGACAAGAAGAAAAAATAGCAGGATTTATAACCCTGACTGAAAGCCGACCTGAAAGGGTCGGCTTTTTTTGTATCCGGGCTTTTCTTTACATTTAAATAAAAAAGATGCAGTTGATTCTTTTCGACGATAATAGCAGAGATAGCCTTTTACCACTGACATTTACACGGCCTGTTTCAGATCTCAGGGTGGGAATTCTCAAAATCTCTGAAAAATGGGAACAGGAACTTGGGCTAGCTTCTTCACCCCTCACTGTAGACTACCTCAGAGGGAAATTTCCCTGTCTTTTGGGCGAGGACAATCTGTTGATTAATGGAGCACTTCTGCCTGACACAAACATCGTAAGTGCCATCGAAAAGCTGGATAACGAACAGGCACTGATACACGAAGGAACATTGCTTGCGGTCCGAGCTTCCGGGAGAATTGCTGAAGAATTCGATTCCAGGTCCTGGATAAAGAATGGCTTGGAATATGAAGGGGATCTTTCACTGGTCGACAGACCATGGAAGATATTCACCCTGAATGGTCAGGAAATTGAGGCCGACTTTCAACGACTCACAAAGGGCAGAACCAGTCAGATGCTTAGCGAGACAGTTCAGGTGGACAAACCTGAGAATGTCTTTGTGGAACCTGGATTTCAGGGAGGATATTTTACTTTGAATGCCTCACGAGGACCGATCTACCTGGGAAAGGACAGCGAGATCATGGAAGGCTGCATGATTCGTGGTCCCTTTGCCCTTTGTGAGGGAGCAGTGGTGAAAATGGGCGCAAAGATATATGGTCCCACTACCCTCGGCCCCTTTTGCCGGGCAGGAGGTGAGATTAACAATTCGGTATTGCAGGCCAATTCCAACAAGGGCCACGATGGTTTCCTGGGAAATTCGGTCCTGGGAGAATGGTGCAACCTGGGAGCCGACACCAACAACTCCAACCTGAAGAACAACTACGGTGAAGTGAAAATCTGGAACTACCCGGCCAGAAAGTTCGTGGGGACCGGACGTCAATTCTGCGGCCTTATCATGGGCGATCATTCCAAATGCGGAATTAATACCATGTTCAATACGGGCACCGTGATCGGAGTATCGGCCAATATTTTTGGTCCGGGCTTTCCTCCCACCTTCATCCCTTCCTTCAGCTGGGGTGGTGCAGAAGGTTTTTCAGAATATAAACTGGATAAGGCCCTGGAAACTGCCAAGCTGGTGTTGGAACGAAGGGGCATGCAGCTATCCCAGGACGACAGGGCCATCCTGAATCATATCCACCAGTATAGCATGGTTTTCAGGAGCTGATCTACTGCTCCAACAAATCGTCGAAATCCTCGGTGAGCTTGATATCCTTCTCCCAATCGTAAAGGGTAAGCCCCCTCAGGTCATAATAGTAGTCCCAATAATTTCTCATGGATTCAACATAACTCCTCCGGGCCACATCTTTTTCCTCCAGGGCAACATTTAGATCAAGTACATCGATCTTCCCGATCAAGAACCGCTGTTTGGTTACTTCGTATCGAAGATCGGCAATGGTATCCGCTTTGGCCGCAATGGCTACCTGATCATCCTGCAGGTTGAACTGCATCACCTGGAGGAAAATATTCTCATCGAAATCGAGCATGGACTGGCTAACGTCCATTTTAACCACCTCTTCGGCCGACTGGGCCATGCGGAATCTCCCTTTTCCAAGGCCCCAGTCAAGGATGGGAACCGTGACCCCCACTTCAACCCGCTGCTGCCTGGCCAGGTTCGTATAGGAATTCCTGATATCTTCATCCACCCCGCTAAGTCCGAACTGAGCAAAGAGATCGCCCCGGATCCCCTTTTGCGACCGGGCCTCGGCCACTTCCCGCTCGGCCTCCAGCAGTTGCTGCTCCATCGTAAGAATCTCCGGATTATTTTCTCTGGCTTCGTTAAGCGTCCTGTTATAATCCAGGGTAATTTCCGGAACCTCGTTGGGAAGGATCAGCTTCAGGCTTACCCTTTCGTTAAAACCCAGAAAGGAGCGAAGCCTCGACTTCCGTAATTCCAGATCAATGGTTGCCTCATTATATTGTGTTTCCGAATTCAGGCGGCTAAGCTCCAGTTGCAGAAGCTCGTTCTCTGCAATGGTCCCCAGCTGGTATCGACCCTGAGCAATCTGGTAAAGGGTGTCTGAATTGGCCAGGTTCTTCTCTGCAATCTCCAGGTTGATCTGGGCAAGGGCCAGGTCAAAGAAGTACCTGACGGACTGCTGGCTCACACGCTCCATGGTATTTATATAGGTTAGTTTGGCCGCCTCATACTTCATAGGTTCAATCTTCCGGTCCCATTTAAACTCATTGTAGCCGTTAATGGGTTGCATGAATCCAATGGTGATGGGGTAAGAGAGATAATTGCTGGGGGGCTCCAGTCCGAAATTATCATTTCGCTGAATTTCGGAAGATACAAACACCCGTCCGCCGGTGAGCCAAATATTTTGGTTCAGCTGCATATCCAGGGAGGTCCTCATAAAGGAACGTTCCACAAACTCCTCAGTTCCATCGGGCTGTATCACACTTTCGGTGGCATTGGTCAGAGAGGGCAAAGTCCCTTCCAGGGTCAAACCGGGTCTGGTGCTGGCCTTGTGGGCTCTGAACTCCCAGTAGCTGCTGCGAAACCTGTGCCTCGACATCAATGACATAAGGGATTGCTCATGCGCCACATCAATGACTTCTGGAAGTGTGAGTTCCACTATCTCAACTTGAGACTCCGTCTGGGCGGACGATAGGATTCCCAGTGTCAGGCCCGTGCAAATTAATATAAATCGAAACATATTATTCATACCTTAATGATTCTATAGGATCCCTTTCAGAAGCCCTTTTGGCTGGTGAGTAACCAAAGATAACTCCAACGGATGCCGATACGGCAAAGGAGATAATCACGCTGATTGGAGTAACCAGGGTGAGGATGTCGGCAAACTTGGTGATCAGCCACGAAGCGGTGATTCCAATGATTACCCCGATAACTCCTCCAATGACTGATATCAGTACAGCCTCCGCCAGAAACTGTACGACAATGTCCCTTTTCTGCGCACCAATGGCCAGTCGGGTTCCGATCTCCTTGATACGCTCCATTACTGAAGCAAACATGATATTCATGATGCCGATACCACCAACCAGCAATGAGATGCTGGCAATGGCACCCAGAACGATATTAAAAATATCCTTGGTTCGCTGTTCCTGTTTCAGGAGCAATTCGGGCACGGTAATCTCAAAGTCTTTCACATCTTCGTGCCTTCGCATAAGCAGCCTGGCAAGGAGGTCTGTGGAAGGATTTAATTCGGTTGATTCGTTTACCTGGACAATGATCCGGTCCAATTGATTGTAGTTGTTGGATTCATTACCGCCACTGGCCGAGCCAAAACTTATGGCCATTCCACGACCAAAAACCCTGCCTTCGGCTCCCTTGATCCTGGTCCCCACCAGTGCCCTGTTCTGATAACGCATGAGCATGGTTTTCACCGGCACATAAATGTTATCGTTCATCACATTTACCCCAATATTCTCAAAGCGGGTAAGGTTTACATCGTTCTTCTCCAGCACCCCAACTACCTTAAGCCAAACCATGTCAAATTTGATGTATTTTCCAATGGCGTTTTCCTTGCTGAAGAATTTGTTCTTGATATTGGCTCCGATCACACAAACCGGAATTCCATTGTCCTCCTGGTAAGGAATAAAGAAACTACCCTCCTCCAGGGGGAGATTGAATATATCAAAGTAGGAATTGGAAACTCCCAGGAGCTTGGCACTGGCCCTCTTCCCGTCTTTTACCACAAAAGAGTTTAGGGTGATCTCGGGTGATGCCTGATTGACTGTGGGCACCACTTTTTTTATGGACTCCACATCTTCCAGGGTAAGACCTGGAGAAAATTTCTTCTTCTGGGTTTCACCTGCAGCCTCTTCTCCGTTCTCCCCATTGGCAGCTTCAATGATGGGGGTAACAATGATGTTGTTAACACCAACCATCTTTATCTGTTCCAGGATTTCCTGCTGAGCTCCTTTTCCTATGGCCAGCATAGTAATAACTGCTGCCACACCGAAAATAATCCCCAGTGCGGTCAGGATACTCCGCATCTGGTTTGCCATGATCGACTCAATGGCAATGATTATGTCATGCAAATAGCGTCCCATCCTCTTACCCCCTGCTCCTGTTTGGCTGTCCTCCCCTGAAATTTCTGGGGCTCCTAGGTTGGTTCATCTGCTGTTGCTGCTCAATCCTCTTTTGTTCCTCTTCAGCCTTTCGCTTCTCTATCTCTTCCTTCAGTTCCAGGCCTGTATAGGCAAAATTATCCGCATTTTCAGGTAGGGAAAGGTAAAGCTTGTCCCCCTTATTTAGTCCCATTTCCACCACAATGTGGTTTTCATTGGATTCTCCCAGTACCACCACCTGCTTCTTTCCCGACCTTCGGTAAACATAGGTCAGACTGTCATTGGCATGTACTGCTTCCAGCGGTACATATAACACGCTGTCAAGCACCTGGGTAACCACCTGATTGCTGGTGGTCATGGAGGGCCTCAGGATGGTATCTCTTTCATTTAATTCAATTTTGACCTCAAATACCTTGGCATCCGTATTGGGCAGCTGCTGACCAATGTTGGCCACTTCGGTAACTTCCCCGGTAAACTTCTTCTCTGGAAAAGCATCCACCCCAATATTTACGGGCTGTCCCTTTTTCAGCTTACTTATATCAATTTCATTCACATAGGTCATGGAGATCATGGTACTCAGATCGGGTAGTGTTGCAACTGCCAGGTCCCAGGTATTGATCTCAGATCCAGCGGTTCTTTTCTGCCCGCTCCAGTCTTTTTTGTAGATCACCATGCCAGAAGCCGGTGCAAAAACATCAAACTTCTGAAGCACGGCTTCCATCTCCTGCTTGCTCCGTTGATCGCGGGCCATATTGATCTCAGCCTCTCGCATCTCAGCCCTGGCCTGTTGCACTTTCAGTCCGTAATTCTTTTCGGCCTGCTCGTAAGCCCGGGTTGCCTTCTCCAGCTCAATTTCGGCCTGACGAATGGTGGCCGGGGGTTCAAACTTGGATTGCTCCAGGGTGATCTCAGCTTCTTCCATGGCAAACTCCAGGTTGATCAGCTGATCGCGAAGTTCCCTTAGCGACATGGTGGTATCAAGCTTGGTCCGCATATATTCGGACTCCTTCTGCTCCAGGTTATCCATTATATCCTTCAGGGAATTGTCCGCCTCAGAGCGATCCAGGGTGGCTACCCACTGGCCTGAATCTACCACGGTACCTTCAGGAATCAGATCCTGGATCTTCACACTGCGGATTCTCAGGTTCCTGCTTCGTAGCTGAGAAGGAGCCTGAATCTCTGTCTCACGTATGGCCTGAAGCTCTCCGGTGACCATCACCGAGATTTCAAACTTCCCCTGCAGCACTTCAGTTTCCAGTACCACCTCTTTTTCCTTGCCGGAAAGCACGGAATACAGTACCAGTGCAATGATCAGCACTGAGGGAATAATTATGGCTAATAAGGTTCTCTTTTTCATCTTGTTCTAATAATCTTTCTATGTGACCAGTATTCTATATATAAAGCAGTAATCTATCTATGTAACCAGTTTCTGAATGCTTTGTTTAGCCTCACCGGCAATGCGTTCAGCTTCTTCGCTGCTTCCCGCTTCGGCGTATAATCTGATAATGGGTTCTGTATTGGATTTACGCAAATGGACCCAACCTTCCGGCATATCCACCTTAACTCCGTCTACCCTGTTAACCTCATATTTGGCATAAGCCTCGGCGAATTTTTCCAGAAGGGTATCAGCCTCAACTCCTGCTTCCAGGGTAATTTTGTTTTTGGAAATAAAATAGTCTGGATAGCATTTCCTGAGTACACTGCAATCCATGTTGCTTTCGGCCAGATGAGTAAGGAAGAGGGCGATGCCTACCAGAGCATCACGACCATAGTGCAATTCGGGATAAATAACTCCCCCGTTACCTTCTCCTCCTATCACGCAATCATTTTCCTTCATGGCGTTTACCACATTTACCTCACCCACTGCTGCAGGGAAATAGGACTGACCATGCCCTTCGGTTACATCTCTTAAAGCCCGGGTAGAGCTTAAATTGGAAGCTGTATTACCCGGAGTTCTTGAGAGTATGTAATCTGAAATGGCTACCAGGGTATATTCTTCGCCAAACATGGAACCATCCTCACACACAATGGCCAGGCGGTCCACATCCGGATCAACCACAAAACCCACATCTGCCTTTTCTCTCACCATAAGTTCAGAAATCTCTGTAAGGTGCTCGGGCAGTGGTTCAGGATTATGCGGGAATTCGCCTGTGGGTTCGCAGTAAAGCTCTACCACATCTTCCACTCCCAGTTTTTGAAGCAGCTGAGGCAAAACAATTCCTCCTACCGAGTTTACGCAATCGATGACCACCTTAAATTTTTTCTTTCTTATCTTATCCTTATCCACCAGGTCCAGATCCAGTACCTGATCGATGTGTTTGACATCCATTCCTTCCAGAGGTTTAATCTCCCCCAGCTTTTTTACGTCTGCATAACTATAATCATTGCTCCTGGCCTTACGCAGTATGGCTTCTCCGTCTTCAGCAGAAAGGAATTCTCCCCTTCCATTGAGCAATTTCAGGGCATTCCACTGCGCAGGATTATGACTGGCAGTCAACACGATACCTCCATCAGCCCCCATCTCTGTTACAGCCATCTCTACAGTGGGTGTCGTAGCCAGTCCCAGCAGGTATACATGAACTCCCATGGCGCTCAGAGTGGCCGATACCAGCTGCTCTACCATGGGACCTGAAATACGTGCATCCCTGCCCAGTGCAACTGCCGGCTGCTCCTTACCCGATTCCTGAATCAACCAGGACGCATAGGAGGATGCGAACTGCACAGTATCGATGGGTGTCAAACCTTCAGCGGGCCTGCCCCCGATGGTGCCCCTGATACCTGATATTGAGATAACTAAACTCATAACTTTTGCTTTAATATGGCTTGAAATAGCTGATTTCTAAATCGCTACCAAAGTTAAAATTATTATTCCAAGAATGTTGCCTAAATAGCTGTATCTTTGTACCCTTTAACACTCTTTAATAATCAGGCATTTGAGCAAAACAGGACCACAAAATAAAGGCAAAAAAAGTAGTCCGCCGAAAGCGGGAAATCAACGTTCAGGATCCCGCCTGTCGGGGGGAGATTTATCCTTTTCCAGTGCATCGCCGGTGAAAAGGGATAATACTAACAAAGAAGAAGAATCTATATCCAAAGGCCCGGAGCGGAAAAGCGGGGCCCGGACTGGTAAAAGCAAGGCTAAGCCAGGCTCTGGAAAAACTCACCCAGGCTCAGGTAAAGCTAAGTCAGGAAAAGTTAAAGCTCATTCTGCCAAGGGCCTTGGCTCAGAGGGGCTGGTCAGGCTGAATAAATATATTGCCGCATCGGGAATCTGTTCCAGGCGTGAGGCAGATGATCTGATCGCGGCTGGTCTGGTTTCTGTCAACGGCACCGTGGTCACCCAGATGGGAACCAAGGTTAGCCACAGCGACGATGTGAGGTACAATGGAGAACGCTTGAGAAATGAACGGAAAGTGTACCTCCTGCTGAATAAGCCCAAGGACTATGTAACCACCACAGACGATCCCAAGGAAAGAAAAACAGTCATGTTGCTGGTGGCCCAGGCATGTTCTGAAAGGATTTATCCGGTGGGCAGACTTGACCGGAATACCACCGGGGTGCTGCTTTTTACCAACGACGGCGAGATGGCAAAAAAGCTTACCCACCCATCTCACAACAAAAAGAAGATCTACCATGTTTTCCTGAATAAGGGATTTACCGCAGGAGATATGAAGAAACTGGCAGAGGGGGTAGACCTGGATGATGGTTTTATCCAGCCGGATGCCATTTCTTATGCCAGCTCTGAAAACAAAAGGGAAGTGGGACTGGAAATTCATTCCGGTCAGAACCGGATAGTAAGGCGCATGTTTGAACACCTGGGCTACAGGGTGGTCAAGCTCGACAGGGTGTATTATGCGGGAATGACCAAAAAGGACCTTCCCAGGGGTAAGTGGCGTTTCCTCACCGAAAAGGAGGTGAACAGGTTAAAAATGAATGCCTACGAATAAGCAGCTATGGAACACAAAAGTGGATTTGTCAATATCATCGGTCTGCCCAATGTGGGAAAGTCAACCCTAATGAATGCCATGGTAGGTGAGAAGCTATCCATCATTACCTCCAAAGCACAAACCACGCGTCACAGGATCCACGGGATACTGAATGCACCTGACTACCAGATTGTATTTTCCGATACACCCGGCATCCTTGAGGCCAGCTACAAGCTTCAGGAGGCCATGCTTAAAGCCGCCAGATCGGCTCTGGTAGACGCCGATGTACTTATATATATGACTGAAATCGGCGAGACACCCGATCCGGACAATCCCTTTCTTCAGAAAATTGCAAAAATGAAAGTGCCTGTTCTTCTGGTAATTAACAAAATTGATGAGAGCAACCAGGAGAAAGTCGTGGCATGCATAGAACAATGGGACAAGCTTTTGCCTGAGGCAGAGAAAATTCCCATAAGTGCTTTGAAAAAGTTCAATGTGGAAACCGTATTTAAGCGTATCCTCGACCACCTGCCCGATTCTCCCCCCTACTATCCCAAAGATGCCTTAACAGACAAATCTGAACGCTTCTTTGCCGGCGAAATGATCAGGGAAAAGATTTTGTTGCATTATAAGCAGGAGATACCATATGCAGTGGAGGTGGAGATCGTATCCTTTAAGGAGGATACAAAGCTCATACGCATTATGGCACTTATATACGTGGAACGTGAAAGCCAGAAGGGAATCCTCATCGGAAATGAAGGGAAAGCATTGAAGAAGGTTGGCAGGCAATCCCGTCTCGATATGGAAGCCTTCTTTCACAAGAAGGTATTCCTGGAACTTCGGGTAAAAGTCAAAAAAGAGTGGCGCAACAATGAACGTTTCATTAAGAACTTCGGTTATCATTAAGTAAGTGTGAATATGGGAAATATTGTGGCCATCGTCGGAAGACCCAACGTGGGGAAATCAACCTTTTTCAATCGGTTGACCGAAACCCGTCAGGCCATTGTGGATGAGGTAAGTGGTGTAACGCGCGACAGGCATTACGGGAAGGTAATCTGGAACGGACACGAATTCAGCATCATCGATACCGGCGGTTATGTGACCAATTCGGACGATGTATTTGAGGAAGAAATTCGCAAGCAGGTACTGCTGGCTATCGAAGAATCGGATGTGGTGGTTTTTCTGGTAGATGTTATTTCCGGGATCACCGACCTGGATCAGACCATCGCAGGCATGCTCAGGAAAATTAAAAAACCGGTTCTGCTTGTAGTGAACAAAGTGGATAACTCCAGCCGGCTATATGATGCCAGTGTGTTTTATGGATTGGGACTGGGGGACTATTTTGCACTCTCGTCCATCAATGGAAGCGGGACCGGGGATATGCTCGACAAGCTGACTTCCATGTTTGAAACGAAAGTGGAAGAGGAAGAAGAGGAGATTGCCAAAATTGCCGTGGTGGGAAGACCCAATGTGGGAAAATCCTCACTGGTGAATGCACTAATTGGTGAGGAGAGGAATATAGTAACACCCATATCCGGGACTACCCGCGATTCCATACATACCCGTTACAATAAGTTCAATCACGATTTTTACCTGGTCGATACGGCAGGCTTAAGGAAAAAGGGCAAGGTTAAGGAGGACCTGGAATTCTATTCGGTCATGCGCTCGGTAAGAGCCATTGAACATGCCGATGTATGTTTGCTCCTGATTGATGCCACCATTGGGATTGAGAGTCAGGACGTGAATATTTTCCACCTCATTGAACGCAACCGGAAAGGGGTGGTGGTTCTGCTTAACAAGTGGGATCTGGTGGACAAGGAAACCATGACCATGAAGCAGTTCGAAGAACAGATCCGGAAGCGGCTGGAGCCCTTTGTGGATGTCCCGCTTCTGTTCATTTCAGCCCTGACCAAACAACGCATTCACAAGGCCCTGGAGCTGGCCATAAAGGTCTATGAGCACCGGAGGGTCAGAATACCCACCTCCAGGCTCAATGAGGTGATGCTAAAGGCCATTGAGGAGAACCACCCACCGGCAATCAAAGGGAAATTTGTCAAGATTAAATACGTGACCCAGTTACCCACCTACGCTCCGGCATTTGCTTTCTATTGCAATCTGCCCCAATACATCCGTGAACCCTATAAAAGGTACCTGGAAAACCAGATTCGTAAACACTTCGATTTTACCGGAGTACCGATTCGGATCTTTATGAGGAAAAAATAGGCAAGATTTTTGTAGTATTGTACTAATCATGAGAACGACTTTTGCCATTATATCGCTTGCGATCTTAGCTCTTAGCTCCTGCAATCAGATCGATCCGGTGTATCCCGACGAGCCGGTGATCGATTACCAGGGCTTTGGTTTGTTTATTGCCGTGGACCAGCTGGGTAATAAAAACCTCATGGGCCAGCTTACCTTTGATTTTACCGATGGAGATGGGAATCTGGGCTTGCCACCCCTTGTCGATACCACCGAGCTGAGTCTTCCCGATACCATAAAGTATAATTTCTTTCTGCAGCTTTATGACCTCCAGGATTTTGAATACGTGCAAATACCCGATGAAGAAGGGGGTGTTCTGAAGTACCGGATTCCTTTCCTTGATAAACAGCCACTGAAAGGGACCATGGATCTGGAGATTACCTATCCTGTGATCAAATACGACACCATTTTCTACACCTTTTACATCTACGACAGGGATTTCAATCGCAGCAATACCGATACGACGGAAGTAATAGTGCTTAGCGGTATTGACCTGGAAGAGAGCTAATTACAATCTGATCCCCATAAACAATACATCATCTACCTGTTCAAGATCCTCCTTCCAAAGGAAGAAATTGCTTTTGATGTAATTGTATTGCTCGTCCATGGGCTTATCGTGGATGTCCCTGAGAAGGTTCTTGAGCCGGACCATTTTAAATTTTCTACCCAGCGGACCTCCAAACTGATCGGGATAGCCGTCAGAAAACATATAAACGGTATCGCCCTTATTCAGGTTAAATTCCTGGTCGATGAAGTCTTTTTCCTGCCTGTCTTCATCCAGTTGTCCCCCGATGGATGATCTGCTGCCTTTTACGTAGATCTGCTCTCCTCCGGAGTAAATGATTACCGGCCTCATGGCCGAGCTCACAGTGAATTTAAAGGTACGCATGTCCACCTCAGCCACTATGATGTCCATTCCGTCGTTGGACCCGCTGGTTTCCACATTCTGATTTAATGCCTCTCTCACTTCGTTATCGAGGGTTGTCAGAACCTGTGAAGGCTTTACTACGCCCGAACGCAGACATATA
>Ga0180435_10003111_pt1 | contig 16785 bp, 4 predicted proteins | sample SS_ome_3_FD_132467 | JGI IMG/M metagenome (GOLD analysis project Ga0180435, IMG submission 132467) | Hypersaline lake sediment archaeal communities from the Salton Sea, California, USA - SS_3_S_1 metaG | ecosystem: Environmental > Aquatic > Non-marine Saline and Alkaline > Hypersaline > Sediment...
CGGACTCACCTTCGGCCCGGACGGGAATCTCTACGTCTCCGACTACGACACGAACAGCGTGCGCCGCTACGACGGGACAACCGGGGCCTCCCTCGGCACATTTGTCACCGCGGGGAGCGGAAGCCTGACGCAGCCCGCAGGGCTCACGTTCGGTCCCGACGACAATCTCTACGTCGTCAGCTACGACGGCATGTACGAGGTGAAGCGCTACAACGGAACAACCGGTGCCTACATCGACAACTTCGTCGGCGTCATCGGCTCCTTCAACCCGGAGGATCTCGAGTTCGGCCCGGACGGCAACCTCTATGTCGCCTTCCATGGTGACGACAAGGTACGTCGCTTCAACGGAACCACCGGTGCCTACATCAACGACTTCGTGACCGCAGGAAGCGGCGGGCTGAACGGTCCGACCGGCCTCGGGTTCGGGCCCGATGGCGACCTGTACGTCTCGAGCGACCTGACCGACTCGGTGAAGCGCTACGACGGGACTACCGGCGCCTACATCGACAACTTCGTGAGCGCGGGTTCCGGAGGGCTCGACCGTCCGTTCTACGCCACGTTCCTTCCCGATCATCAGGTGACGGTTTCGGCTGTGAACAGTCCGCCTTCGGCGGATGCGGGTGGGCCGTACTCGATTGGGGAGGGTGAGGATTTGGTCCTCGACGGATCGGGGTCGTCTGATCCCGATACCGATCCGCTGACCTACGCCTGGGATATTGACAACGACGGTCAGTACGACGACGCCACCGGACCGAACCCCACCGTGGCGTGGCTGACCCTTGTCGGGCTTGGATTCGACGATGATGGCGGCCCCTATCCGATCGGTCTCGAAGTCGACGACGGCAACGGCCACACCGACACAGCCACCGTCAACTGGACGATCTCCAACACACCGCCAACGATCTCCGTGACCGGAAGTGGAACGGTAGGGGCAGGGCTGACCTACACGGCCACCCTGTCCGTGTCCGACCCTGGGAACGATACGGTTACGGGTTGGACCATCAACTGGGGCGACGGGAATATCGACACGATCCCCGGCAACCCAGCCTCCGCCACCCACACGTATGCCAACCCAGGTGAGTACAACATCACCGCCGCAGTCGCCGATGAAGACAGTCTCCTCAATCGGCCATGGCACAACGGCCGAATGGTCGTGCCTGGCTTGTTCGCCAACGAACAGCTGTTCCGACTCGAAGCCACCAGTGGCGCGGTGGTCGACAACCTCGCATCTGGAAACGGGCAGGGATGGGCGATCACGGCCATCATCGGACCCGACGGCCTCGCCTACGTCGGCGACTACACGAACGACACGATCCGACGCTACAACCCGGCCACCGGCGCCGACCTTGGCGTCTGGATCGCGGCAGGCACCGGAGGCCTCGACGGTCCCGCCGGCATGCAGTTCGGACCCGACGGTCACCTCTACGTTGCCTCGAATTTCAGCGATCAGATCCTCGAGTTCGACACCGACGGGACGTTCCTCGGAGTCTTTGCCAGCGGCGGCGGTCTCGACGAACCGGACGACCTGACCTTTGGACCCGACGGGCACCTCTATGTGACCAGTTTCCACACCGACGAGGTTCTGAAGTACAACGGGCGCGACGGCCATCCAATGGGAGTCTTTGCATCCGGTCCCGAGATGAATCAGCCATCCGAGCTCGTGTTCGGCCCTGGAGGCAAGCTCTACGTAACCAGCGTCGCCAACGACCAGGTCGTTAGGTACAACGCCGACGGCACACTCGACACCATCTTCGCCACGGCCGGGGCCACCGGGCTCAACGAGCCACGTGGCGCGGCTTTCGGACCCGATGGTCATCTCTACGTTGGCGGTCGCAACCGCATCGTTCGCTACGACGGGTCCAGCGGAGCCTTGATCGATGTGTACCTTCCGTCAGGGTCGATCAACGGGCCGGCGCAGTCGGTGTTCATCCCAGCGCATCGAGTGACCGCGCTGCCCTTGATCGTGAACTCGACCGGTGACGGATCCGACAACAACCCCGGCGACGGTGTCTGCTACACGGGCGGTATCAACAGCGAGACCAACCCGGAGTGCACCCTGCGGGCCGCTATCGAGGAAGCCAACGCCTTCCCCGGCACCGACACGATCAACTTCGACATGCCGGCCGGCGAATCGGGTCACAGTGGCGGGGTGTGGACGATCGGTCCGATCTCAGATTTCGATCAGCTCACCGGCACCGTCATCATTGACGGCACTACTCAGCCCGGCTGGACGACGACCCCGGTTGTGGAGATCAATGGCAGCGGAGCTGCCAGCGATGGCTTCCGGATCGTAGCCGACGACGTGGAGATCCACGGTCTCGCGATCAATCGATTCCCCGGCGATGGCATCGAGGTTGCGGCCGGAGTGGCGAACACAGTCATTGCCGCCAACCATATTGGCGTGGACGCGACCGGCCTTGTCGACAGGGGCAACACAGGGCGGGGCATCTACCTTGCCGCCGGTTCCAGCGCCACGCGGGTCGGTGGTGGCGAGATCGCCCACCGCAATGTGATCTCCGGCAACGGAAGTAACGGCATGGTCATCGCGAGTTCCAGCGCCAATACCATCTTCAACAACTTCATCGGTACCGACATCACGGGGAACGTTCCGATCGGAAATGGTGCGGACGGCATCTACGTGGGCGGGACCAGTGGAAGCAACATCATCGGGCAGTTGGGGGACTTCAACGTCATCTCCGGCAACGCCAACGACGGTGTAGAGAACGACGCCACCGGAGCGAACAATGCTGTCTACTACAACATCATCGGTCTCGGCGTTGATGGTGCGACCACGGTTCCCAACGGCCGTCACGGCGTTGTCATCTATGACGGAGCCAACAACACCTTCGTTTATCAGAACCTGATCGCCGGAAACACCGAAAGCGGCGTCGTGATCGACGGCAACGGCAACGCCGCAACGGCCAACAACAACATCATCGGCAACTGGATCGGCATCAACGTGGCGAACCAGCCAAGGCCGAACGGAAGCCACGGTGTGGACATCTTCGGCGGAGCGACGGGCAATGCCGTTGGAGGAACGCTTGCGGCGTATCGAAACATCATCTCCGGCAATGGCATCGACGGTATCCGCATCGAAGGATCGGCCACGAGCGGCAACCGGGTCGAGAACAACCACATCGGGACCAACATCGCTGGAGATGCCGCAGTCGCCAACGGCAACAACGGTGTGTTCATTGTTGGGGCACCGAGCAACACCGTCGGTGGCCTGACGGCGAACCATCGCAACGTTATCTCCGGCAACGGCAACAACGGGATCCTGTTCGACGCGGCAACGGCGACGGGCAACACAATTCAGGGGAATTACGTCGGATTGAACGCCGCCGGCGACGCCGCCGTGCCCAACGCGGATGAGGGTGTCGATCTCTCAGATGCACCAGGCAACCTCGTCGGTGGCGATACGGCCGGAGCGCGCAACGTCATCTCCGGCAACGGGCAAGACGGCGTGCTGCTCATCGGCGCCGACACAACGGGCAACTTTGTCTCGGGCAACTACATCGGCACCAACGCCGCAGGAGACGCTGCGGTGCCCAACGGACGGACCGGTGTGTATGTCGACAACGCTGCTGCGACCAACGACATCGGCGGGGCCACCTCTGACTGGGGCAACGTCATCTCGGGCAACACCGAAGACGGCATCTATCTCACGGACAACGGAACGGATCTCAACCGAATCACCTTTAACTACATCGGTACCAATGCCGCCGGGGATGCCGCAGTCCCCAACGGTGATCGCGGCGTCCAGGTGGAGTCGGGGGCATCATTCACCTGGATCGGCGACGTGGGGCAGGGCAATGTCATCTCGGGCAACACCGGGGACGGCATCATCATTGCCGACTTCCTGTCGCTAGGGACCTCAGACAATTACGTCATCGAGAACCTGATTGGTGTCGCAGCCGATGGCACAACACCGCTGGGCAACGGGGCCAACGGTGTTCATATCGACCCAGTGGCGGATACGCTGATCGCGACGAACACGATCGCCCACAATGCCTGGGACGGCGTGCTCCTAGAGCCGACCTCGTTGACCGGGAACTCGATCGTCGGCAATTCGATCCACTCCAACGGGCAGCTCGGTATCGATCTGGGCAACGACGGGCCCACCATCAACGACGGAGGCGATGGCGATACCGGGCCAAACAACCTCCTCAACTACCCGGTAATCGATTCTGCTGTGATCGCTCCTCCGTGGATCACGGTCAACTACACGATCGACGCTCCCTCTGGTAACTACGTGGTCCACTTCTTCTCGAACCCCTCGGGCACCGATCCGTCCGGCTACGGCGAGGGCGAAGCATTTGAATACCAGGACCCGATTGCCCACCCGGGTGGCTCAGCGTCCTACATCGCCGTGTTCTCCGGCTTCGTCACCGACGAGCTCACGGCAACACTGACCGAAGGTGTGGTCGGAACCTACGGGTCGACGTCAGAGTTCTCGCCGGTCGCCCAGGTCTTCGCGGGGACCTTGGTCGTGAACTCCGGAGGCAACGCCGGCGATGCGACGCCGGGCGATGGCAGCTGCGACACCAGCGGGACGATCGTGGGTGGCGATCCCGAGTGCACCCTGCACGCCGCGATCCAGGAGGCAAATGCGCTGGGCGGCTCGGCGACGATCGAGTTCGCCATCCCCGACACCGACCCGCTGTACAGGAACCTCGGAGCTGGACTCAGCTACTGGCGGATTCAACCGACCGTCTCGGTAGCGCCGATCACCGCGAGTGACATCACGATCGACGCAACGACGCAGACCAGCTTTGCGACCGCTCAAGGGTATTTCGTCAACGCCACCGGGCCCGAGGTTGAAATCAACGGCTCGTCTGGAGTGGGCGGCAACGGTCTGGAGCTGCAGAGCAGCAACAACGAGATTCGTGGCTTCGTCATCAATCGGTTCGACTCTGGAATCGCAGTGCTCAGCGGTGACGCCAACGTGATCGCCGGCAATTACCTCGGTCCCGACCCGACCGGTGCCAACGGCCAGGTCGGCAACTGGCGGGATGGTATAGAGGTCGACGGCGCCACCAACACCGTGGTCGGTGGCTCGAGTTCAGCCGACCGCAATGTGATCTCGGGCAATCGTCTGCGCGGCGTACTGATCGACACAGATTCGCCCCTCACTGCTGGAACGCAGGTTCTCGGCAACTACGTCGGGACCAACGCTGCCGGTGACGCCGCCCTCCTGTACGACGCCACCAACACCCAGCAGATCGGCGTCTACATCCTCAACAGCCCCGACACCGTGGTCGGCGCACCCGGCGACGGCAACGTCATCTCGGGCAACAGCTGGTTCGGGATCTACGGGTGGGGGCCGAGCACAACCGGTCTCGAGACCCAAGACAACGTCATCGGTCTGGATGCGTCTGCCACGAATCCGGTGCCGAACGCCACTGACCCAATGAGTCCACGATCGGGTATCTACCTGTCGAGCATCCCGGGTGCATTGATCGGCGGCACCGCTGCTGGCGAGGGTAACGTGATCGCCGGCAACGCCGAGTTCGGCGTGGTCCTGTACGCAGCGGCCGCCACGAGCACCACGGTGATCGGCAACCAAATCTACGGCAACGCAGACATCGGCATCGATCTCGACGGAGACGGCGTTTCCGCAAACGGACCAGGCGATCCTCTCAACTACCCAGAGATCACCTCAGCAACCGAGAATGCGGGCACTGTCACTGTTGACTTCGATCTCGACGTCCCGGCAGGGGACTACCGCATTGAGTTCTTCGCCAACCCATCGGGCGCCGACCCGAGCGGGTACGGCGAGGGCGAGGCCTTTGTCGACTACTACAACATCGTGGGGCATCCGGGCGGTTCTGCCTCATACAGCACCACCTTCCCGGGCTCGACCGGCGACATCATCACGTCAACCACCACTCAGGAAACCGGGAGCCCGTTTGGCTCGACGTCTGAGTTCTCCGCAGCGGTACCGGTCACCCTCGCCGACACAACGCCTCCGGTAATCACTCTCCTAGGAGCGAATCCGCAGACGATTGAGGCGGGTGACCCGTATGTCGAGTTGGGGGCTACGGCGCTCGACGACATCGACGGCGACATCTCGGGCTCGATAGTTGTCGACGCTTCGGGTGTCGATACGTCGACGGTTGGCTCGTACTCGGTGACCTACAACGTTTCGGATTCAGCCGGCAACGCCGCAGTTGAGGTGGCGCGGACTGTTGATGTGGTGGATACGACTGCTCCGGTGATCACTCTGGTCGGGGTGAATCCGCAGACCATCGAGGCCGGTGACCCATACGTGGAGCTTGGGGCTACGGCCTTTGACATCGGCGATGGTGATCTGACGGCGTCGATTGTGATCGACGCGTCTGGTGTGGATACGTCGACGGTGGGTTCGTATGCGGTGACCTACAACGTTGCTGATTCGTACGGGAACGCTGCTGTTGAGGTGACGCGGACAGTTGATGTTGTTGATACGACGGCTCCGGTGATTGCGTTGATTGGTCCGAATCCACAGGTGGTCGAGGTTGGCGATCCTTACTCGGAGTTCGGGGCAGTGGCGTTTGACGCCGGTGATGGTGACCTGTCGGCGTCAATCGTTATCGACGCCAGCGCCGTGGACACGTCGACGGTTGGTTCCTACCCGGTGACTTACAACGTTTCGGATTCGTCGGGGAATGCGGCGACCGAGGTGACTCGCACCGTAAACGTCGTTGATACGACCGCTCCGGTGATCACCCTGCTCGGCGCCAACCCGCAGACCGTCGAGGTCGGCGATCCGTACCTGGAACTCGGTGCCACGGCGTTCGATGTTGGTGATGGTGACCTAACCGCCTCGATCGTGATCGATGCTTCGGGTGTTGATACGTCGACGGTCGGCTCCTATTCGGTGACCTACAACGTGTCCGATTCGCAAGGCAATGCGGCGACTGAGGCGGCGCGAACAATCAACGTCGTTGATACCACTGCTCCGGTCATCACCTTGCTCGGCGCCAACCCGCAGACCGCCGAGGCCGGTGACCCATACGTGGAGCTTGGGGCCACGGCCTTTGACATCGGCGATGGTGACCTGACCGGGGCGATCGTGATTGACGCCTCGGCGGTGGACACGGGAACGGTTGGTTCGTATGCGGTGACTTACAACGTTTCGGATTCGTCGGGCAATGCGGCGACCGAGGTGACCAGAACGGTCGACGTTGTTGATACGACCGCTCCGGTGATCGCCTTGATCGGGCCGAATCCACAGAACATCGAGGTGGGCGATCCCTACTCAGAGTTCGGCGCAGTGGCGTTTGACGCCGGTGATGGTGATCTGTCTGGTGCGATCGTCATCGACGCTTCGGGTGTGGATACATCGACCGTTGGTTCATACTCGGTGACCTACAACGTCTCGGACAGCAGCGGCAATGCAGCCACTGAGGTTGTCCGGACTGTCAATGTTGTTGACACAACCGCTCCGGTGATCTCCCTGGTGGGGGCGAATCCGCAGACCATTGAGGTGGGCGATCCGTATGTCGAGCTCGGTGCCACTGCGTTTGATGTTGGTGATGGTGACCTAACCGGGTCGATCGTGATCGACGCCACGGGCGTCAACACGGGCGCCATCGGTAGCTATACCGTCACCTACAACGTCTCAGACTCGCAGGGCAACGCTGCGATCGAGGTGACTCGCACTGTCGATGTGGTGGATACGACAGCACCGGTGATCACGCTGCTCGGTTCCAATCCACAACAGATCGAGGCCGGGGCTCCCTACGTCGAGCTTGGTGCAACCGCTTTCGACGTTGGTGATGGTGATCTGAGTGGGTCGATTGTCATCGACGCCTCCGGCGTGGACACCAGCACAGTCGGCTCCTACGCAGTCACTTACAACGTCAGCGATTCCCAGGGCAACGCCGCCACCGAGGTGACTCGCACTGTCGATGTGATCGACACAACCGCACCAGTCATCACTTTGCTCGGGGCGAATCCGCATACCATCGAGGCCGGTACGCCATACGTGGAGCTCGGAGCAACCGCGTTCGACGCCGGTGACGGTGACTTGACTGCGTCCATCATCATCGACTCGTCCGGTGTCGATACCGCAGCCATAGGCAGCTACACAGTCACCTACGACGTCACCGACTCGCAGGGCTATCCCGCCACGCAGATGGTGCGGACCGTCAATGTTGCAGACACGACTGCTCCGGTGATCACCGTGTTGGGGGCGGACCTGCAGACGATCGAGGTCGGCGATCCGTACCTCGAGCTCGGAGCGACCGCCACAGACAGCTTGGAAGGCGACCTAACTGCGTCGATCGTGATTGACACCTCGGGTGTGGACACTTCGACGGTTGGTTCCTACACGGTCACCTACAACGTCACGGATTCGCAGGGCAATGCGGCGACGCAGGTGATGCGGACTGTTGATGTGGTTGACACTACCGCACCGGTGATCACGCTGCTGGGGGTGAATCCGCAGATCATTGAGGTTGGCGACCCGTACGCCGAGTTGGGAGCGACGGCGTTCGATATCGGTGATGGTGATCTGACCGGCGCAATCGTCATTGACGCTTCGGCGGTCAACACCGGTGCGGTCGGTAGCTACACGGTCACCTACAACGTCGCCGATTCGCAGGGCAATGCTGCCACCCAGATGGTACGGACGGTCAACGTTGTAGACACGACTGCTCCGGTGATCACTCTGGTGGGGACGAATCTGCAGACCATCGATGTCGGTTCGCCGTATGCCGAGCTGGGCGCAACGGCCTTCGATATCCACGACGGCGACATCAGCGCCTCGATTGTGATTGACTCCTCAGCGGTCAACACTGCGGTTGTTGGAACCTACATAGTCACCTACAACGTGTCTGACTCACAAGGCAACGCGGCGACCCAGGTCACCCGCACTGTCGACGTCATCAACGTCGCTCCAACGCTCGACCCGATCGGCGCTCAAGCCGGCGACGAAGAGGCCGCTATCACATTCACGGCAACCGCCTCCGACCCCGATCCGGCCGACAACCTCAGCTTCGGCCTTGCCGGTGAACCGGTTGGCGCAGCGATCGATCCGTCGATCGGTGTCTTCACCTGGACGCCCACCGAGGCGCAGGGCCCCGGTGTCTACACCTTTGATGTCGTGGTGACCGACTCCGGCACTCCGGGCCTCACCGGTTCTGAAACCATCACCATCACAGTCACGGAAGTGAATCTGGCTCCGTCTCTGACGCCGGTCGCACCACAGGCCGGCGCGGAGCAGAGCCCGATCACATTCAGTGTCCCGGCCGGCGACCCCGACATCCCAGGGAACGTCCTTACCTTCATCCTTTCGGGGGCGCCGGCCGGCGCATCCATCGATCCCGCGACGGGCGACTTCACGTGGACGCCCGCTGAAGCGCAAGGCCCCGGTGTATACACCTTCGACTTGAGTGTGAGCGACAACGGCGTGCCCAGCCTTGGAGATACGACGCCGGTAACCATCACCGTGACCGAGGTAAACGCAGCCCCGGTGGTTACCGACCCCGGCGATCAATTCTCCGCAGAGGCCGAGACGCTCTCACTCTTCATCGCCGCCACAGACACCGACATACCGGCAAACAGCCTCAGCTACAACGCCACAGGATTGCCCGACGGGTTGACCATCGACTCCGCCACCGGTCAAATCTCCGGGACAATCGACTACACCGCGAACGCTGCCTCGCCCTTTACCACGACGGTCACGGTCATCGATGACGGCACGCCGACTGAGTCGGGTCAGGTCAGCTTCACCTGGACCGTCAGCGACACCAACCGCGCCCCGGTCGGCGTCGATGACATCTACACAATCGTTGAGGATGGCTCCGGGTTGTTTGATGTAGCTGCCAACGACAGCGACCCGGACGGAGACCCGGTTACGGTCATCGGCGTCGGCACCGCCGGTAACGGCACAGCGCTGCTGGACGGCGGGCAGATCCGGTACATCCCTGCCGCCGACTACTCCGGAACTGACACCTTCACCTACACAATCACCGACGGTCGGGGCGGTATCGCGACCGCCACCGTCGATGTCGCGGTCTCGCCGGTCAACGACACCCCGGTGCTGAGCGGCCTTGCCAGCATGACCGTCGCCGAGTTGAACGCAGCGACCTTTACGGTCAATGCAACCGACGTCGAGGCTGACGGCGTGACTTTCTCGCTGGCCGGCGCTCCGACCGGGGCGACCATCAACGCGATCACCGGAGCGTTCGCTTGGACACCAACCGAAGCGCAGGGCCCGGGAACCTACACGTTCGATGTTGTGGGAACCGACGACGGCGTCCCGGCCGAATCCGGGTCTCACCAGGTTCAGATAGCTGTCACTGAGATCAATGCCGCACCGACGATCACCAACCCGGGAACACAGTTCTCCAGCGAGGCCGACGTTGTCTCGCTGCAGATCGCTGCAACCGATCCCGATATTCCCGCCACGACCATGCAATACAGCGCCAGCGGTCTCCCGCCGGGTCTGGGTATCGACGTGAGCAGTGGTGTGATCTCGGGGATCCTCCCATTCAGTGCCGCGGGAAGCTCGCCGTATTCGGTGACCGTGGCCGTGGTCGACGACGGTGTGCCACAGCGAGGCAGCAGCACAACGTTCACGTGGATCGTCGACAACATCAACCGGGCCCCGGTAGCCGATGATCTATCGGTCAACGCTCAGGCTGGTATCGCTCGCACAGTCACCCTCACCGGCACCGATCCCGACGGTGATGGCTTGACCTACTCGATCGCAAGCCAACCTGCGCAAGGAACTCTTACCGGAGGTCCGCAGACGTTGACATACGCGCCGGATGTCACTGCGGGTGGCAGCGACACATTCACCTTCGCAGTGTCGGATGGCAGTCTCAGTGCCACCGGCACCGTGACGATCACCATTACGCCCAATGACCCTCCGGTTGGCGGCGCGGACGAGTATGTCACCCGACGGGGTGGGACACTCACCGTTGCGGCCCCGGGCATACTGGTGAATGATCGTGATCCAGAGGGGCTCCCAATCACCCCCACTCTGGTGACTGCCCCGGCACACGGGACACTGTCGATCGCCGGCGACGGATCGTTCGAGTACAACAACGACGGATCGGCAGCCGATCTCGACACTTTCAGCTACCGGCTCAACGATGGGATGCGAGACTCGTCGGTGGTCACCGTACGGATCATCGTCGACGAAAACGCGGTTCCGGTCGCTGTCGACGACTTCGTTAGTGGAGACGAAGACGAGACGATTCAATTCAATCCGGTAGGTAATGACTCCGACCCAAACAACGAACCGGTCACTGTCGTCGGGGCAACGGAGCCGCCTCACGGCAACGTCACCTGGACGTCGGATGGGGCGTTCACCTACCAGCCAGACCGCGATTGGAACGGAACCGACACGTTCCTTTATGAAATCAGCGACGGGGACCTGATAGGGATCGGCCGGGTGACCGTCACTATCCGCCCGGTAAACGACCGTCCTGTGGCCACAATCGCCAATGCGACCGGCGATTCGGGATCTGTCATGACCGTAGACCTCACCCCTTATGTCAGTGACGTGGACGGGGATCCGCTGACGTTCCTGCTGGAATCGCCACCAAATGGCGCAGCAAACCAGGTGCAACCCGGCATATTCGAGATCAACCTGGACGGCGTGATCCAGGATCTGCCTCCGCTCGCCTATGTCGTCACCGATACCTCGGGGGCCCGGGCAACCGCGCTGCTGAAGGTGTCCGTGGCGATTCCGGCCGAGCTGGTCGGTGTTCCAGCGTTGGTCGGCGACGACATCAACGCCGGCGCCCTTCAGGACGGCGAACTCCCCGCACCGCCAGGCAACGGCGATACATCACTCGTAGCCGGACTGCGGTTGATGATCGGATCGGTGCTCGGTACGTTCCAGGCTCTCCGGGTTCCCTCCCTTCTCCTGGTTCTCTTCGTGCTGGTTTCTCTGTACCTCGGTCTGAGCAAGAAATTCGTCTTCTCCAGCACGGCGACGGCACTGCCGTTCATCGGAAAGCGCAAGGTCGATGTCATCATGGCTCCGTCACAGGCTGGCGTTCCCGTCCGCGAAGAAGCGGGTTCCCATCAATCTGTGCTAACCCGGTTCGCCCCGGATGAGGTCAACATCACAGCGACCGGAGCGCGGGTCATGGTGCGTAGCGAAGTGTGGATAGAAGTGGAGACTCCCGAGGCAGACGGTTGGGTCGACGCCGAATTCCTTACGGAGCAGTACCCGTCTGCCGCCTTCTTCGAGGATGAGCGCCCGCCGCAACTGATCGCCGAGCTGGTCGACAATATCTACGACAGTTCCGATCTGTTGCAGGTGACCGACGGCCATGACCTTCACGTTGCCCACTACGGCCCGCCCGTTCGGTTTGCCGCCAGCTCACTGCGCCGCCTACTTTCGGGGGCTTCGGTGTACTGGTGGTGGGGCGCCGACGGCGACACGCCGAGTGTGCAGGCAACGTTTGCTGAGGTGGTGGGGGAGTCGTTCGCTGCGGCCTATCGCAATCGTGGCGCCTATCGCGTCGATCCGGTCCTCCCGATCCCCGTAGAGTTCGTAAACATGAACAGTCTGGTCGTAGGTCATCCCGAACGTGGCCCATGTTGGCGGGTGTTCTTCCGGTACGAGGATGGAGAGCCGGCGATCGTCGGCCTGATGCGCGAGGCTGCATTCAATCCGGCGGCGATGCACGGCATGACCGTCGCCCAATAGGGCTGGACGCGAAAGACCGGCGCCGGAGGCAACTACACGACGCCGGTCGTTCGGGTGCAGCTGGTTTCGCTTACGGGCAGGGCGGCCCGGTGCTCACCCTGAGCTGCAGTTCTGTAGGTCTTGGTTCGAGACGCTCACCTACTGCGATCAGGTGCCTGCTGAGCCGGCGTCGCACTGTGCGGGTCCGGGACGGGGCAGCGGGCAGTGCGGGGGCCGATGTGTTCCTCAGGTGTTCGTTGGCGAGTGTCCTGGCGAGATCGAGATGGCTTGGTCCTTGCATGTTCAACTCCTTTGTTCTTGTGAGGTTGGTGCAGTCTCTGCCGCTTCGGACGGCGTGGTCAGGTAGGCGTCGAGAAGCCGGGCGGCTTCGGGAACGCCTTCCCGGCGCAGGCTGTATGACTTGTTCTCGCCGACGGTGACCCGAACCAATCCGGCGCTGCGGAGAATCCGCAGGTGATGGTGGGTAGTGGACTTGGCCAGATCAACCCGCTCGGCTATCTCCATCAGCCCGGCGTCACCCTCGCTGAGGATGGCCAGCATGCGGAGCCGGCGCTCATCGCCGAGGGCCTTGTATAGGTCCACCAGGTAGGTGGGTGGGGCATCCGGATCGGCAAGCAGATGCTCGTCGGCCACCGAGTAGGCGAACACCCGGAGACCTTCGTGCTCGATGATGACGGTCCAGGGTCGAATGATCTTGCTCGGGATGAGGGCGATCCCGGTGATGTGCGGCTGTGGCTTGAACGTGACACCGTTGGTCGCCGTTTCGACGAGCTTGGGAGCGTCCATCGACCGTGCCAGAGCACGTTTCTCGTCTGCATCACGCCGCAGCGCCGGGAGGGCCTCGGAGATCGAGGCACCCAGTGCGTCATTGACAGCCGTCAGCAGAGCGACGATCCGGGCTTTGGTGTCCTTGCCCTCTGCCCGGATGAGGTCCTCGAGTCCCGCGGGGACGTATTTGTGAGCAACGACACGTTCAATCGCCTCGAGGTCGCCCGCAGCCGCCGCGTCGGCATCTTGCTGGGGGAGATCGTGGTGCGTGCAGGCTCCGCCGATGATCACCTTACGCAACTCAACGGGATCCATACCCTCGATGTGCTCGATGAATCGGGTCATCGAGCTGGTCTCACCCGAGGAGTGAGCCAGGCCGACAAGGGGGAGCCAGAGCTCGCCACATCCGATCATTCGGTCGAGCTCTTCGGCTGCGGAGCCCTTTACGCCTTTTTCGAGCTGTTCGAAGAACGTCGAACCGGCTTCGTACTCAGCGGAGTCGGCTTTGTTGCCCCAAACGAAGAGGCTGAGCATGGTTTCGTAGACCGATGAAGCCTCTACCTCTACGGTCAACGCTTGTTCTGTGGCGGTGAAGTCCCTAACCCGGGGGCCGTCGACAGTCATCCGATTTCCTTCTTAACGTTCGATCTACATCGAACAATACGACAGACTACGATCCGTGTCAAGAGCTTCAACCGCCACCTTCTCCCGCTTCTTGCGTAACTGACGGCAATATGTTGCCGTCAGTTACGCCGGAACGATTCCGCTGCTCGTCCTGCGGTAGGATCACTTTGCATTTCGGGCTCGTAGCTCAGTTGGTTAGAGCAGCGGACTCATAATCCGTAGGTCGCAGGTTCGAGTCCTGCCGGGCCCACCGAACTGGACGCAGCGGACGGAGATGCCGCCGGCTCTGGTGAAGTTGTAAGGAATGGTTGCGCGACGTAGCGGGGTATGTGTCGGCCCGATGAGTGTTCACCGATTCTCTCGGGAGTCCCTTCTGCGATGCATGGGCTTACCTGGTGAGCTGGGTGGCGCTCCAGAGGTTGCAGGTGTAGCCAAGATCATCGAATCCGCCATCGATATCCGAGCGGGGACCGCTGGAAAGTGCCGCGGCTCCGACAGCGTCCCTACCGTTTTCGTTAGCGTTCCGGCGAAGTAGTGGCTCTCAGCGCCTCGGCTTCGGCGGCGTCGCGGCCGTTTGCCGCGAGGTAATCCTGGATCTCGACCACTTCGCTATCGAAAGGCAAGTACCAGCCATCGGGGCACATGCCTTTACCGGGCGCCGTTGTCACCACACCGGGCGACGCCGAGCGTCGAGGCGAGGATCAAAACAGAGGCCCTCGATTGCGCTCCCATTGATATCGGCTTCAGGCGACAATCTGTCCGTTCGGTCGGGGGCCGACAATACGTTCTCCGGGAAAGCATCGCTATCCCCTGGGGCGTCTCACCTCAGATCGTGATCACCTTGGGGGCCGAGGCCATCAACTCCACGATGTCGGTCATGGCTCCGAGGCGCCCCACCGCCAGCCGGTCAGTCAGGCCGTAGTATTCCAGACAGCTACCGCAAGCGACGATCTCGACACCAGATGCCTCGAGCATTGTCAAGCTCAGGAGGACCGGCGAATCGTCGGCCATGGCCCGGACCCCTTCCGTGTAGCAGCAGATCGCTGCCGGCCGATCCTGGCGTGACTCCAGAGTGTGAAGGAACTTGTCGAGCATCTCTACGCCGAAACCCTCGTCTCCGGGCGCTGTGGTCCCGAATCCGAGACGGGTGACAAGGACGACGGTTCCGGCAAGCATGGCATCTCCGGGTCGCGGCGAGTGCACCCAGGATTCTCGCCGATCCAGCCGCAGCGGGCCAATTCTCGAACCCCACGCCGGATTCTGAGCCATCGGCCTGGCTCTACTCCAGGTGGAGCATGTCGTCTAGTTGTTCAGTTGGAAATCGGAGGAGCGCCGGTGTACGGAGATTCCCGATTCCCGGTGTCACTCACTGCAACGACGGCTGCCGGCGCCGGTCCCGGACATGACGCGGGGCTGCCCAAATCGGCTTCGCTTGGCCAGCCTGGCGCTATGCCGTCACCCGCCGGACGAAGGTCGCCAAAGCGTCAATGACCTCTTCCCGATTCAACTCGTTGACCAGTTCATGACGCGCCCCCGGATAAACCCGGACCGTCAGATCCTTCGTCGGCATCTGCTTGACGGCGGCCATCGAGGTCTCATAAGGAACGAACGGATCGGAGTCGCCGTGCAGGAACATCACCGGCATGGTGATGCGATCGAGTTCGGCGTTGAACCGATCCAGCGCGGCGACCTCGGCTTCGAGGAGAGGCCGCTGGTACGTGCCGTGGTATACCAAGGGATCCGCGGCGTATTCAGCCACCGTTAGCTCGTCGCGCGACATCCCGGCCGGATCCGATGACTCCTCTGGTATCCCATGCTCGAGCACATCACGGGCCCAATGCCAGTCACCCAGCACTGCGCCCAGGAAGGCCACACCCGCCAGATCACCGGGGTAACGCTCTGCGTAGCGCCCGGTCAGTAGCCCCCCCATCGAGTGGCCGGCCATGACCACCGGCAGGTCGGGGTATCGATCCCGGGTGGTGGTCACCAGGGTGTGGAGATCGTCGACCACGTGTTCGAAGTCGACGATGAGAGCCCTTTTCCCGTCCGAGTGTCCGTGACCGATATGGTCGGGGGCGCAGACGACGGCCCCCTGCGCGGCGAGCACTTCGGCAACGTGGGCGTAACGACCACCGTGCTCTGCGTATCCGTGGACGAGAACCACGATGCGTTGCGGGTCACCCGCCGCCGGCCAGATCCGATAGAAGATCCTGCCTTCGCTTCCTGAGAACGAGCCTTCCTCCATCGAGTACTCCGATCGTCGGCTGCCAATCAACCTAGCGCCTCGGGCTTGCCCAGTGCTTACTACTTACCGTAGGACTGCCGAGGAGGCCCCATCAGTCGTGACGGGACCTCCCACACTTAGTTGCTTGCCGGCTCGACTCAGCTCTCCGGCTCGACGATCACGGCGGTGCCGAAGGCGAGCAGTTCGGCGGCGCCACTGGCAACCATTGAAGTGGCGAATCGGGTAGTGATGATGGCGTTGGCACCGAGTCCCGTAGCCTCCTCGACCATCCTGTCTAGCGCCTGTTCGCGGGCCTCGGCGAGGAGCTTCGTGTATTCGGAGATTTCGCCGCCGACGATGTTGCGTCCGAGCGCCTTGATGTCGCGCCCGATGTGCCGTGCCCGGATCGTGTTGCCGCGCACCAAGCCGACGGTCTTGACAATGCGATGGCCGGCGACGGTCTCAGTTGTAGAAATAATCACTTCTGCACCTTTCTGTACGGATCGTCCTTGTA
>Ga0180435_10003112_pt1 | contig 16783 bp, 15 predicted proteins | sample SS_ome_3_FD_132467 | JGI IMG/M metagenome (GOLD analysis project Ga0180435, IMG submission 132467) | Hypersaline lake sediment archaeal communities from the Salton Sea, California, USA - SS_3_S_1 metaG | ecosystem: Environmental > Aquatic > Non-marine Saline and Alkaline > Hypersaline >...
ACCGTGCCCACGCCGGTCAGTTGTGGAATCGCCGCAACGTTGATTGATACGCCAGAAATGTCGGGACGGGGGATAGCCGCGTCACCGAGAATAACGCTTTGAAGCACCTCGGCCGTCGTCGCAATTTCCCCCACCGGCGAGAGCGTGCCTTCCATGTACACGTTGTTCGTCGCCTGGGCGACCGATGTAGCGCCGATCGGCACCGTCAATGGAACCAACTCGGTCGTTTGGACCGTGAAGAACTCGTCAATGCCGTAGCCAAGCACGCGATTACCGGTTACGGAGACAAGCTCGTTGTTCGAGTTCGTGCGGAAAACGCCGTTGCGGGTGTAGAGCTGTTCGCCGGAGTTGCCCTGCACGATGAAGAAGCCATCACCCTGAATTGCGAGATCCGACGGATTCGAACTGATCTCGATCGTGCCTTGCGTGAAGTCGGGGGTGATTTCAGCCACCATGGCGCCCAAGCCGATTTGGCGCGGATTCGAGCCGCCGCTGCCCTCGCTGGGTGCGGCGCCAAGCCCCATCGTCTGGAGGAACTGGGAAGCGAACACAGCGTCGGAAGCCTTGAAACCTACTGTCTGTGAGTTGGCCAAGTTGTTGCCAACTACGTCAATTTGCGCCTCGGCCGCCGTCATGCCGGTCAGTGCCGTGGTAAGTGCGGATGCTAGACCCATGGTCGAATCCTTTCTTCGTAAACCGCTAACTTCCCGTGTTTCCGTGCCGCGCCGGCGAGTTTGCAGGCGTGTCGATAACGCCCGAGACGATCGAGTCGCCTTTTGCCGGTACGGTGCATTTCCCTTGTGTTATTCGGTCGGTTGCTCTGTCGCTTCGCGGACCTCGCGTACGTTGTCCATCTCCACGGCGGTCGCGCCAATGTGGACATACAACGTGCGCTCGTCATCGCCTTCTTCATCGATCTCAATCGATACGCGGTCGACAATGCCCTCGACTGGTTTGCCGTCGGCGCCGATTGCCTTGATCGATTTGCCGATCATGCCGCTCGCTGTCGAGAGGTTCTGGTTTGTCATCAACGTTGCCAGCGTGTCCGTGAGTCGATTGGTCGAGTCTATCTCGCTGATCAGACTGATTTGCTTCAGCATTTCGCTGGTTTCCGTCGGCGCGAGCGGGTCTTGGTTTTGCAACTCGGCGATCAGCAGTTCCATGAACTCCTGCGTTTCGAGCGACCCCATGTCGTTCCCCTGCGTTTGCGTCGTATATGCCGCATTCGTTTGGGATCCAATCGAAGACGTCTCCATATTCAACTCCTTTTTTGGCAACTGCCGTCAGATGATGACGTTCAGCGCGTCGTTTTCCGTTGTATTCGGTTGATGTGCTGTTTCTCCCTCGCCCGAGTCTGTTTCCGCCGTTTCCGTTGGATCAACCTGGCTAGTCTTCCCAGACGAGCGTTGCTGGTCGTTCTGCTGCGTGTCGGTTCGGTCCTGGGGCTGGCGATCCATCAGGTCGACGTCAAACTGTTCGACGCGTACGTTTTGCTCGGCCAACCGCTCCCGCAATGTTGCCAGGTTTTCGATCAACAAGTTTCGCGCCTGCGGCGTCTCCGCTTCGAGGCGTGCGTGAAGCGCGCCGGCCTCGACGCGAACTTCCAGTCGAAGGGCGCCAAGTTCAGGCGGGTGCAGCCGTAGGCGGATTTCACCACCTCTTAGTTGAGCCGCTTCCAACGCCTTCACCACACGATTCACAAATCGCCCCTGCTCGGCCGCGTTCAGCGGCGTCGTTCGCCCCGTGCGATCCATCGCCGCCATCAATTGCCCAGGGCCGCGGGTTGTCGTTTGTGCCGGTTCCGTGTTGCGAGCGCCTTCCACATTCGATTCGCTGTTGCTTGGGCCGATCTCCGGCTTGCCTGTTGCGTCAGATTCAACTGCAGAAACAGCGACTTCGAGATCGCTCGGGGTGTTCTGGCTGACTTGCTCTCCAATCTGCGTCGCCCCAGCAATTTCGCTGCTTGGTTCGACTGTGACGCGGGCCTCGCTTCGCCCCCTGGGTTCAATCTCGTCACCATTCGAGGGCAGTTGTTTCGGTGTGCTGTCAACAACGTTTGCAGCGGATGAAGAGGGATCCTTTTTCGACTGACTCGCTGTGTCGGACGCACCGACGCCGGGCTTTCGTTCGTTTTCTTCGTCCTGACCCACGGCAGCCGAGCCTTCCCCATCCTTTTCGGCCGTCTCCTCTTCGAGAGTGGCAACCGACGCGACTTGGTCCTCTGGTATTTCGCCGTCGATCGTGCTCGCAGATGGTGTTTTCGCCTCCCCATCGGCAGGTAGTTCTGTGCCGTGCAGGGGGTGGATGTTGTCGGAGCCTTTTGTCGTGTCGTTTTCCACCGTTGAGTTGGTCTCGTCCGGCTGCGCGGCTCTTGAATCCGTCTTCGAGTTGACGACGGTCTCCTCGGTCGCTTTGCCTACTACGACCGCTCCATTTCCCTCGTGCGAAGCTTCAGCTTCTTCCAACTCCACCACATCTTCCTCGTTGTTTTTTTCGACTTCACCTGACTCGCCATCGTCGTTTTCGGTGGATTCGTTCTGCGTCTGTTTTATCTCTCCGGTGTCGTCGGTTTCTTCGTTTCTGTCGACCGATGCCGGTTCTGAATCCGTAGATGCGGCGAGGACTGCGTCCTCACGAACCTCGTGGTCCTCCTTCGCTTCCTCTATCTTGGGTTGCAGGTGTTGCCCGAACGTGCTCTCGCCTACGTCGGCGCCTGCATTGGTATTCGGCGACGCGGTTTGCGGCGGCAGAGAGAGCGTGATGTCGATCGGGGTCGTTGGCATTAGGCGCCTCCTGGCTTGCTGACAGAGCCTTGCTTCAGGTTATCCAACGTATCTTCGTAGGCGTCACGCTCTGGATAGCCGTTACGGATCATTCGCAAAATGAGGGCCAGTTGTTTCGATTCATCTTCGGTCTTGAATTCAGTGAATATCTTCTTGCGTTTGTCGATCGGCATTCCTCGGACGATGCCGACGACGGCTCGCATTCCTTGATCGTTGTCGCCAGGATCCTCATCGAGAATTCGAAGCAGTTGATCCTTGGCCTGCTTGGGTGACAGGGCCTCGAGCGATCGCTGGACGTCGGCGGTCGCCTCCTGCAGCGCTTTGTCGTCAAGGTCTTGCAGACGAGCGGCGAAGGCGTCGCGCAGTTCGTTGTATCGTTGCTTCTCGATTACCAGTTGCGACTGCATGGCGGCGAGCCGATCCAGGCCTTTGAGCACCGACTGCTGACGCAGGTCGACGTCCAGGTCCTTCATGGCGCGGCGTTCGACAACGTCGGCAATGGAAGGATCCTCGCGATCGGGTGTATTGGCAACGGACGATTCGCCTTCGCCGGCCGCCATGGGGTCGATGTCGTAAGCGATCGCCAACATCCGGAGAAACTTGTCGCGATTGAGTTTGCCCGTCCCCGCCGCGTACCCCACGCCGATCAACAACGTAAGACACGTTGCAATACAGGCGTAAGTGAGCATCGGTATGATCGAGTGGGTAATTTTTGAGATCATGCCATATGGTCTCGCAGGTGACCGACGGTAGCGATTTCGTCAAGTCGTTTCGTTTCGCGTCGTTCCTGTTCGTATTTGTGCCGCGCGAACTGTCTCGCGCGTAGCTTTTCCAACACCTTCACTTGTTGATCTGCGGCGGACAACGCCCGGCGGCGGTTTTCGATTTCCTTATCGACGGCCTCGATTTGTCGTCCCAGTTGTTCGAGTTGCGACTTCATCACCAACGTGTGGCGATGAAAGTTCATCAATTTGTCGATGTCGACATCGCCCGGCTGACTGCACTCGCGCGATGCGTTTTGGGATTGTTGAATTTCCTGACTGACTTCTTCCTGTTGATTCCGAAGCACTTTTCGGGCGGCGAACGCTTTGCCCAATTCTTCGCGGCGTCGATCCCGTTCCGCTTCGCGAATCTTCTGCAATGACTCCAATCGAAAGTTGAAACTCGACATGTTGGTTGTCAGTTGTCAGTCGCCAGTTCTCAGCTTTCAGTGGTCAGCCCGAATCGAGCCGTTCCCGACTGACACCTGAAAACTGATACCTAATAACTCAACACTCCTCACGCGGTTGCTAGTGTTGCACGTTGGGCGTTGGCCGTCCGTTGCTGATGATGGGCCTGGCACAACTGGCAAAGTTTCATCACGGCCTCACGGGCCTGCGGTACGTTGCTCGCCTCGTCGATCGGTTGGCGCAACATGTTGTTTATTTCATCGCGCATCGCGATCGCCAGGTCGACCGTCGGGTTGCTGCCGGCGCGATATGCACCGACCGAAATCAAGTCTTCGTGTTCACGGTAGGCTGCCATCATCTGCCGCAACAGCATGACCGCCTGGCATTGGTCCTGCGGCAACACTTCCTGGATCAGCCGGCTGACGCTGGCCAGCACGTCGACGGCCGGGAAGTGCCCCTTCGTAGCCAGGTCGCGTGACAGCACAATGTGTCCGTCGAGCAAGCCACGAACCGTGTCGCTGATTGGCTCGTTGGTGTCGTCACCTTCCACCAGAACTGAATAAAACGCGGTTATGCTGCCGCTTTGATCTCGACCTGTTCGTTCGACCAACTTCGGCAACATGCCAAACACCGAGGGCGGATAACCGCGTGTGGTCGGCGGTTCGCCGGCAGCCAGCCCGATTTCCCGTTGAGCCATCGCGAATCGTGTAACGGAATCCATCAGCAACAACACGTTCTTGCCGGCGTCGCGGAAGTACTCGGCAATTGCCGTTGCGGTCATTGCGGCTTGCACGCGAAGCAACGCCGGTTCATCGCCGGTCGCCACGATTACGATGCTGCGTTTTAAGCCTTCGGGTCCGAGATCGCGCTGAATGAATTCGTTGACCTCTCTGCCTCGTTCGCCGATCAGCGCGATCACGTTGACATCGGCTGAGGTGTATCGCGCCATCATGCCCAACAGCACGCTTTTTCCAACACCTGATCCGGAAAAGATGCCGACACGCTGACCTTCTCCGCAAGTCAACAGGCCGTCGATGACGCGGATGCCGGTCGAGATCGGCGTGCAGATCGGCGGGCGGTCGGTCGCTCGTGGCGGGCGGCGATTCATCTTCGTGCGCGAGACGAAGGGTGGTTGCGATCGCCCATCAATACACTGCCCGTGCGCGTTGACGATACGACCGAGCAACTGGTCGCCGACAGAGACATAACGCGATGTCTTCACCAATTGCGCTCGATTGCCGCGTCGCACCCCGGTCATATCGCCCAACGGATAGACGATCGTCAAGTCGTCTTGAAAACCGATTACTTCGCCGAGAACAGCTTGCCCGGCCTGTCTTTCGATTTGCACGACGGCGCCGACCGGGGCAGGGAAACCCGCGATCGCAGCCGTCGTACCAACCGTGCGGACGACACTGCCCGTGAGAACAGTCGGCATAATCGATTCAAGTTGGTCGACAAACGGCATCATTGGGCAAGTAATTCGCTTTCAATCTGTTTCAACTGCGAGGTGATTTGTTGGTCGATCGATCCGAACTGCGTTTCGACCCGGCACGCGCCGCGTTCTATCGACGGGTCGGCGACTACTTCTGTTGCGCCGAGCGAACGAAACTCGTCGGCAATCCGCTCGGCCTGCTCTCCCAGGACCTCTTTGTCCTCTGGGTGCAGACGCAGTTCGATCTGCCCCGATCCGGATGCGAGTTCGAGGGCTTCTCGAATCAGGCCAGTGGTGATTTCCGGGCACTGTTGGATTTCTCGTCGAATCACCCGCTCGGCGATCGTCACGGCCAGTCGCAGCCCGTTCTCCTCCCACTGTTTGAGCCAAGTCTCGCGCATTTGGCGAAACTCACCAACGCTTGCCTGGATCGCCGGCAGGAGCGCGGTCAACTGTTCGGTGACGGTTTGGCGAACTGCTTGTTGTGCGTTTTCGGTCGCCGACTGCCGTCCCTGGATCTCTGCGTCGCGTCGGATTTGTGCGGCTTCTTCGCGGGCTGAAGACAGAATCTGAGCGGCCTCCTGACGCACACGATCGAGGTATCCGCCAGCTTCTACGCTCAAATCGGAGAGATTGAACGTAACACGCTGCACGCCTTGAGCGTCGGTGTGGATGTCTTCTGCTTTGATGATTGTCGCCATTTGTCTTCGCCGTTGTTCTTCCGCTTCGCTTACGCCACCCTCGTCGCTGGCAAGCAAATCTTTCCATCGCGAGCGAGTCGCACCGCCGCTTGTCCGAGTTGTTCCTGGGCATACTCGATGTCGCCAAGCGACATCGGACCCATCGAATCAACCTCGCGTCGCCACACTGCCGCCGTGCTCGTTCCCAGCACTTGGTCGATACGCTCCTGGATCGCTGGGCAGGCGGTCGCCAAACCGATGGCGGCAATCGCAGGCTCCACGGAGGAGAAGACCATTGCTAAATCCGAACCCGATAACGTATCGAGTTGATCGAATCCGATCCTGACGACCTGGTGTTCAGGTGGGCAGGTCTTCGACCACGAGTGCTCGTCGATCGTCTCTGGCGCGGGTGGATCTTCAATTGGCGCCGGCGCGTCGTCGTCACCCATTGATCTCTCTATGCGCCACGGCGCATCGGACTGTTGACTCCAGCTTCGGGCGCGCCAGGCGGCGGCTACGTCGACCTCACACTCGTGATCGGTTTCGTACGACTCGTCTGGCAACGCCCACTGCTGATCACGAGTGGCCTTGCCAGCGGCATCGGCCAACTTTTCACCGCCAAGTTGCACCGCCAGATCGTTGTCTTGTTGCGCCAACATGCCAAGCATTGAAGATCGGTTGTCGAACTCAGCCTGCGACAGGATCTTTTTGACGGTCTGAACTCCTGCCGCGCGTCGCGCCGCCGTTTGTTTACATTCGGCAAGCAAGCCGCCAACGTGCGACTCCACTTCACGTACGATCTCAGGCGACATTGAGCCCAAGTCGCTAAGCCGCCGCAGCGTCGCAACCTGCAACACATCGGGCAATCCTTCGAGAGCCTTCGAAGCAACATGCGGTTCGAGATGGGAAAGCACGACCGCGATCGCTTGTGGGTTCTCGTTGGCCAGCACGCTGGCGAGAATTTCCGGTTCCGTGTCGCGCAGCGAGTCGAAAGGTCCCGGGGCAAAACGTTCCGGCGCGGGTTCGGGGAGAGCGACGGGGGGGTCTTCGGTCGATCGAATTCGTTCAAGCAGCGAGTCGTCGAGTTCGATGCCCGACTGTTCGGAATCGGGAACCAAGGCGCCGGCGTGAAGGAACTCCTGTATGGTGCGTTGTTCTTCGGATTCGGATACGTCGCCTAAATCCATCGCAGCTCGACGGACGCAGGTTGCCAATTCCTCGCCCATTTGATCCAAGAGCGTATCGGCCGAAAATGAATCGAGCGAGGAAACCAAGATCGCGGCTTTTCGAATTGTGTCTGCTGTCTGCTTCATCTACTTTTCTTCCATCAACTGGCGCTGCCGATCCAATTGCGAAGCACGTTTGCCGCCGCGTCAGGATCTTGCTGGACGAGTTCCGTCAACTCGTTGCGGAGGTCGGGTTGGTCGCCGCCGAAATTTCCGGCGAGAATCCGTTCGACGGTTTCGGGGTCATCTGCTGGTTCTTCCTCTTTCGTTGGAGCGTCCACCGAACCGGCAGGGGAGGGGGGCGTTTGAGGCGCCGTCGCACGCACCATGCTCCGCACCATCAACAGGCTGAACGCTCCAAACAAGGCCATCCCGATCGATTGCCAGTGCGAACCCAACCAGGTCATTGCCGTGCTGGCGGTCGACGGGACGGGTTCAGGCTCCGTGATCGGCGGCTCGAACGTTTTGACCGTGACCCTCGGATACATATCCTCGGGCAACCCCTTTTCCTTAGCCCGCATCGGCAGCAGGGGAACGATTTGATCTTGAATGCGCTGTGTGACAGCCGTCTCAATGGCTGCCAATTCGCTCACCGTCGGCTGAGCGTCTTCGGCCGAGTCTCCCTTTTGAGCTCGCCACTCGTCGCGCAGGTAGGTCTTGGGGATGCTGATCGTCACTTGCGCCGTCAACGGCACAAGCGACGCCTTCGCCGTGCTGGTCGTTGTGTAGCTGGGGTAGTTGCTCGATGTTGTTTGCGTTTCTTCGACGGACGAAGTCCGGCCAGCCGCCGCGGCCACGGACTTGGGTTGATTCGGTTGTTGCGACTCGAATCCCGTCCGACCCGCGGGTGAATTGGCGGCCGTCGTCTCCGTTCGAGTGCGTTCACTCAGGTTGCCGGTCGTAGTGGTGGGGTCGTATTTCAGTTCGTTCTCCTTGGTGTCCATGCTCGGATCGAGATACATGTTGACATCAAACACGGCCCCTGGAATCACCGACAATACGTTGCCCACCTTTTCGTAGAGCATTCGCTCGTGATGACGTTTCGCAGCGGCGTAAGCGTTGCTTTCCACTCCGTACGCCCCGGTCGATTCACCCGGATAGGATCGCCCCGCGTTGAGGTCGCTGACCGTGACGTTTTCTGGTTTCAGACCTGCAATAGCGCTCGAAACCAAGTGCCGAATGCTGCGGACTCGCTCTTCGTCGAGTTCCGAACTGCCGGTGGGGCGAACCGCCACCATCGCGGTGAATTCCTGTTTTCGCGCGAAACCCGAGCTTTTGGTGGCGTCGAATTGCACCGCGGCCGATTCAATGTCGAGCCACGAACGGATGATCAAAGCCAGTTCTTTCTGCCTCGCGTTTTTCATCCGAGCTTCGCGCTGGTCGCGCGACTCGAACGGGCTGCCGCTGCTGATCGCTTCGTCGAGAAAAACGTTGAAATCGGCGGGGAGGGCTTGGCCATCTGCCATTGCCCCGATGTAAGCAGCTTTTTCTCCGCGTGGGATCATGACGCGGTTGCCGTCGACCCGATAGTCGCTTAGGTTCGCCTTGGCGAACGCGGCTTCGATCGCGCCAATCTCGCTGGGCGACAGCGGCCGACCGCCCAACAAGTATTCATTCGAGCCGCTCACACCCTGACGAAAGAGAAACACCACACTGACGACAACCACTGCCAGCAGCAGGCCTGCCGTAATGCGCGCCCCAGGCGTCATCGACTCGAAGAGCGTTTTCGTTTGGGCGATCGCTTTGTTCAGAAAGTCCATCCTTGGACCCTTTTTCTATTTCAAGGCTTCGCAGTGCCGGTGGTCGGCGCTGTTCCGCTCACTTGATTGCGTGAACAACTCTAAATCCGGATTTCCTTGATCTCCTGGAATGCCTGCACTAACTTGTTGCGTACCTGCATCAACAGCTTGAAAGACATATCCGCTTTTTGCACCGCAGAGAGCACTTCCGCCGGGTTGACGTCACCGCCCGTAAACAACTGCTCAACGGCTTGATCCGCCTGCAACTGCATTGAATTCACGTCGCTAAGCGACTTCATCAACAGCTGCATGAATTCCGAGTTCTGCTGGTCGCCGGCCACCGCCTGCATGGGATTGGCAGGCAACGGGATGGCCGCGCTGGCTCCGGCAATGGGGTTCATCATCTTTCGCCTCGTACGTCACTTTGGGTAGCTGCGTTCGCCAGAACGCGGCGTCTTCGACGGTGATCCGCACTCTGGCGAGTGCAGCTACGATTTCAGTACGTCTCTGGGTTATCCCAGGATGCGCAGTGCCTGGGTGGCCATCTCTTTCGTGATTTCGATGACTCCGACATTGGCCTGATAGGCCCTGGTCGCCTGCATCGCGTCGACCATCTGCTCTGTCATGTTGATGTTCGGGTAGGCCACGTATCCTGTACGTGGACCATTTTGGATCGCCAACGGGTGATCGGGTTGGTAGCGATAGAGCGGCTCGACGGTTTCCGTTTCGATCGAACCGAGTTTCACGCCGGCCGCGTCGCCGCCGCCGACCGACTCATCGGCCTGAAACACCGAAAACCGTTCCTGGTACGCTGCAATGTCGCCATCTTCATTTCTTTGCGACGACATATTGGCCAGGTTGCCCGCGATGACGTTCATCCGCATTCGCTGAGCCACCAGGGCGCTGGTGCTAATGTCGAGGGCGTTGTGCATAACTAGACCCTTTCACTGATCGCTGTTTGCAGTAAACGATATTGGCTGGACATGATGTCGATCGCGAGGTTGTGCATCATCTGGTTTTTGACCAGTTCGGTAACTTGCTGTTCCATGCCGACGTCACTTTCGTCGTGGTACAAAATGCTCTTCATCGATTCATGAACTTCTCGCATCGCCTCGTTCCGATCGACGCCGATCATGCCGGGCGAGAGTGGTTCGCTTGGTTTGTCCTTGGCCTCGATGGCGTTCTTCAGGGCCTGCTGGAAAGCGTCGACCGACAGATCACGAACTCGGTAGCCCGGCGTGTCGATGTTTGCGACATTGCCAGCCAGCAGTGCGTGCCGAGATTGCGAAAAAGCAATCACCTGCTCCAGCACCGGCACGGTCGTCGAGTTGAACAAGCCCGAGTCCATTGCGATCCCCAATCCTACCTTGTCTTCCTGGATTGCCAGTCGATGCAAGCATCTTTCGTGCCGACGATACCCAAGGGCATTCGTTGCAGTGCAGAGCCTGACGTTTTTCTGCTGTTTCCAGCGTTTTGTTGTTTCTCGCTCTTTTTCGTGTTGATTCTTCCCACGACACACGCAGCAAAACTCGCCGCTAGCGTTCGGCACTTTTTGCCGATTTTGTAGGCCAGGACCTGTCCTGGCGATCTTGGTTTTTTGCCAGGACAAATCCTGGCTTACGGCTACGCTGCTTTCGCAGCCGTTTTGGCTCGCGGCGCCAAACCGTAGTTCCTTAGTTTTCCCGATAGCGTTCGCACTCCAATTCCCAATGCCTTCGCCGTCTTCTGCCGATGTCCATCGAAGTGTTCAAGCGTCGACAAAATGAGTTGTTGTTCCATATTGTGGAGGGTCATGCCGACTTGGATCTCGGCGGTCGAAGCGTTAGCTGACGGCGTCGCCTGTTCCGTCTCGCCCAACAACCATGGGCGGATTTCGTCGGCCGACATTTTGTCCCCAGCCCTTAACACCGTTGCTCGCGTGACGATGTTCTGCAGTTCTCGTACATTGCCGGGCCAAGTGTAACTCTGCAGCAGGTCGTAAGCGGCATCCGAGAACTCGCACGGCGCACAGCGGGTCCGTCTTGTCGCCTCGCCAATGAAGTGATCCGCCAACTCGGGGATGTCTCCCGGACGCTCCCGCAGCGCCGGCACGTGGATTGGCAACACCGCCAGGCGGAAGTACAAATCCTCGCGGAAACTGCCTTCTTCGACGTAATTCCGAAGGTCGCGATTCGTCGTGGCCAACACACGAACATCGACACTCGTCGTGTAACTCGCACCAATCCGCTCGAAGTTCTTTTCTTGCAGGACTCGCAAGAGCTTTGCCTGGAGTGGCAGCGCGACTTCAGTTACCTCGTCGAGTAGGATCGTGCCACCGTCGGCCAGTTCGAATCGGCCGACGCGCGGTGCGTCGGCACTGGTAAACGCTCCGCGTTCGTGCCCGAAAAGCTCACTCTCCATCAGGTTCTCGGCGAGCACCGGGCAATTCAAACTGATCATCGCCTGTTGCGCCCGCTGACTGGCCGCGTGGATACTGCGGGCGACGAGTTCTTTGCCCGTACCGCTTTCACCCGTGATCAGCACGGTTTCGTCGGTCGGCGCGATCTGGGCGATGCGTTGGCGAACCGACTGCATGGCTCGGCTGGAACCGATCATCAAGACCGGCGACCGCTGCCCCTCGGTGGGCGCGACGGCGGTGTGGCGGTCTTCGGTTCGACCATGCTGGATGGCTCGGGCCACCAATGATTCAAGCGCGTCGGCTTGCAGCGGTTTTTCCAGATAGTCGAACGCGCCGTATCGCATGGCGTCGACTGCCGACGCCACCGAAGCGTACGCCGTGACCATCACAACCTGTACGTCAATGTCTCGTTGTTCGATCGCCTGAATGAACTCGACTCCGTTCATTCCCGGCATCTTCAAGTCGGTGAGCACAACGTCGAAACTCTCCGCTTCAAGCACCTTCAACCCTTCAACGGCGCTGCTGCATGCGCGGACCTGGTGCCCGGCTTGCCGCAGGATATCGGCGATCGATGTGCGCGCTGGCTCATGATCGTCGACGACCAGTACGTTGCCGACTGCGCCATTGTTGATGGGGATGATGTTTGCTGGGGAGTCCGACTTCATGCCGCCTTCTCCTTGACGGGTTGAGGAAGCCGAATGGTAAACGCCGCCCCGCCGTCCGGACAATTCATGGCGGTCACGCTGCCGCCGTGGCATTCCGCGGCTCGCTGCACGGTGGCGAGTCCAAGCCCCGTGCCGCCGCTCTTGGTGGTGAAGAACGGCTCGAACAACGAAACCAGCGAGCGATCATCGATCCCGGGGCCGGAATCGGCCACCTCGATCTCGATCGTGCCGTCCCATTTGCCGGCCGTGACCGTCAGGTCGCCGCCCGCCGGCATCGCGTCGACTGCGTTGAGCGTAAGATTAAACAGCGCCCGACGAAGCATTCCGGAATCGGCGAGCACAGTCATGTCGACCGGGATATCCAGCCGCACACGCACCGACTGCGCCGACAATTGGGCTTCCAGTGAGCGACACACTTCCATGGCCATGTCACGCAGTCGAATCGACTGCCAAACCGGATCTCGGTCTGCGGTAAACTGCAATAGATCGTTCACGGTACTATCCAATGCATTGAGACCTGTTTCGATCTTGGAAAGTGTAGTTAGACTGTCGGCATCGCTCGACAAGCGTCGCCGCAGCAAACTCACGTACAACGTGATGGGCATCAACTCGTTTCGCACTTCATGCGCTACGTGCGATGCCATCTGCCCGAGATCGGCGAGCCGGTTTTTTCGCGCGAGTTCTCGGTTTTTGACTTCCAACTCGTCGGTCAGACGCCGAACTTCTGCTCGCAAAACTTCGTGCGTCGCCTGCAGCCGTTCGGTGGCTGTTTGCCAGGCAGAGAGCAATTGCCCCAGGTCGACCTCCTCTGCCGAGGGGAACGCCTGCCGACTACTGGCTGTGACGTTCGCGAACTCCATCGAATTGTTATTCATCGCTTTGCTACCTGTTGGCTTCAGCCACCTGAAGTTGTGTCGAACTGCCGCGGCGCCGCTCCCGCCATCGAGGCGTATGCCTTGCGCGCGTGGGCGGCGTCTGCGGCCGCACTCAACTGATTCGCCGTACGGTCGCGTCGCCCGACCAGTGTACTCTCGCCCTGCCGCTCGACCTCCAAAATCTCTTTGAGCAGGCGTTGACATTGCTCAGCGGTTTGGGCACATCGCTGACGTGCATCTGGTGAACTCCACTGACGCGACTCGGGATCCTGACGATGAAACGGATCCAATTGTGATTCGATGCGCGTCAGTTCATCGATCAAGTTCTGCTTCGCTGACAACAACCGCAATAGCGGCGCCATCTCGCCGCTGTCGACCAGCTCGAGCTGCTTGCCCGACAGGCCGTGCAATTGCGTCAGCACGCGGTACTTCTCGTCAATCAAGGTTGTAAGTCGATCGGTTTCCATGCGTCTATTCTTCCACGGGGGCCAACCAAGCGAGCAGGTCGCTCCATTGCTGCCGTGAGTAGCGAGTCGTTTCCTCGAAGGATGCGTTCTCGTCCATGCGACTGAGAACGGTCTTCGCCTGTTCCAAAATTCCTCTGGCGTCGTGAGGTTTGTTGAGCCGTCCAAAACAGGTGGCGATCTGCACGTACGCCTCCAGCGACTCAGGTTTATGCTGATACCGGTTCGTCGCGGTGGAATACGCCCGAATGGCGTCTTCGTAGTAGCGGCTGTCGAGCGAACCAAGTTCGAAATACGTGTCGCCCAGAGCAAAGTAACAGTTCCTCAGCACACGCGACTCAAGCGGTGAGAGTTCCACCTTGTCTTGCTTCGTGTTGAGGTGCTCTTCCAGGTTTCGGTAGTCTTCAATCGCCGTCAGCAGTCGCGTTTTTGCCTGTGCGGCGTGGTTCTCGCGATGTGTTTTGATGCGTGTTGCATCGATCTTTGTCAGGGGGAGCCCCGCTGATCGGCGGTGTGCTTCGGCGATGAGATAGCGCGCCAAGATGGCGTCGGCCGATTCAGGATACCGCTGCTTTGCCTCACTAAGTCGATAGATCGCTTCTTCGAATGCCTTGGCGCTGTTCGTCAAGTGCTGCAGAGTTTCTTCGATCGCGTCCTGGTTCGTCGCATCGTCGACTCGTCCCGCGCCCACCGCTACGGCCGGCCCCGGCCGCATCACATTCTCAACCAACCGGCTCTTGCCTTCGAATTCTCGCCCTTCGTAGTAGTGGATCTTGCCGAGCGCAAACAGAGACTGTCGCCACTCGGCGCTCTGGGGCGTGAGCGCGTCGTGGTGGAGATTTTCAAGGAGTAGTTTTTTGGCCTCGGCATAGTTTCGCTTTTCGTCGTGTACGAAAGCGGCCAGCAGCCGAGCTCGGAAGATCACCGGTGACTTCGGATGGAATTCGATGCACTCGTTGAGCGACCTGAGGGCTTCGTCGCGCTGCCCAAGTGCGGCGAGGGATTCACCCATCGCCACCAAGACTCGCGCTCTGCGTTCGGGGATCTCATCGGCGAGATACGACTGTAGCACTTTGACGGCGCTTTCGTAGTCTTGCCCCTGCAGCAAACCGTCGGCCGTGTGCCACAGATCGTCAGGATACCGACGGTCGGTACGGTGCAACCGCGACAGTGCCGCGTACGACCGAGCCGATTCCCTGAACTGGAAACGAGCCTCGATCCTGTGTTTTTCGGCACGCAAGTACGATTCCTGTTCCGCTTGCCGCGACAAGCGTTGGGCCCAAGCTCGCTGTGCTCGCGCCTTTAGCTCCAGTGCCTCTTCGCGAATTACGATCGGCGGCATCGAATCGGCGAGCGCGATCGCGCTGGCAAATCCGTTCTTCTCCACATAAGCGTGGTAGGCCGTTCTCAATCGTCGGCGAAACTCTGGCAGCGACACCCACGGGTTGCGATAGGTGTCGGGCGAGCCGGCCATTTTGGTTGCCGACTTGAAAACCTCGCGAGCCAACTCATCGTCGTCCAACTGAGCGAGAATCTCCGCCTCGGCGAGTGCAGCAGCCGCGCCTTCCGGCGTATTGACATAGACTTCGCGTGTGCGAGCAAACTGCTTCAAAGCAGCTCGTTGTTCACCCTGCTTCTGATACATCACGCCCATCAGGTAAGACGCCTGCCGGGTGGCGACACCGCCAAGCGTGTCGCGACCTTGAACGGTTCGCAACGCCTCAATCGCCTGGGCGTACGACTCTCGAACGCGCGGGGGCTCGGCTTCGGAAGCGTCTTGCGTCTCTTTCAACAACAAGCGGGCTTCGAGCACGGCTGCTTCGTGCCGGATGAACGCGTTGGGGGGGATTTGCGCGAGGGCGGCGCGGCAGCCAGCCAGGTCGTCTTTGGCCAGCAGGATCTTCGCCTCATCCAATAGGGCGGTCTCGCGTTGCTCGACGGTGAGGTGGTCGTCATCGAGGAATTGTCTGTTCCACGCGAGCGCCTCTTCGAGCTGCGGCGGATCATCGTTGAGGTAGGCCAGCGAGAGCATCCGACGCGCCTCGCGCCGAGACGGTGGATAGCTCTGTTCGCTTTCCAGCAGGCTCAAGATACATTGCGCGTATCGGCCTGTTTCGAATTGGCTCTTGCCGAGATGAAACAAACCCTGGCCCTCGCGCCCCACCGGGAAACCGCGATCGCGGCTTTCTTCAAGGTAGCGGGCGGCGACCAGGTACATCTGTCGTCGATCGTGCGTGTCCCATTGTGTAGAAGCTTCGACGGCCGTAACCATCCCGATTACGAACAGCGGCCCGCCCAGCGACTCCCGCGGGTAAGTTTCGCTTTCCAGCAGTTGCTTGGCGATGTATCGAGCAGTGCTGAAGTCGGCCGCGTCCAAGGCTGCCAGCGCCGTGGTGAGTTTCTTTTTCTCAGAGAGCGTCGTCTTCGGTTGCAGCGTCGTTTTCAACGCGACCGCGACCGTCAACATGATGGCCAGACCGCCGAATCCGATCAGCACGGCTTTCTTGCGATTTGCGTTCGCCCAATGCGGCGCCGCGCGCACCTGCGACACCACTGCGCGAAGGCGGTCACGCAGACTCAGCCCAGCAGATTCGTTCGCCGTGGGTGTGTTCGCAGTTGCCATTTCGTGTTTGGTCAACAGTTGTCTGTCGAAAGCAAATGGATGGCACGAAAGCCGGTCGCACTACAGCCGACAGTCTCTTCTTTGACCACTAACTGAGGAGTCGAATCGATAAGGTAGAACAGGAGTTTGTCCGGTTCGTCGCCAAGTCGCTCGGCCGGTTTGCCGAGACTCCACGACGGTCCGCACGCAGATTAGCGGGGGATATGTACTAAAAAGAGATTCCGCCTGTCAATGCGCGTTTGACGTTTCGGCGGCAGCTAGCAGTGACAGAAGCGGGAAAGATCTCGCGCAATACAAGCTCGAGTGGGTAGAACACTGTGCCCGCTCGCTTGCGCTCCGGGCTCGTGGGAATGACCCACACCAGCCTCAACTGGCCGGTTCGGGCGGCGGAGAGGCCGGCTCCTCGAATTGAGCCGGGGTGCCCGTGACTTGCCCCATGATCCAGGCGTCCATGTCTGAGAGCATTTTCGTCGTTAGCTCATCGCCGCAGGGGTATTGGCGCAACGCAATCGCCATCCCGGCGCAGTGGAGCAATCGCAAATCGACGCACGCCATGTCGATCGAATATCGACTGCTATCACGCCCGTACGCGACGAACAGCGGCAGTTGGCGGACTTCGTCGTATCGCAACAGCGGGCAGTTGCCGTGTGGCAGCGGTCCGCCGATCGACAAAACGCCAGCGAACTTGTCAGGGCGAGCAAGGCCAACCCGAAACGCCATCGTGCCCCC
>Ga0180435_10003113_pt1 | contig 16779 bp, 16 predicted proteins | sample SS_ome_3_FD_132467 | JGI IMG/M metagenome (GOLD analysis project Ga0180435, IMG submission 132467) | Hypersaline lake sediment archaeal communities from the Salton Sea, California, USA - SS_3_S_1 metaG | ecosystem: Environmental > Aquatic > Non-marine Saline and Alkaline > Hypersaline >...
GCTGGATGCTTTTTCCGCGGAAAGCCAGCGACGTGCAGGCGCTGCCCTGGAATCAGGCGCGTTCAGCAGAAGCCTGATCCCTGTCATGCACCCGGATGGCACCCTGGCGCTGGATCATGAAGAATATCCGCGCCCGCAGACCACGGCAGAAAGCCTTGCAGGCCTGGAGCCTGTCTTCGGTCGGTTCATGGATTTACCCTTCTTCGACTCGGGTCTGACCTTCCGGGAAATGGTGGCTAAAAAGTGGAGCCATCTGGATATTCAGCACGTTCACCATGCCGGCAGCTCATCAGGTGTTGTTGACGGAGCCGGTGCCCTTGTCCTTGCTTCACCCGAATATGCCCGGGCGAACGGTCTGCAACCTCGCGCCAGGATCAAAGCCATGGCAAACATGGGCCACTCCCCCGAGTACATCTTGAATGCGCCGGTTGATGCAGCAAAAAAAGTGTTGGGTAAAGCAGGTATGACCCTGGACGACATCGATCTGTTTGAGGTCAACGAGGCATTTGCAGTAGTGCCGGTTAAATTCATGCGCGACCTGGGTGTCGACCACAACAAACTCAACGTGAACGGTGGCGCGATCGCTCTGGGCCATCCGATCGGCGCCACTGGTGCCATGCTGATTGGCACAGCGCTGGACGAACTTGAACGCCGAGGTGACAACACCGCGCTGGTGACGATGTGCGCAGCCGGTGGCATGGCACCCGCTGTCATTATCGAACGGATGTAACACAGCGGAGAAAGCCGTGAATGAGCAGCAAACCATCAGCGTTTGCTGCTCACTTTTCCTAGCCTGCTGCGCCCTGCATACGAGCTAACCTGTTGGTAATAATCTGCTCAGCTTCCGCCATGATTCTTGTGATCAGTTCCTGACAGGTGGGGATGTCATGAATCAGGCCCGCTACCATGCCACAGGACCAGGCACCCGCATCCATCTCACCATCAATCATGATACGTGGATAAACACCGGCAACCTCTTCAGCGATATCTGCAAATTTAAGGTCGCTGCCCAGCGCACGCTCTTTTTCGAGTAAACGCTCTACCGCAACATTGGTCATTACACGCTCGGTATTGCGTAGCGGACGCATCACCAGACGGGTGTCTAACTCACTTGCCGCCACAATTGCCTGTTTCACATTTTCATGCACCGGGGCTTCCTGGGTAGCAATGAAGCGTGTACCCATGTTCATGCCTTCGGCACCCATCGCCAGGGAGGCAACAAGACTGCGGGCATCTGCCTGGCCACCCGACGAGACAAACGGTATATCAAGTTCATCAGCAGCCCGCGGCAGTAGGATCATGTTAGGAATATCGTCTTCACCCGGATGGCCGCCACATTCAAAGCCATCAACGCTGACTGCATCACAACCGATAGTCTGCGCCTTCAACGCGTGCCGGACCGCAGTGCACTTGTGAATCACTTTGATGCCGTGTTCTTTCAGCAGAGGCAGATATTCCGACGGATTGTTACCTGCCGTCTCTACAACCTTCACACCGCCCTCGATAATTGCTTTAAAAATGGCTGGATAGTCCGGCGGATTCAATGTCGGCAGAAAGGTCACATTGACGCCAAAAGGCTTGTCTGTCATGTCGCGACATTTGGCTATTTCATTGCGCAGATCATCAGGTGTTTTCTGGGTCAGCGCTGTGATGATGCCTAAACCGCCGGCGTTGGACACTGCTGCTGCCAGTTGTGCATAACCGACATAATGCATGCCCCCCTGGATAATAGGGTGCTCAATGCCAAACAGTTCCGTAATTCGAGTCTTCATAGCGGGGTTTTATCTCTACAGTTGTTTTTCAGCCAGGTATCTAACACCATCACAGGCTTCTTTTCATCAACACAAACGCACAAGATTCACCAAACATGCACAGCCTGGATACCCTCGACCTCAAGCGTCTGCAACCCGCAGAGAAAACAGACCTCTGCGTGCCCGCGGTGCTTGGCTACACTGCGGCATCCTGGTGCGAAGCGTTGCGCAGCAGTGGACCGATTGTGCAGCTGAATCTGGACAATCAACCATGCGTCGCCATCAGCTCCACGGCGGCAAACCAACTTGCCTGGCGCAACCCAGATAACTGGTCTTATCGGGATACGGATTTCTCAACAATTTTCCGCACACAGCTGGGACCGGACCACGTGACGATACTGGACGGTGAGCCCCACAGACGGTTGCGCAAGCTGATTCTGCCCGGTTTCGGCGCTGCTGCGTTGCGTAGAGATATGCAGACAACCTACACAACAATGGCACAGGAACTGGAAAATCACGCGGGCCAACACACAGATCTATACGTTCTGGCCTGTCAGACCATGGCAAAGGCGCTGAATAAGACACAAATCAAAACCGCCATATCTCCCCCTGTGCTGACCAGTCTTTGCAGCTTCGAGGAAGAATTTATCGCTGGATTACAACTGCGCCCCGGACAACAGACCGAATGGTTCGCCCGGCCCGCTTATCAGCAGGTGCGCGACGTCGCCTTCGAATTTTTTAATCAGATTTTCAAAGATCGGAGTCAGGGTGCCAGTCAAAACGATTCGCTGGACATCATCCTGTCGCGCTCAGAAAGTTCAGAATTTAAGCCACTGACCAAAACTGAAATTATCGAGTCGATTTATCTGCTGAGTATCGCCGGGGTTGGCAACATTGCTCACTTTCTCTGCACCATGATGTGGAAAGTAGCTGGAACACATTGGCAAACTGCCGTGCAGCAGGAGCTGAGTGGAGTTGACCTGGCAAATCTTGAAGGCATGAAACAGCTGCCAATACTGAAAGCCCTGATCAACGAAACAGAACGGCTGTATGCGCCAGCTCCAGTTGTCCCAAAACGCACCACACAAACGATCGATTTCCTTGGACACCAGATACCTGCCGGCACTCTGGTTCTGCACCTGCATACCTTGTCGCATTACGACAATAGCGTGTACGAGTCTCCCTTTGAGTTTCAACCGCAACGCTGGATAGATGGGTCTCCGGCGAGAACAAACGCATTTGGTGGCGGCATCCACATGTGCCTGGGCATGGGTGTGACCCGCGCTTTCCTGCCGTTGTTGGCCGGCTTGTTGTTAAAAAACTACAGAGTGGAGATGCGCGCCGCGCCTCATGGTAGAGCGATAGACCGTGCTTTTGGCACAGTCCCAGTCAGCACTGTTATGCCCGTAACCTTACACCCTTTGGCGAACTGACTTTCTAAGCGGCATCTAGCGGGCGTATTTGTGTGTTCACCAGCGCCAGGACACACCAAGCACAGGGAGCAGGGGCAACATCTCTTTCGGGTCGCGCTCTGTTGCAGAACTGTACTCGTACCCACCCACATTCGACCGGTTAGTCAGGTTTGTAACATCGAGATAAACTTCAAGGCTGCCGCGCGGCACAGCAATAATGCGGGAGACATGCACATCCACGGAAAAGAAAGACGGCAATCTTTCACCATACAGAGTTGCCGTTAGATCAGCCTCATCAACAACAAATGGCGTAGTTGGCAGTCCATTGTGATAACTGCCTTTCAGGCCCAGCCGCCAGCGTTCGCCCTGCCAGGACAACCCCCCCTTCAGAGCCAGCTCCTGATCCCACGGTCTGGCCCTGTCGCGCGACAGGCTTCTCTCCTCTGCGGATGCACGGGTGGCGTTTATATACCAAGAAAGCCTTTCGCTGATCTTGTAATTTAGGGAAAGCTCTGCGCCCAGCATACGCGCCTTGCTGGCCACAACTTCAAACCGGTCACCCTGCAGTTCAGGCATCAATACCCAGCTGTTGTACAGATTTTCAAAATGCGTCCAGGGATTGCCGATCTGGCGCAGATACAAATCCAGTCGAACGCGCAGCTTATCGTTTGGTGTATATATACCCGACAGGTTAATCTGGTCTGAATGTTGTGGGTTAAACAGTTCAGCCTTGCCGTCATCGATCTGGATTTCGTATAAATGCTGCTGTTGCGTGTAACGCCCGACATTCAAAGCAAACAGCCACACGTCTGACAATTTATATTCGACATTCAGACGCGTGCTGAACTCACTCACGTGTACCGGGTCTATATCCTGGCCGTCATAACGCAGACCCGCTTCTACACGCCAGCGAGGACTCAAGACCCGGGTGTAGGCGATGTAAGCTTGAGACGAATCACCGGAACGATCAACTTCAACTGCGCGCTGCAGGGTTGAGCCACGCAAACCCGGTAACGCAAGTGGCCCATAGTCCGCCACAAAGTCAGCTTCAAAATCCGCCTTCTGGCGGGCGAACGACCAGCCCGCTCGCCATTGTGACGTCGAATCACGCTGCCACGCCCAGTTATTGGCCAGCTCATACGTGTTGAACTCGCGCTGCTCCGTCAGCGCTCCAATACTCCTCATCAAGTCATCAACGCGACCCTGCCGCGTTTTATCAATGTTGACTGAAGAAAATTGCCAGGTGCTGCTGAGCTGGCCCTGATGATCCTGCTGCCAGCGCATCCACAGGGCGCGAAAATCATCATCACTGCGGCTGACTTCAGTTGCCTGACGGACAACCACCCGATCCCGGCTGTTCAAAGCACCAAAGGTAAACGTGGCGTTTTCTGTCGAACGCGTCAGATGTAGCAACTCGTCCTGAAAACGTGGCGTGCCATAGTCGGTTTCGAACTGTGTGATGGCTTTATCGATCAAACTGCGACGCGCAGAGACCACCCAACTCCAGTTACCCGCCCAACCCCGAGCATCCGTAGACGCTGTGATGAAATTCAAGTCAATGCCACCACTGAATTTGGCGACAGGTTCAACCAGTTCAAGATCAACGACACCGCTCATACGGGAACCCAGATCAACCGGGAATCCCGTCACATAAATATCTGCAGAGTTGATGATGTTGATATTCACCGCACCGAAAAGGTCCTGTACCGAAGGCAGATGAAAAGGTTCAAGCAACTCAATGCCGTCCAGGCGATACAACACTTCATTGCTGTCGCCGCCGCGAAACTGATAACGGGCGGATATCCCGTTAGATCCAACCCCTGGCAGAATATCGATCCCGCGCAACACATCTCGACCCAGGGTGGGTAAGGTCAACAGATCTTCGTGATCAAGGCTGGCGGCCAGGTCGCGCTGGCGCCGCATGCGATAAGGGCTGGTAACCACTACTTCTTCCATGAACGGCTGACTGCTGATCTGAGATTTTTCTGCAGGTGCTACTATTCGGGTCGACGTTTTGATGCGTTCGACATAGCTGTTAGAGGAATCAACGCTGACCAACTGCAGATCATGTGGACGCAGCAGCAGATCCAGCTGTTCTAACAAGGGTAGATGTGCATCGGGCACATCAGTGACGACCAGTCGCGATGGAATCAGACGCGTAGTCGACACAACGTTCAAACCGACTTCAACAAATCGATCCAACACCTTACGTAGAGGTTCACCCTTCTCAATTGCAAAGGGTCTAACACTTTCACTGGCACCCGCCATCGCGCAATAACAGCACAACAGCACAAGCAGGATTTTTTTACACAAAGTAGATGGACCGCGGCGCATAAGCGCGCAAGCTTACGGGTTTGCCATCACCGCTTAAAGTCTAAGATGATCTCTTCCTGCGCTTCTCGCCAGACCAGTCCAGTACTGCGGGTAATAATCTCAAGCGCCTGTCTGGGCGTCATATTGCGCAAATCTCCATCGACCCGTTCGTTAGCCACACTGACTTCAACGCCATGATCAGCAAAGCGAACTGTTTTACCAAGATCGTGGCCTATCTGGTTGACCAATGCGGTTAAAGACCGCGACTGGTAGCCAGCGGACGCTGCATGAATCCATTCCCAGCGCGAATCTGCCAATGACTCCAACTGCAGCCTCTGACCCGTGTCATCTACGGTCACAACCTGCGCCTTAGCGCCATCGACCTTGGCTATCTGCGCACCAAATTCAGAGGTAACTTCCGCCGCCCCTTCCCGCACGGCAACCTGGAGCGTGCTGGTTTCAAGGCTGACCATGAAGCGCGTGCCTATATCACGCACGTCAGCAATGGGAGTATGAACCAAAAAATCTGTAGTGCCTTTTGTATCGATATAGACTGAGCCCTGTTGCAGATTTACCTGGGTGCCGTTGGCTATCGACAATGCAGTTGCATAACCTAAGCGCAGATCAGCACCGTCAGTGCGCTCAAAACGCACCGGTTTCTGACTGTAGAGGTAATCCCCTTCTGCCAGCGTCATTTCTTGTGGCGCATCATATTGTGTCGAATTCAACTCGAACGAACCGCTGGTGACAACAACCTCCCAGGTCGGCACCTGCTGCTGGACGTTGAACATCCAGACTGAGCCCACCAGCACACCAATGCCGGCAGCAACACTCAGCAGGCGACGGCGTCGGCGCTGTTTTGTTGCCACGACAAGCGATGACCAGTCACTCTTCAGCGATTCATAGGCGCGTTGACTGACCTGTTGCGGCGGTTGTGGACGCGGCCCCGCTGCGTTGAGAATCTGTTCGAGTTCCGCATCAGCGGCCTGCTCGTTATCGGTATGTTGAGAATTGCTCATGTCTGCACTCCCCCAGAGCCAAAGGGCACAACTTTAGACTGCTCGGCACTATGGCTGATTTGATCATAAGCCTTGCGGAACGCGGTGCGCGCGCGAGCAAGCATCGACTGAATCGCGGTCGGGGTAGAATCAAGCTGTTCTGCTATTTCATCTACAGACCAGCCTTCCACGTACTTCCATTCCAAAATCCGACCATAGTCTCCCGGCAACGAATCAAGCATATAGTGGATAAGATTGGCGTGCTGCTGCTTTTCTTTGACTGCTTCAGGGTCATTGGACAACTCCGAACCCATGATTTCCACCTGCGCCTGTACCTGCAGATCGTCTTCAATCAGCAAGAGGTCTTTGTGTTTCTCCGCGCGTTTATAAAACGCGCTGACCTGACTGCGGGCAACCTGATAAACCCAGGCCAGCAAACTGGCTTCACCGCGGTATGTCTCAATCCTGCGCATGGCTTGTCGCATGGTTTCCAAAGCTATGTCCTCTGCTTCATTCTCATTTACACGGCGCAGGCAGAACCGATAAACCCGCACGTAGTACTGGTTGAAAAAGGTTTCAAAAACCTGTTCGTTGCCGCTCAGCAACTGCTTGGCGAGTCTTAAATCTTCTTTATGCACACGCGTAACTCAATGGCCTGTAACAGTTGAGGGACTGAATCACATAAATCAATCGGAAAAATATTATTTCGATTGATTTTTATCCGAGGCGCTCTCTATCTCTCCAAGACTAGGCCAACAACAGAAGAACTTAAATGAAAAACCAGTGGTCCATCACCAAGGTTAAAGGTGAAAAGCGTGATGAGGCATTTGCCTTTATCGCGGCGCAGTTTGAGCAACATTTTGGGGCAACCATCACCGATGACAGTGATGAGCTTTATGCCATTTATAACCACTGCGGAGTGCTGGATGCCGCATTCGGTCTGAACCGGCGCCGAGAAGAATTTTTCAGCAACCACTATGTCGATAACTTAAACCGACGCCTGCAGGACCCCTTTCCTGACCTTTTGAGCACCGATAATACTGTCGAGTTTGTACATTTTTCGGTGCACACACCGCGTCTGGTTTGTCAGTTGTTGCCTTGTCTGGCGGCGTTTCTGTCTACGCAGACAGAATTACTCGTATGTACCGCAACCCGCGAACTGGCAGCGTTTTTTGAACGCAAGGGCATTGCGCCGCACATCCTGGGAAACGCATCACTGCAGCAGCTTCCACCGAACCTGCAACACGGCTGGGGCAGTTACTACGATCACTCACCAACCGTGCTTCTGGGTCAACCACAAAATGCAGTGAATCAAGCGGGCAGAATCTATGCGTAAAGAGAAACTACTCGCTCGCGTACCCGCTGGCGCCTGCCTCAGCGACGGACATAACTCCTGGTCGCTGGTTGATCTCAAGAACGCGGTAACCAGCTGGATCAACAAACTGGAGGAGCTCGATGTCAGCCGGGTAGCTTTCGATCTGCCCAACGGCTTCGATTGGGCTGCACTGGAGATTGCCCTGCTGGAATCCGACAGGGTCGCTATCCCCATCCCTTCATTTTTCAGCTCAACCCAGCGTAACCACACCTTAAAAACCTCTGGGGCTGAGGCCATGATCACGCTGGTTAAACCCACAGCAAGCGCAACTGCGGGCAAAGGCGTCGATTTCAAACGCTTCAGCATTGAGCACCGGCCTGATGCTGAAGGTGTGAAACTACCCACAGGGACTGCTCTGGTGACTTTCACGTCCGGCAGCACAGGTGAACCTAAAGGTGTCTGTCTGAGCGCAGAAACGTTACTGCAAACGGCCGACAGCCTGTATGAGACGCTGAAAGATCAGGAGATACAGCAGCACCTGTGTGTTTTACCCCTGACACTATTGCTGGAAAACACCGCAGGCCTGTTCGCCAATCTCCTCAACGGCAGCACTATATATGTACCCGATCTGGCTGAAATTGGCGTGCAAGGCAGCAGCCAGGTGGATGTGGGGCAATTCGTAAAGGGGATTGAAACATTTGGACCGGACAGCATCATCGTCGTGCCTGCTCTTCTGCTTGCGATCACCGCTTCAGCTGAATTTGGTCTGGTGCATTTTAAGCACTTTAAATTTGTTGCCGTGGGCGGCGGTCGTGTAACCCCGGAACTTCTGCATCGGGCTGCGCAGCAGAACATTCCCGTTTACGAAGGATACGGGCTAACAGAATGCGGCAGCGTGATCACACTCAATACACCCATGGCACAAAAAATCGGCAGTGTTGGCAGATTGCTGCCCCATGTCGAAGCCTCAGTCGAAAACGAAGAGCTGATTGTTACGCGTCCACGAATGCTGGGCGTGATCGGCGACCTGGATACCTGCACCGAGGTTGCCACCGGCGACCGTGTCGCAATAGATGTCGACGGCTACCTGACTGTTTATGGACGTCTTAAAAATACCTTCATTACTGCATATGGCCGCAACGTATCACCGGAATGGGTTGAAAGTGAATTGCAGAATGAACTTTGCATCAGCCATGCCGCTGTATTTGGCGAAGCCGCTGAAATCAATACTGCACTTCTGCTGCCCAGAGGCGAACCCTCTGACGCAGACCTCGACGCAGCCGTCAGTGCCAGCAATCTGCGACTACCCGACTATGCACAAATCGGCGCGTGGCATCGTGTCACTGCGGCTGACATGCACCACTACAACGGACTGACCAGCAATGGACGCGTGCGCCGACAAGCCTGGCAGGAACTGTTCAACTTTATGACACAACCTGAACAACTTGGAGTCTCCCTCTGATGAGCCACTACGAAACCCTCCTGCAAGCCACCGCAGCAGAGCAGCTTGATCTACTTGCTGCCCCCATTATCGAAGATGTGGCACATGGCCGTGTCACGCTCGAGATGTACCATGCGTTTCTTACCAACGCTTACCATCACGTGCGCTTTACTGTTCCGCTGATGATGGCCACCGCAAGTCGTATCCATCCGAGCCAGATGCACCTGATCAGCGCGTTCAAAGAGTACATCGATGAGGAAATTGGCCATGAACAATGGATCCTCAATGATCTCAAAGTCTGTGGCGCAGACCCAGAACGCATTGCCGCCAGCGAACCCAATTTTGCCACAGAGGTGATGCTGGCTTATGTGCGCGACTACATCACAACGGTCAACCCGATCGGCTTTCTTGGCATGGTGCATGTTCTGGAAGGTACCAGTACATCACTGGCCAGCAGCACGGCTGAGCTGATTGCGCAGGCTTTGAAACTGCCCGACAAGGCATTCACCTACCTGCGCAGCCACGGCGCTTTAGACATCGGACATGTTGATTTTTTCAAGCAACTGCTTGACGGCCTGACAACAGCTGATATGCACCATGTCATCCACGTTGCGAAACGTGTTTATGTCCTTTACGGCAACGTGCTGCGATCAGTGCCCCGGCTGCACAGCGAGACTACAGCACATGCCGCTTAATCAACGCGTAATCCTGCTGACCGGGGCAACAGGTGGAATAGGTCAGGCACTGGCGTTGGCGTTGGCAGACGCAGGTCACACGTTGATACTCAGCGCACGGTCAGGAGACAAACTGCAGCAGCTGGCGGACAATCTGCCTGCGCAACGTATCGTTACCACAGTTCGTGCGGACTTAACGCTGCCAGCTGACCTGGACAATCTGGCGCAAACGGCTGCGAAACAGGGTGTGGATACCCTTATCAACCTGTCCGGTGCCAATCAGTTTGCACTGCTGGAGAATACCGAAGCAGCTACATTAACCCATATGGTGCAACTGAATCTGCTGGCGCCGATGCAACTGACACGTCTGTTGCTGCCGCACCTCAGCAAAAACCCTCACGGCATGATTGTGAACGTGGGTTCAGTGTTTGGCACCATTGGCCATCCGGCTTACACCGCATACTGCGCGTCGAAATTCGGCCTGCGCGGTTTCACCGAAGCGTTGCGCAGAGAAGTCAAAAACAAACCCATCGACGTGATCTACTTCGCCCCACGCACAACAAGCACCGCAATGAACAGCGCAGCTGCCAACCAGCTCAATGCCGCGTTAGGCAACGCCAGCGACACCCCAGAGTACGTCGCACAAAGAATTCTCAAGTCAATCGAACAGAAATCAAAGAGCACTTACCTGGGCTGGCCTGAGCGGCTGTTTGTGCGTGTTAACCAGATAATGCCCGGGGTTGTCGATCGCGCCCTGGAGAAAAAACTAGCCACCATTGAACAATTCGCCAGGACAACCTGACGCAATCCTATCGAAGCAAACGAGGAGAAAACTCTATGTCTTATCCACTGAAGAAAGCGCTGTCATCATGCCTGTTATTCGCTGCCAGCCTGCTGTTCGCCATGACAACACTGGCGGACAGTGCAAGCCCGAAAAACAGTCTGGACTATCTGCAAACTAACTGGGCTCATGCCACCTACCAGCTCGAGGGTACACCGCGGCAGGAAGCGCTGTCCGAACTTGCCGAATACGCGAGGCAGATCACCCAGACAGAACCTGCCGTGCCGGAAATTCTGATCTGGAAAGGTATTGTGCTGAGTTCACTGGCGGGTGAAAAAGGTGGGCTGGGCGCTCTTGGCCTGGTTAAAGAAGCCCGCACGAGTCTGGAAAGCGCGCTGGAGATAGACCCTGATGCCCTGCAGGGTTCAGCCCACACCAGCCTCGGCACGCTTTACCATCAGGTTCCCGGGTGGCCTATCGCATTTGGCAGCGACAAAAAAGCCAGAGCCCATCTAACAAAAGCTTTGACCATCAATCCTGATGGCATCGACAGCAATTATTTCATGGGACAGTTTCTATTCGACGAAGGTGAATTCGATGCGGCAAGAGCGCATCTGGAGCAGGCTATGAAAGCACCAGCCCGCCCTGGCCGCGCCCTGGCGGACAGTGGCCGCAAAGGAGAAATTCAGGCACTGCTGTCGCAGATTCCCGCAGCCGGATAACACCCTGACCCACGACTGGAACAGGCAAAAACGGCACATACAGGACAACTCATGGGAGTTGTCCTACGGATGTTTCGCTATCACCTCTGTCCCTGCTAGTATCCGGGGTGAATTCGAGCGTTGCATATGCTTAAGAAAAGCATCGTGCAGCCATCAACTTCACACCATTGAACTCTCGATACAAAAGCAAGGAGACTGGTCACAATGGCTAAGCTGAACATCAACGGCAACGACGTGGAGTTGGAATTTGATCCCAACACGCCGTTACTCTGGGTTTTACGTGAACAAGCAGGCCTTACCGGCACCAAATATGGTTGCGGAATTGCGCAATGTGGCGCATGTACCGTGCACATTGATGGTAATCCGATTCGCTCCTGTGTCTATCCAGCAAGCGCTGTGCAGGCCAGTCAGAAAATCACCACCATCGAAGGTCTGTCTGAGAGCGGCGATCATCCTGTACAACAGGCATGGGTGGAACTTGACGTCCCCCAGTGTGGTTTCTGTCAGTCAGGCATGATAATGGCAGCAGCAGCCCTGCTGGCGAATAATGCAGCGCCGGATGATGCTGACATTGATCAGAACATCACCAACATCTGTCGTTGTGGCACCTTTCAAAGAGTCCGCGCGGGCATTCATCGTGCAGCTGAACTGAGCAAGGAGGCTTAACTGTGAAAACTGATACAAACAACCCCACGCCTGATCTTGCCCTCAACCGACGTCAGTTTTTAGTCTCCAGCGCCCTCGGCGGCGCCGGCCTGTCTCTGGGTATGTCGCTGCCTGTAACTGCCAGTACAGCAGCAGGCCCTGTAGACGAAGTGAATGCCTGGGTTGTCATTCATCCTGATGACACCGTGATCATCCGTATCGCACGTTCGGAAATGGGTCAGGGAACCCTGACCGGTCTGGCGCAGATGGTGGCTGAAGAACTTGAATGTGATTGGGACAAAGTCACCTGGGAATATCCAACGCCCGGGCAGAACGTTGCCCGTAATCGGGTCTGGGGAAGCTTCGCCACCGGCGGCAGTCGTGGGATTCGTGGCAGCCATCAGTATGTTCGCGAAGGCGGCGCCGCTGCACGCATGATGTTGATCGAAGCTGCAGCCGGTTCATGGCAGGTCCCAGTCAGCGAATGTACCGCAGCCAACAGCGTCATCACACACACACCCAGCAAACGCACCACAACCTACGGCAAGGTGGCCACAGCAGCCGCGCAGCTGGTTCCGCCAAGTGATGTGCCATTGAAAGATCCAAAGACCTGGAAGGTGATCGGTCAACCGTTGCCACGTCTGGATACCGTGGAGAAAACCAACGGCAAACAGATCTACGGGTCAGATCTCAACCTGCCAGGCATGTTGAACGCATCGATCAAAGCCTGCCCTGTAACCGGCGGCAAGTTAGGCGCGTTCGACGCCGCAAAAGCCGAGGCGATGCCAGGTGTTAAAGCTGTTGTCGAAGTCGACAATGTTGCGGTTGCCGTTATCGCTGACACCTGGTGGCAGGCAAAAACCGCCTTGGACGCTGTGGATATCAAGTGGGACTATGGTCCGAACGCAAACGTTTCCCAGGCAGATATCGTCGCTGATATCGTTGAAGGGTTGACCGCCGAGCAGGCTTTTGTCGGCAATGAAAATGGCAATGTGAAAGAAGGCCTGGCTAAAGCCACCAAACGCATTGAAGCCACCTACAGCTACCCGTTCCTGAACCACGCTACCATGGAGCCGATGAACGCCACTGCGCTCTGGACTAAAGACGCTTGCGAAGTCTGGTGTCCCACTCAGAACGGTGAGTCAGCACTTGCAGCCACCGCTGAAGCCGCTGAGCTGCCGATAGAGCAGTGTGAAGTTCATAAAGTCATGCTGGGTGGAGGTTTTGGCCGGCGCGGCGCACCCGACTATATCAATCAGGCGGTGAAAATCGCAAAAACCATGCCCGGGACGCCCATCAAACTGATGTGGACTCGAGAAGAAGACATGAAACACGGGTTCTACCACCCCATCACCCAGGCGCGGCTTGAAGGCGGTCTCGACGATGACGGTAACCTGACAGCTTTGCATCTACGCATATCCGGACAGTCTATTCTGGCTACGCTGATTCCTCAGGGGTTACAGGACGGTAAAGATCCCGCTGTGTTTCAGGCTTTGTTACCCTCGGGTGACCAGGCCATCAGCTACAGCGTGCCTAATCTGTTGATCGATCACGCCATGCGCAACAGCCATATAAGACCGGGATTCTGGCGCGGCGTGAACGTGAATCAGAATGCCGTCTATATGGAGTGTTTCCTGGACGAACTGGCCCACGCCGCAGAGGTTGATCCACTGCTGTTTCGACAACGTCTGATGAAGGACAACCCTAAAGGCATGGCGGTGCTGAATGCTGCGGCGCAAGGTGCAGGCTGGGGCACACCCACGGCACCCGGCATCCATCGAGGTCTGGCTACCTGTTACGCCTTCGGCAGCTATGTCGCAGCTTGTGCTGAGGTATCCGTTGATGAAGCCGGCGCGCTGAAAATGCATCGTATCGTCGCTGCAACCGATCCGGGTTATGCCGTCAATCCCCAGCAGATAGAAGCCCAGGTAGAAGGCTCATTTGTATACGGTTTATCCGCATTGCTGTACGGCGAATGTACTGTCAAAGATGGCGAAATCGAACAGGATAACTTCCACACGTTCTCGTCTATGCGCATGGCCGAAATGCCCAAGGTGGAAACGATAGTGATGCCCTCGGGCGGTTTCTGGGGCGGCGTCGGTGAACCCACCATCGCCGTCGCGGCGCCGGCAGTCCTGAATGCCATTTTTGCGGCCACCGGCAATCGCATCCGCAACGTGCCTCTGAAAGGCAGGAACCTGCGCAAAGCGTGAAACTGAGGAAGATGGGCTGCAGCCTGCTGCTGTTTGCGTCAGCAACAGCAGCAGCTGACATGCAAGCGACTGAACTGGATACAGCCACCGCTGTCAGTGTGCAGGCTTGTTATGGATGTCATGCCCGCCCCGGCACAGAGGCAAACGGCATCGTCACCTTCACCGCCAGGAGCGCGCTGGAGATTGCCACCAGGCTGAAGGCCTTCCGCAGCGGCAAATTGAACAGCACGGTCATGAACCGCATCAGCCGTGGCTATACAAGTGCAGAACTTGAAAAGATTGCTGCGCTGATGGCCAGTCAGGCTGCAAGCGAGGCGCCATGATCTCGACAGTTCCCGCATCATGATTTCGCGTCGTGATTTGATCAGATACAGTAGCGCTTCAGTTGCCGCCTCATTGATACCCCATAGCCATGCAAGCCAGGGACGCGTCGTTGTTATTGGCGGCGGTTTTGCCGGTGCCAGCGTCGCACGGGAACTGCGCAGGCTGAACAACGCTTTATCTGTCTCACTGATCGAAGCCAATGCAACCTATACCGCATGCCCATTGAGTAATATGGTCATTGCTGGACACCGCGAAATTACCCAACAACAGTTCAGCTATGCTGCACTAAGCGCAGACGGCATCACTGTCATTCACCACAGAGCAATGAGCGTAGATCCAGAGCGCCGCGTGGTCGAACTGAGCAGCGGGAAGAAGCTGGGTTACGATAAGCTGATACTGGCACCCGGTATTGATCTCGACTGGCAGGCGCTGCAGGGCTATGACGAAACAGCAGCAGAACTGTTGCCCCACGCGTGGAAAGCCGGCGCACAAACCACGCTGCTGCGAGACCAGTTGCGTGACATGCGCAAAGGGGGACTGGTGGTCATGTCTGTACCAAAATCCCCGTATCGATGCCCACCCGGTCCTTATGAACGAGCCAGCCTGATCGCGGGCTATCTGAAACAGAACAACCCACGCGCCAAAGTGCTCATTCTTGACAGCAAAGACAGCTTTTCGAAAAAGCCACTCTTCATGTCAGCCTGGAAATCACTGTACGGCGACATCATCGAGTGGCAGGGTGAGTCGGACGGTGCAACGGTTACTGCCGTCAACGCAGACAACCGCAGTGTCAGTACTGACTTTGAGACCGTGCAGGCGGACGTGGCTAACATCATACCGCCGCAGAGAGCAGGTAAAATTGCACATCTTGCCGGTGTCACGGATCGCTCGGGCTGGTGTCCGATTGAGCCTGTGACTTTTTCCTCCGCCCTGCAGCCCGATATACATGTGATTGGTGATGCCGCCATCGCCAACGCCATGCCAAAATCTGCCTTTGCCGCGAATGCTCAGGCGAAACTCTGTGCGGTACAGGTCACACGTTTGCTTAATGGCGAATCGCCAGTGAGCGGCAAACTGATCAACACCTGCTACAGCCTGGTTGCGCCCGACTATGGCATTTCCGTGGCCGGCGTCTATCGACCGGACAAAAATATCTGGGCTGAGATCGAAGGTGCAGGTGGTGTCAGTCCTGCTGATGCTGCCCCGGGAACTCGAGCACTTGAAGCAACCTATGCCCAGCGCTGGTTCGACAATCTCACAACCCAGGTGTTTGCCTGATGCGCAGCTCTGGAAAAGCGGTTTTTTTCATGACAATAGCGCTGCATGTTGCGCCGGCTGTTACCGTCGCGCAAACCGATAGCAAGCCAGCAGACACATCGGTTGAGCGCGGCAAGGCTGTGTTTATCGATCGCGATCGTGGTCACTGCCTGTTGTGTCACCAGGTCATGCAGATCAATGAACCTTTCCAGGGTAACTTAGGTCCTGACCTCAGCAATATAGGCGCGCGCCTGGGGCCCGACGAGCTGTACAAACGCATCGCTGACCCTGCAGAACAAAACCCGAACACGGTCATGCCGCCCTACTTTCGCACCCATGGATTGACTCAGGTTGCGCAGGCTTACCAGGGCCAGCCGGTTTTAAACGCAATCGAAATGGTTGATCTGGTGGCTTTTCTGCTCACTCTGCAAGGACCCGACAGACAGGAATGATCAGAACCATCAACAGACGAAACTGGCTGGCCGGCGCTGGCACCCTGGCCACACTCACCGTGCAGCCCAAGTTAATGGCAGCAATGCCGGAACCTGTGCAATCGGTCATTCAGCGGGATTTTCCTGGTGCAGATATACAACCCGGAAAGGTCAACATAGAACTACCTGCGCTGGCGGAAAACGGTAACTCTGTGCGTATCAAAGTCAGCGTCGAAAGCCCCATGACAGAGACTGACTACGTGTCGTTCATGCAGATAATTGCACCAGCAAATCCACTGCCTGATGTTGCTCGCTTTGACCTGTCTCATGCCAATGGTCTGGCAGAGGTAGAAACCCGAATTCGCGTTTCTGCCGAACAGGATATAGTTGTTATCGCGGGTCTCAGCGATGGCAGCCTGTGGAGTGGAAGTGCGCACATTGTGGTCACAGTAGCCGCTTGCCTGGATGCGTTGTACTGATGTTGAAAGCAAGAATTTCAGTA
>Ga0180435_10003114_pt1 | contig 16765 bp, 19 predicted proteins | sample SS_ome_3_FD_132467 | JGI IMG/M metagenome (GOLD analysis project Ga0180435, IMG submission 132467) | Hypersaline lake sediment archaeal communities from the Salton Sea, California, USA - SS_3_S_1 metaG | ecosystem: Environmental > Aquatic > Non-marine Saline and Alkaline > Hypersaline >...
ATTAACTTCCATATGAACCCGCCAATCCAGCGTTGCGCCATTCGAAATTATGTTCTTGATCTCCACAAGCGCGTACCCTTGATTCGGCGTATCGTAAAACTGATCTTCATAGCTGTATTCGACTCTCTTCCCGCCCGAGTCCCTGAGCCTCCCCTTATACCCCGGCGTTTGCACCGCCTCTTGCTTTTCCCTCACGAGCCTACCCTTTGGACCCAGATATATCTTCTTCATCCCAGGGTCATGCGCTCCTTTATGCTTATGCCCACCCCAATAGAGATCAGCGATGAACCCGCTCCTCATCCTTTGCAAATCGATCATACCCTTCGTCACATACGCCCCTCCACCTTTCCCGTGATGCCTGAAAATATCGAACGTATGTGTCCCTCTACTCTTCTTCCCTTGGCTTCCTTCCTTCACCAACAAATACCTGATGAACCCTCTATAATCGCCTACGTGCACCGGCTCCAAGCCTTTCGGTCTTTCCCTATTGAGCAAGTGTGCCACGGCCCTAAGCACATCGAACGAGTGATACTTAATAGCACTTGTCTCATGATTCCCCGCAGCCACCACATCGATTAGCTCGTTATAGGGCCGTAGCTTTTCAAAGAGGTATTCCACCTGCGCATTCATCAGGTCATTCCGTTGTGGCTTCGCCCCATCCTTCTCCTCTTCGAACTCCTCTTTAAGCAACCCCATCACGCCCGGATGATACCGTTTGACATCACCCGGCAAGATGAGGTCCACCAAATCTCCTGCGAAGTTCATCCTTGCGCCCACCCTCGCAGCCGCCTCCAAGTCTCTCTTTAGGAGCGCCTCTTCTTGATCTGCCGCAAAGTAGTGAAGGTCTGAGAAGAGTGCGATCCACTTTGTATCTCCCGGTTTATACTCAATCTCTTTAATAAACACATCCATAGCCTTACCCTCCTGCGATACCGAACATCGCCTTCAGCCCCTCACTGACGCCCCAAGCCTTGAGCGTTCCATTCTCCCTATCTTCCTTCAGCGCCTTAAAGTCCAGCCTACGTTGCGCCAAGCGCAAATCCCTATACGCTCTCTTCTTGACTTCCTCTTCTAAGGGAACGTCGTGCATTTCCGGTGGGCTTGCATTAAGGATGATCCCATTATCGGTAAAGATGGCAACGTGCACCACTCTCCCTTTCTTATCGTCCCACCAGAAGGCGAGGTTTCCGGCCACCGGCTCCCCATCCAGGGGCACCGTCCACTTTGCGTAGAGTTCGTGGGCAGTCACCCGCACCGGGTAGCCCATGAGCCAAAGTGCCCAGAAGACGCTTCCCGAGCAGTCGGTAGACCCCACTACTTCGTCGCCCCACCCGTAGGTAGAACCCCAAAGCATCCTTGCAAGGTACGCCATCCTCTCCCTCTCCACCATGCCCTTCGCATGGTCCAAAATACGTTGCGCCAGCGCGCAAACTTTTTCGTCCATAGCTAGCTCCTGCCTTGGGCATAAAAAGAGCCGACACACTGTCGGCCTATAGCGGGGATAGGATTCGAACCTATGATCTTCTGGATATGAGCCAGATGAGATACCACTTCTCCACCCCGCCCTTTCGAAGCAGCGGAGGGCGTGTCGGCACCCTCCACTAAGTAAGGAGGTAGTGACCGCCCCGACAGGCGGTAGCAGATGAAAGCTCCGGGGAAGCGGCAAGGGTGGGCACCGCTCCCCGGTCGCCGGGCTCATAAGGAAATGGTATGGTGGAGTGTTGCTATTGTCAAGAGGGATTTGGCGGTGTATACTTTTTGGTATGAAGGGTGAACTTGCCAAGGCTGTAGAGGGGCTTAAGGAAGTCGGTGCTACAGACGATGAGATTAGGGAGAGTCTCTTCGATCCGCTTGTGGCCGACGCCGTAAGTACGTTGAGGAGGGCTATGCTTAACTCGCAGGACGAGAAGTTGGCGGTGAATGTGGCCGAAGGGATTCTCGATAGGGCGGGGCAAGGGCGCAAGAGTAGTTCGAGTGGGGCGCAAATAGTGATTAGTGATAGTAACATTAACCTATTGTTGCAAGCACAAAAGGAAGCGTTGGAGGGATGAGTGAACAAGCTGTATTGCCCGGATTGCGGGAACGAAATGCACATAACGATGTACGGGATGAAGTGCTCAAACTGTCAGAGGAAGGTAAAATATCAGGAAGCGATGTCGCTGCGGATAAAGAGCTTAGAGGAGCCTACCGACAACTCGCACGAGAAAGCCTCTATTTCTTTGTCAAAGGTGTACTCGGTTACCCCGACCTTGTGAGGGACTTTCATAAGCCCTATTGTGACTTCTTGCAGAACCTTGAGAATAGGCGAACGCTTGACTTGATGCCACGGTCAACGTTCAAGACTACGGTGGGAACTATAGGGTTCTCGGCGTGGTATTTGATAAACCATCCAGATGACTTTGTATTGATAGCAAATCAAACCGCGATGAACGCCCAACGGATGCTTAGTGAGGTGGCTCAGCACTTTGAGGGGGGCAACCAAATGGTGAATTGGCTCTTCCCAGAGTTTGTGAGGCCGGGAGACAAGTGGAAGCCGTGGAACTCGGAGCAGCTTACGTTCCCGGCGAGGACTGTGCTTAGGGGAACGCCGAGCCTTACGGCGTTTGGCGTGGGTGCGAAGGCTGAAAGTAACCACTTCCATGTGATTATTAACGATGACTTGATCGGAAAGAAGGCTATGGAGTCGGAGCTTGAAATGGAAAGCACGATTCAATGGCATGGGTACTCTGTGAGTCTCTTTGTGAGGCCGCATTTGGGGATAGAAAGGGCACATGGGACAAGATGGGGCCTTACCGATCTTTACTCGTATCTGATGGATACGGGGAATTACCAGATTTTCTATAGGAAGGCGATGAATGAAGACGGGACAAGCGCCATTCCTGAGTTGATTACGACTGAGTTTCTAAGGGAGCTTAGGGAAAACGACTTCGCTAAGTTTATGAGTCAATATCAAAACGATCCTGTGGCTGAGGAGGCTCTTGATTTTCAACGACATTGGCTTAATTACTACTCGCTGGTGAAGACGCAAAGGGGTCCGGCGTGTGAGTTTGAGGGTGAGACCTACTACGTGGATGAAATGGATGTGCAGATGTTCGTTGATCCTGCGGGGAGTGGGGATGTAGCCGGGAAAGTAACTACGATGAGGCAAAAGGCCAATAATGCCGTGATGGTATGGGGGCTTCACGGGAGCGGGAAGTACTTTTTGCTTGATTCGTGGACCGGAAGGGGCGTGGGGGAGAACCCTGAGAGGCAAGTAGCCCTTGAAATGCTCAAAATGTATGTACGGTGGAAGGGATACGTTCGGAAGGGGCACGTTGAGGCGTATGGAGCGCAACGGGCACTCATAACTGTGTTCAATATGGTGGCGAGAGAAGAGGGTGAGGCGTTCAAGATCAACGAGATCGGCAGAGGGAACGTCAAAGCAAAGCATGTGAGGATTCGAAGCTACATTGGACCTGCCGCGCAAAACGGACAAATCCATGTGAGAAGGGCACACGACCAGTTTATTATGGAGTTTTCGCTTTTCCCACAAGGTTCGTTGTATGATACACTTGATGCGAGCGCATGGGCTTTCGCTACGCTGAAGAGGCCGGCAAATGAGGTGGAGCGGAAGGTGACCAAGGAGCGGCATGACCGCAGGAGACGGATGCGGCTAAGGACCGCGAGTAGGACGGGGTATTAGTATGAGCGATAGAATGAGAGAAGACGAACCGTTAGAGCAAAGCGGGGGGAATGACGTAAACGTTGCTACGGGCGGGGGGCAAACCTTCCAGACTGTGGAGGATGCCGTTAAGAACGCTCAACGGCAAGTCGAGATTCCCGAGGACGTTAAGGACGATATTGCGATCTATCTCTATGATGAGGTGGAACGGGCCAAGAGCGATAGAGCTGAACTTGAGGAACGGCTCATAGAGTACACAAGGCTTTATGAGGCGAAGCCGGAAGTGGAGACCAAGAGCTTTCCGTGGGAAGGTGCGAGCAACCTTGTGGTGCCGGTGGTGCCAACTGCGGTGGAGGCCGTGCTTTCACGGTTGTTGGATTCCATCTTCGGGGGTAAGGTGATATGGGAGCCAAGCGCAAAGAGCGCAAAGTGGGGTGACCTTGTAGACCCCCTCGGTGTGTGGCTCAACTGGGTTGGTAGGAACGTGCTGAATATGCGGAAGGTAGCCAAGGACTGGTTGCTTGGGACCATTAAGCATGGGACGGGCATTACGAAGCTAACGTGGGAACGGAAGCTCAGGAGGGTCGTTTATGCCGAAGGAGAAAGTGAAGTCGAAGAGATTGTCGTGGTTCACGATGGTCCTCGTTTACGCGCAATACCTCTTGCTGATTTCTTTGTTAGTGCCGATGCTATTACTACTAAGGATATCCAGAATTGTACTTGGGTTGGGTACCGGAGTTACTATACGTGGAAAGACCTCAAGGAGGGTGAACTCAGCGGGGAGTTCATCGAAGTAGATCGGATCAAGAACTTCAAGCGTAGCTTTGGTGAGCCGTATGAAGATCAGGCGCAAGAGGCTTCGGGCGTGACGATCTCGGAGTACCAAGACTACGAGATTTGGGAAATATGGCTGAGTTATGATGTGAAGGGCGACGGTATTCCAAGTGAGATCGTCGTCAAGTTTGAGCCTACAAGCCGTGTGGTGCTGAGTGCGGCGTACAACTACTTTAGACATCAAGAGAGACCGTTTCATCTTATACCGTATATGCCGAGGGAAGATTCGCTCCTTGGTATTGGTATTCCTGAGATGCTCAAGGACATTCAAGACGAGATCAGCACGATTCATAACCAACGGATTGACAACGGTACGCTTGCCAATACACGGGCGTTTCTACGGAGACGAAGTGCGCTGGTGGGGCAAGACGAGATTTATCCGGGTGCGTTCATTGACGTGGATGAAATGGATGATGTGGCTGAGCTTAGGTTGGGGGATGTTTACCCGAGTCAGCTTCAAGAGGAATTGCATAGTAACTCGATTGGTGAGAAGAGGACCGGTGTTAGTGATTATACCGTGGGGCGGGAAAGCGCCGCGATAGGGTCACGCGCTACCGCAACGAGTACTATGGCGTTGCTCAGGGAGGGGAACAAGCGGTTTCGGATGACCATTCAAGAAGTGAGGAACGCGCTTTCGAATATCGCGCATCAAGTGATTATGCTCTACCAGCAGTTTGCGCCGGAAAGTACCGTGATGTACGAAATGTTCTCGGAGAAGGAGGCGCGGATTGTAAAGCAGTTTCTTACGTTGCCAAACGACCTGAGTCGGGCGAACGTCGTGGTGGATACCCCGGCAGTGAGCGAGACCGAGAATAAGGAAATGAAGCAACAAACGATGCTTACGTTGCTCGGGGTCGTTCAACAGTTCTATCAGAGTTTGTTTCAAGCGGTGGGGATTGCGAACGATCCTAACGCGCCGCCTATGGTTAAGGAGCTTGCCAACCACGCAGCGAAGACTGGAAGTAAGCTCTTTGAGAGGGTGCTTGAAGCGTTCGAGTTTAGGGATGCCGATAGCTTTGCCCCCGATATGGAAGCGTTGCTTCAACTCGGAGGGTATGTAGACCAGATGAATCAAATGATGGGAGGGATGAATGGCGCTAACGGACCAGGAGCGGGAGGACCTGCTGGCGCTTCGGGCGGACAGCCGCCTATGGGAGCTGGTGGTCAAGGAGGCGTCCCGGTTGGAGGGGGTGCACCTGGACAACCTCAAGACGGGGGAGGAGACATCTCGGCTTTACTATGAGCAGGGGTATCTTAAAGCGATGAGTGATATGGTGAATACACCAAGTCGGTTGATTCAAAGACTGAAGGAGAAAGAAAATGGGTAAGAGTCCGTTGTTTGCGGGGCTTCCTGACGGGTTGCCTGATGATGAGCCGAAGGAACAGACGAGCCTTCCGCAGGAGTTGCAAGGGAAAAGCTCAAGTGAAGTGTACGAGGCACTTCGACAAGAGAATGAAAGGTTGCTCAAGGAACAGGAGCAACGGTTGAAAGCGCAAGCGTTCGATGAGTCAAAGAAGGCGCAACCGCAACAAGCGCAACCGCAACGAAGTTACGCACCACCCCCACCCCCGAATTATGCGGCGTATGGTGGAGCGTCGGAACCCGACATCTATAGTGATCCTGAAGGGTTCATGGATAGACAACTTGAAAAGCGGATGGGTCCGGTAGTCCAACAGACGTTTTACTCGATCAAAGAGAGTAACAAGAACGCCTTCATAAGCCAGATCGGGCAAGAAGAGTGGGGCAAGTATGGTACGGAAATCGAGCAGTTTGTGGGTGGACTTTCGGGCCAAGCACAGATTATGCCGCAAGCCTACAGTACGGCGTATAACTACGTGCGGAGTATGCATCTCGACGAGATCACCACGAGTAAGGCTGAGGAGCTTGCGGAGCAAAGGTTACGTGAGAAGCTCGAAAGCCTTGGAATTGATCCTAACCTTGCCGCTGGCACCGAGGGAACAATGGAAGAGAGAATACAACAGGCGGCTGACGAGCAAGCGGATAGGGCGAAGTACCAACGTAGCTCGCTCTTCCAGTCGGATGTTGGGACCATCACAAACGTACCGAGTGGGCGGTCGAGCGTGGAGAGGAAGGCAAGCCCGTCACGGCTGACGAATGAGGAGAAGGCGCTTGCCGAGGCGTTTGATATGACCGAGAAAGAGTATTCGGAATACAAGAAGCTGAATACCGACATCTTTAGCACAATGGAGAAGTAAGATGGATGCTAACAAACTGAGAGAGGCGGCAAACGTAAGGGATGTGTTGCCAAGCGGTGACGAGCTTGTGACGATGACGAAAGAGCAGCTTGAGGCGCTCAAGAGCGAGATCAAAGGCGAGTTTGAAGCACGGATGATTGCCGCCGAAGATCGCGTGGAGAAGCTACGGCTCAAGTATGAGTCACAAGAAGCAGAGAGTTATGTGAATCGGAAGGGTCAAGACCAGCGGATTGTGGTGCATAGCAGAGCTATGGGACCACCCGATAGAATGGACTTGATTGCAAACGAACATAGTGATAAGCTAAAAGGGAAGGTCGCAAGGTTTGTAACTGAGCGGCCTGAGATCACCTCGTTGAGGCGATCGCAAGGGTACGAACCTGTTCGTGACGAGGACGGTAAAGAAGTTCGCTATATGGATGGCGTTCTCATGGCTATGCCGGAACGGAAGTACCAAGAGGAAATTGCCAACCCAGTTCGGGAGCGTAGGGCGTTGAACAAGAAAGCCGCCGTAGAGCGGTTTAAGGGAACGGCGCAAAACTACGGATTCGAAGTGGAAGGCGCAGGAATCCAATACGATAGAGGAGACGAAACATGAGTAATTCTGTTAAGTCGAAGTCTTGGGTGCCGCACTTTGCTCTTGCGTATACTACGACTGGTGGACCCCCGGTAATTGAGCATAAGGTTATTGCTTCCGGGCAGACCATCGAAAAGGGCATGGCGCTCACGATCTCCAGCGAAGAGGTTTCGGAGGCGGCCAGTACTTCTGGTACGCTTTACGGGATCGCACTTGCTGATGGTGCCGCTACCGAGACTATTCCGGTAGCCGTTGGTTGTCACACCAACGTCTTTATCGGGCGGGTAGACGCTGATGCGTCGAGTCTCACTACCCCGCTTGAGTGTGACATTGTAGAGGTCAGCAATGACCATAGGGTTGACATTGGGGCGTCCGTAGAGGACGTACTTCGTGTCATCGGGAAAGTACCTGGGGATGACTTCGATGATACTACGTATCTTCCACGAGTCTTCTTTCAGATTTTGCGCTCGTCTTACGACGGTCGTGTAGCGGCGCGATAAGGAGTTAAGTAATGCCTACGACTACTGCTGCGTTTTCAAAACTACTTGCTCCGGGTCTCCGCAAGGTGTTCTTCCAGAACTACAAGATGTTCCCCGAAGAGTACTCGAAAATTGCGAACGTTGAGACCTCGAAGCGAGCGTATGAAGAGGAACTGACCACGGCTGGTCTTGGTCGGTTTGAAGAGAAGCCCGAAGGACAGTCGATCACTTACGATGATCCCATCGAAGGTAATGTCAAGCGGTACACTCACGCGACGTTTGCACTCGGTTTCCGGGTGACCCGTGAGATGTACAACGACGACCTGTATGGGGTCATGAAGAAGATGAGCAAAGAGCTTGCCATGGCCGCACGGCAGACGGTTGAGCTTGAGTTCGCTTCGCTCTTGGACGATGCCTTCACGGGTAGCACGTTTACCGGGCACGATGGAAAGGCGCTTTGTGCGACTGACCATGCGTTGCTTGTTGGTGGTACCTACGCCAATGAGCCGACGACTCAGCGTGACCTTGGTATTGGTGCGCTTCGTGCTTCGCAGGAACGGATGGAGAAGCTCGTCAACGAGCGTGGTCTTCCTGAGTATCGGGGGAAGGGCAAGTTACTTGTCATTAGCCCCGAATATCAGTGGATTGCCAAAGAGATCATCGGGTCGGAGTTGAAGCCCTATACGGGTGACAATGAGATCAACGCTTTTAATGACATGGGCATGAGCTACATGGTCAGTCATTATAAGTCTGATCCTGATTCGTGGTTCCTCCTTACGGATAAGGCGATGCACGACATCAAGTTCTTCTGGCGAGAAAAGGTTGTCTTTGACAACTCGGATGACTTCGACACCAAGGACGCTAAGTTCTCGGGCTACATGCGGTTCTCCCTCGGGTTTACCGACTGGCGCGGTGTTGACGGAAGTTCGGGAGGCGTGTAATGGCTAAAGGTACTGACGATCTTTTGAATGTCAGTCACTTTAACGCCTTGTCTACGGTGCGGCCTGTAGTTGTCCTTACGGATGACTACAGTCTGCCCGAGGATATGCCCGGTGCCGTTCTTATGATCGGTACCGACGCAAAGACGATCACACTGCCGAAAGTGGCTGATGTAAAACCTGGGTTTGACGTGATTGTTGTGAACATCGGTGCTGATGGGAACAACATCGTAACCGTTAGTCCGAACGCCGCTGACGGGGTGTTTGGGCAGATCGCAAATGCGGCGGCTGATTCTACCGCGAGCGGTGCGAACGGGAAAGACATTGTGAACACGAAGGCTACCGCCAACAAGGGTGATTACATTCACCTTATTGCGGACGGTGAGGCCGACTGGTTCATAATCGGCGGCGTTGGCATTTGGGCCAGCGAAGCGTAAGCGAGGGGGGCAGGTGCCCCCTTCTTTTTAGGAGGGCTTGATGGCTTTCTCTGACAACCTTTATAACCTTGCTTCGATGGACACAAACGCCGACTCGATTGCTGGAAGAATCCAAATCAAGAAAGCTATGTGGGGTGGTGTTACCACGGCTGGTCATGATCTTGTGCTTACCGATGCCGATGGTAGCGACCTTGGAACCATAAAAGCAGGAGCAAACGACAACGTAACGCTTTCGCACCTTGAGGGGATGTGGGTAACTGACTTTACGGTTACTACTATCGACTCGGGTACGCTCTACGTACAGTACAAGTAGCCATGAAACAGATTAGACGTAAAGTTAGAATTGACCATACGTTGAAACCTGTAGTGAGGCATGTAGTGTACTTGAAGGTGCGAGGGAAGTATCGAAAGGCCGGGGAGTTCGATACCTACGAAGATGCAAGATCGTACACTAAACGCCTGTTTGAAGTAATCAAGAAGCGTTTGGAGTTGCGGCGTGTTTATAAATGACAGCGTTTTTGATGAGGGCCTTGACTGGCTCACTTCCAATGTAGCCCAACTCGATCTTTGTAGTGATGAGCCTTCTTCCTATACCGAAGCTACGAGTACGTACACACTTGGGAATGACACCGTTAGTGCTGGTGCGGCGGCAAACAGAAGCGGTGGCGGGTTTACGTTCTACTCAACGGGCGTTATTTACATTGCCGAGACTGGAGTGTCCGGGCTGACCGGCGCTGAGTCTACCACGCTTGACAAACTCAACGGAACGCTTGATGCAAACGTCGTAGAAGTGAATGGTGTAACGGTAACTGGTTCCGGTACAGAGCTTGATCCTTGGGGGCCGTAAATGGCGTATAGTCGGTGGGGAAGCTCATGGGCATCCGGGTCTTGGGGTACCGCATGGGGTACTACTGGTACGCCACCGCCACCTACCGTTATCGAGCTTGATGATCTGACGCTTGCTCCCTATGAGCTTGGCTATCTCACGTTTATCGAGTCTACGGTAGTAACCCCGGCTGACTTGGTGTACGGGCCTCCGGTCGTGGAGCCGATACCGAAGATTCTCGTGTGGATTGAACAAAAGACGTACAAAGACCTTGTAGTGTTTACTGAGGAAGGGCAAAGCCACGATGACCTGATCTTTATAAATCGGCTTGCGTGGGCCGGTGCGCTATCGGCGGGAGATCAAGTGAAGATCACCGAAGCGGACGGTAGCCCCTTGGTAGAGGGAAGGGCAACGGAGAACGGGTACGTTGACTTGAAAGCGGTTGAGGATATGTGGGCATACGGTATAACGATAGACAGATTGGACAACGGCAAGGTATACTTAATGAGAGGAGTGCCCCGATGACGCAAAACGAACGGGATGCAGATATTCAAGAGATTGCTCTCCAAGTGAGAGAGATTCACACCGTCATCTACAAGAACGGCTTCCAAGCACGTATAAAGAAAATCGAGCAATGGATTGACAACTATCCCGAGTACAAGGAGCGGACATGTATAGGGGTGCCGTTGATTCAGAAGCACATGGACGAAATAAAGTTGGTGGAAGCGGAGAAGGAGAAGCGAAGAACGTTGCGTATGGCTATCGTAGGGGTAGCGGTAGCCCTCCTTGCAGCGTTGCCGGGGTACATAGCGCTGGCTCTTGACTTGGGGGCACTATGACTACAGCGGAACTTATTGAAGAGCTTGCCGCCAAGCTCGGGAATAGAACGGACATCACCGACGAGCGGTACGTGCGGTGGCTAAACTGGTCTATGCTTGACATCGGCGGGTTTCACCGCCAAAAGCTGTTCCCCTCAGTTTGGTTCCATGAACTTGAGGACACCATACTCTTTACGCTTGCACCGCTAACGGGAACTGTGGTTGCGGCCACGGGAACTACGGTTACGCTTGACACGACTGCGGTGGCTCAAGCGGACTACTACAATGACACGGTGATCGAGCTTACCGACTACACTGGGACCGCACCGGACGGGTTGCTCGGGCAGGAGCGTTTGATTCTTGACTATACGCTTGGGCGGGTAGCTACGCTTGGTGAGGCTTGGACGGTGAACCCGGACGCGAACACCGACTACATGGTAAGAAGGCGGGTCATCAGACTTGGTGTAGATATAACGGAAGATGCTACGGACGACATCTACGCGATACTACGGCTTGAAAGGGCGAACGACGGGACCGAGATCGAGCATGTAGCGGTGCAGGAGCTTATGCACAACGATCCCTTTTCTGTGGGTGATCCTACCCAGTATGCACGGCATGGTAACTCGATCATCTTCGACGCCGCGCCTGAAGAGTCAACGTCTTTCCGGGCGTGGGTCTATCGCTACCCGGCACCGTTGGTTGCTTCCGCACCTACGGTAGAGCCGGTCTTCCCTGAGCAATGGCATGAAGTAATCCTCCTTGGTGCGCTATGGCGTGGCTTCGAGTCACTTATGGAGCCTGATCGTGCGAAGGAAGCCGAGACAATGTATGTGAGTGCGGCGGTAAACCGGAACACCGCGCTTAGTGTAGAGAATCCGTTTATCAATCGCGGGTTCACATTGAGGAAGAGCTAATGGCGCTTAGTGTAACGTGGAACAGTAACTTTGAGACAAGGCCACCCTACGGTATTAGTCGCTCGTCCATGGACGATGAAATGCGGCTCATGCGGAAGATGGTGCGCCAAGTCATGTCACAGGAGCATCACTTCGGCTACGGAACTGACGACGATGGGCGGCACCGCGAAGGCTATGTGACGCTCTTTGGCGTTGGTGACTCTACGGCGCGTGACGCAGTAAGTGGGATGCCGGATGGTGCGCTATGGCTCTTGGATGATGGAACGAACTATCGGCTCCAAGCCTACAAGGAAAGCACTACGTCGTGGGTGACGGTAGCCTACCCAGATCATGGGGCGCTTGTCGCACTCACCGATTCAGACGCACACCCGGAGTTCCTACTCAAGACTGGCGGGGTTATGACCCGTCCCGTTTCGGCGCAAAGCGGACCGGCGCGGGTACCGGACGCCGAAGATGATGAGGACGTTGCCATTCTCGGGCGAGCTACGAACTACCACAATAGCGTAGGGCACCCAGGAACGATAGACACAATCCTCTCTTCCTCTGGCCTCGGCACCGTCCCGCTTGCTAAGGTTGCAAAGCTCGCCAACGTCACAGCCGAAGTAGACATAACAGTAACAGATGACTTTTCGGACACTATTAACATCAAAGTATTCGCGGTAAGCGACGTATTGAGTTCTACTATTACAGTGAATAGTGGCGACTTTGACTTTGGTTCCGATGATACTCGGTTTATTGTTCCTACTGGTGTGACGGTTTCCGGCAACTTTACGTTTGTGACATACTACGGAAACGCTGTGGTAGCTGCAAGCCTTCCAAATAATGTAACGAAGGTAAACAAAAACGGTGAAGGTAGTTGGCCTAATCACGACATGTTTGCTGTTGTGTTTCCTTTAGCACTTCCGGTAAACGGTAGCCTTAGTCCGAATATGCGAGTAGGTGTGTTGTTCTCGATTCCAGGGCCGGAAGAGATAAATGGGACTGTTACGTTATCGGTTACGTATGATGTGTACGGGTATTATTAGGGGTAGTTATGGTATGGGATGAGACGACACCACTGGATAGTTCCTCGTATCACCCGAACGTGGTTGACGGAATACACGACACGAAGGAAATGATTCGAGAACGTGCTGTCGTTTACAACGGTACAAGCTACGAGCATCACGAGAACGATGACGCTGACTTTGGCGTCCATGAGCCGAGCAAGGTCTCATGGTTGAAGTGGCACTCCACCTACGCCGACATGGTGGCGTTCATCTCGCCTATAGAGAACTTCAATTACTCGCTACACTTTGTAGAAGACACCGAACCAGACGCCGAGAAGCGTGGGCTTTACTCTGTCTTCGAAAGCGCGATAAAGAAACTATCACCATACTCCCACGCCGAGCTTACGATAGACGATGCTGTAGAAGATCACCCACAGTACATAGAAAAGGACAAGGTAGACGAGTTTGGCGAAGATGTGACATATGACCAATCTGACCTTGAGTTTAACTGTTCATCGCTTACTATCACTGGTGATGACCCCTTTGTTCCAGAGTCACACACTACTCTTGGCTTTGTAGCGGCTCATAGTGGTGATGACGGGTACGAGACACCGGACGTAGACGACCTTGCAGACTCTTCGGTGCGTCTTAAAGACGACATAGACGGTAGAACCTCATATGATACATGGACAGATGCCTACCCGCTTGAAACTTCTACACTTGATTCTGTTAATTTTACTTTAGAAAATCAGTTTAGATGGATTCTGAGGGATGCAAAGGACTACGCGATATTTAGCGAATTTGCAGGGGAGTCTGGAAGAGCAGGCTTTAGTAACTGGGAGTGATGATGACGTATACGTGGAACTCAAACTTTGATGCATTTCCCTCAGGTAGTGACTTTGGCTCAGTCTCTGGGCGCGTGATCCGAGAGACCAAGGCGGCGTTCTACGAGCGTTTCATAGTAGAGCACGATCTGACTGAGGGTGCGTCACCTACCGCTACTCATCTTCCGGGGAAGACTTCAATCGTAGGGTTTGGCGATGCACAAGACGAGCTGTTTCGAACGCAAACACCGCAAACGCTATTTTGGCAATACGAAGACGAGTACCTTTATGCCTACGATGAAGACAGCAACCCGTTTACCGTAGCTACCTTCAAGCATAGCGGCTTGGTAGGTAGGAGCGATGATGACCACACGCAGTACGCGCAAGACATAAGTGATGTAACCGGAGCACTCACTATAGACACCGTGGAAGACCTTGACAACACTGGTGCGGTAGCGCCCTTCTTGCTTCTCACGGAGAGCCACGTCTACACCGACCACATTCCCGTGCAATCACAAACTCAGGCGAGACAGTCTGTCGAGTACCTCAACATATCACAACAAACGAAGCAAGCAACCGCAACTGGAATGATTTTTGGCCCACCATATAACACTACGTACTATATGTTTTTCCATGCTACCCCGGACTCAGGTACGGCTATTGGTGCATACCTTGATGACGGAAATGGTTGGGTTCTCCCAATGTACCCGGTAGGTAATAATACGTGGGGCGTAGTTGCCAACGCTGGAAGTTCTCCTGCCTTAGGAGGTGCGGTAACTCCTGATGTGGTGTTTACGGTGGTGGATGCATGAGAAAAGACGAGCGGGGTGGTACAGAGGAACTTCGCCAGTCAATAAAGGGTACTACCCTTGAAGAACTCTACGACGAGGACAAGAGCACTACCAAGTCTACACCCCTCAAAGAGCAGGGTGTGTTCAAGACCCCCTCGGAAGAAGATGAGGACACAAGCACCGTAGGCTCTATTAGCGAGTCACTTGCCGAGCATGAAGAGGCGGCAAGCCTACCGCACCCCGCTGGATCGGTGAAGCTACGGCACTTGGAGACACGCCTTCGAGAAATCCTCAACACGCTCTACACCGAAGAGGGGTCTACCCGCCTTGAAATAACTGACCTTATCATCGGTACGGAAGCTGACCCGAAAGACCTTACCGTCTACGGCGACACCACCCTCGGCGGCGATCTAAGTATTGCTGGCGACCTCGTTGGCGACCTCGATGTTACCGGGAGCGCTACTGTAGGCGGCAATTTAACCGTAGGCGGTAACAACATTGAGTCCAACCTTGCTTTCATCGGACCATATTACAACACCGATACTTCTTATGCACACTTTTCTCATATCAACTTCAAGAGCGATTCTAACGGTTATGCTCTTTTGCAGAGAAACAGCGGAAATACGTTTGTAAATGCGGCAACTGGTAAAACGCTCTACTTACGTATTGGCAATTCAAATCGAATGTACATTAACTCTTATATTAACATTTATAGCACGAATAGACTTCTATTCAACGGCCGCAACTATATTTGGGATGACGGAACCTACCTGAGAATCGGGCACAACAACAAACATGTTTATATCAACAGCGGGTCAGCAAATACATATATATATGGCAGAAACATCTATCTGGGAGCCACTAGTGGAGACTATGTTCACGTTAGAACTCTTGTACCAGTAGTTAAGGTTAACACTTGGGGGTATGCTGGTCCGGGCGATTATCGGTTTGCATATCCAACATCATCGATAAAGTACAAAACAGACCTTGAGCCAATTGAGCCAGAAACATCAGCAGTGATTTACGAGCTTAAACCAACATGGTACAGAGGAAGCGGTATAATTCTTGAAAACACATCACACCCGGAGTGGTCGTACTATGGGCTTATCGCCGAGGAAGTTGCAAGCGTTGATCCGCACCTTGTCAATTGGGGGGTAGATCAGGGATCAGAAAGCGAAGAAATCGTACCAATAAACATTGACTGGGATAGCGTTACCCCGCTTCTACTCGACCAGCTACAGCGGCAAAAGAAGAGGATAGACGAATTAGAAAGGAGAATACATGGTGACAACAAACGAAATTAAAGAGAAAATAGAAGAGCACAAGAGTCAACGGGAGAAGACACTAAAAGCGTTCGAAGAAGCACGGACGATGATAATACTCCTTGATGGTGCGATTCAAGGTCTGGAAGATTTGATAAAAGAGGATAATGAAGATGGCACGACCGAAGCCGATGACGTTCCAGATCAGACCTCCGGTAAGAGGGCTAAACACGGACAACCCTCCGACCGAGATTGATCTACGCCAATCGCCAAACACAGTCAATACGCGATTCAAGCAAGGGCGCATTCAGCTTCGGCAAGGTTTTGAGAGAAAGTACGCCGGTGCCGATGAAGCGATCCTCTGGATAGACACGCTCTACGACTCGGGCGAGACAGTCGTTGTTGCCTTCACCCCAAAGTGGGTCTACTACCTCAACTCAGAGGACGTTCTTGTTCCTATGACCATTTGGAACGGTAACGGTGGCACCGAGTATACCGGACCCTTTACCATGGAAAGCCTTGTGTCCTACCTGTCCATTGACGTTGGTGAAGGTAGCTATAGCTTTGACGGTGCGAACGACGGTAACGAATACCCCACCGAGGCAAGTATAGGTGACCTTCTTGTCATGGTGAACGGTACAACTGACGGTGTGTTTGTCTTCGCCTACACCGGGCAAGACTCTCTTTGTGAGGGTGAAATGATAAACCCCGACAGAGGGGATGACAAGCCTCCCGGTGACGATACCTACGACACTACTGACTGTCCGCAAGGAGGCCGGTCGGTTGCTATCTTTGACAACCGAATCTTCATCGGTGGTGATGAGAACGAACCGTCAGTCATCCATTGGTCGTCTCGCGGTGAGTTCGACAAGTGGTCATCCTTAGACGGTGGCGGGTTCTACGCTCTTGGTGACTCGCCCGACTGGATTCAGTCGATGAAGCGCCTCGGGGAATATCTCATAGTCTACAAGGAGCGGTCAATCTACATCGGTCAGACCACCGGACTTGTTGACCCACCCGTCAGGTTTGAAGCGGCCCCCGGTCAAGGTATCGGGCTTGCCGCACCCAACAGCGTTGGTGATCTCGGCGAGGAGCATATCTTCCTTGGGTGGGATAACGTCTACGTATTCTCTATGCGGTCGATCAAGCCTATCGCCGACTCGATCCGCGACGATCTTTTCTACGGTGAATACGGCATCCTTCC
>Ga0180435_10003115_pt1 | contig 16764 bp, 14 predicted proteins | sample SS_ome_3_FD_132467 | JGI IMG/M metagenome (GOLD analysis project Ga0180435, IMG submission 132467) | Hypersaline lake sediment archaeal communities from the Salton Sea, California, USA - SS_3_S_1 metaG | ecosystem: Environmental > Aquatic > Non-marine Saline and Alkaline > Hypersaline >...
CCCCAATGAAGGCACCCAACTGGCTAAAGACATTGCGGATGGCACTTTTGAATTGGCTACTGAGCGTGAATTGTTCGAAGAGCAAAAGAAGACAATTGAGTTAGTAGATGTGCCTACTTATTATATGGGGATACATATCATAAACTCCGTGAGTTTCGATGCTGAACTACCCAAAGGCAAACAGGGAGCAATTGATAGGGTTAACCATGCTATATCGAATACGAATGAAGCAATTTTGGACAGTGTGCCTGAGCGTCATTCGATATGAGTCGATAACATCATCAACGCACTTTTGTAACCCTGATTAATAAAGGGACAGGTTCTTTATGTTGACATTTTATTTTTGTGGATAACCCAATGTGGCAGAATGGTTTGGCAAAATCAGAGGTAGCTCATGGAACAACAGGAATTTCTCTATAATTTTTCCAGTATCGCAATTACTGCAATACTTTTTGTATTGATCATCATATCTAATGAAATCGGTTTTCATTCCGGCCTTTTTATCCCAAAAACGAAGTGATGAAGAGGTTAAAGCATTAACCGGTTCTATCCAAGCCAGTATGCTTGGATTACTGGCATTGTTACTCGGCTTCACATTCAGTATGTCAATGCAGAGATATGATAATCGTAGCCACGCATTGATCGTTTTTTTTCATTATTGATCTAGACCGGCCAAGGCGGGGTTTTATTCAGGTTGACCAAAGCAGCTTGGAAATGCTCAAAGAAAATTGAAATGAATTGTTTAGTATATCCGCTTGATTTTTGGAATGAGCTCGGCGTCGGCTCTTTTCCGGCGAATAATCGATCGCGAAAAACAGACTGCCAGGCCCAAACCGCATAGTGTGAAAACGATCAGGGCGAGGGTGTTATTCATCCCGATAAGCGTTGCGAGACGACCAGCCGAGAGAGCGCCTAGCAATAAACCCAGAACCGGAACGATATAAATGATAAAGGTGTATTTTAAAAGGGTGGCGGAGTCGATTTGAAAGGACACCAACGCACCCTTTGGGGCCTGCAGTTGGTTGCTTGTTTTCACCAACATGTAGTTGCCACCGTCATGCAGGCCGGAACAATGCGATCTGCTGGCACAGCTAGCGCAAGCACTTTTTCTTTGGGCGCGTACATAGGCAAAACCTTTTTCGACTTTTTCAACAATACCTTTTTCAATGCTCATAACCGACCTGCACTTTTTTTGGGATCTACCGCGAGCGGTTATAGGGTAAACCACCCTTTCGAAAAGGTGATTGTATATATCACTTTGTGGTATCCTAATCATACTATAAGGACGCACCCATGATCGTCAATCCGATGATCGCATTCGGTGTTGGTGGTTTGAAGCTTTCCGCAGCAAGACTTGTCGGCGAAGAGTTCGACCCTGTCAAATGCGCTCGCAGAATTTGAACGCTCAGGCGAGGTCCTTTCGTCGAGCTGCTGCAGGGTCTTTAAACGAGGGCGGATATCACCTGAATGGCGAAGGATGCATTTAAGCATAAAATGCTTAGCATTAATGAATCATCTCCCGACGTTACACACGGCCTCTATATCATTCATCTCTCCGCCACTCTTGGTATCGGAAAGCGTTAATCTACATCCTTGGCAATCTTTAGGCTCAATGTATGGCCATGCAGTCGCGTATCATAACATGGTGCCCAAGATTTAGAAAATCAGGAGCACAATATTGTGTTTGTTGAGATTTTTCGAAATCCGTGTAGCAAATTATCAAATAATTCTGCCGAATCTGTCATCGCTCTGTCTAGTAATCTTACCTTAACCCTTTGATAATATTTTCTATTCTGAAAAACCTATCTTTTGGCACAAAATATGCTGATGTAAGGTATCACCGTTTTACCAAGGCCTCAACCATAAGGAGGCGACGATGAAACCTGGTGGGATTCACCTGCACCAGCCTTGAGATTCATGAATTTGCCCATGTGATCAGAAATTTTGGTGGTCAGAATGTCAGCATTCTCTCTTTCTAGGATAAAATGTCGGGAGGCTGTCACCCGTTTGATGGAGATTACCGGTGGCAGCATCACGGCATTTGTCAGGGTGGGGATCTCCCTTACATCGTTGATGTGCTCGTAAAAAGTTAAAATTCTCAAATTTTGAAGAGTTAACCTTTTGAAATTATTAGGAGTAAAATTGGAATAGTGCCAATTATCGGACTTTTTACGGGCCTGTCATCGTTGAATCGTAACATTTAACAGCAAAGGAGGAAGCCATGGCGTCATTGAAACAACTCGAACAACTTTTAAAAAATGGAAAGATTACCCGGCGCGAATTTATCAGTCGTGTATCGGCCTTGGGGTTGACAGCGGCGCTATCACCGTCTTTGCTGGCAACAGGCGTCCAGGCGGCCACATCCCGGAAAGGCGGCCGTTTTCGGCTAGGTGTTCAGGGGGGCAACACATCGGACAACGGCGACCCCGCTACGATTACCAATACCTTCATGCAGATTTACAATTTCTCGACCCGCAACAACCTTGTGGAAGTCAATCACAAGATGGAGCCCATACCGGAACTCGCCGAATCCTGGGAATCCACACCCGATGCAGCCAAGTGGGTGTTCACGTTGCGCAAGGGGGTCGAATTTCACAACGGTAAGACGCTGGATGCCCATGACGTTATCTGGACCATGCAGCGCCACCGCACCAAGGACTCCAAGTCAGCGGCCAAGGCTCTGTTGAAGGCCATCACGGAGATCAAGGCTGAAGACAAATACACGGTATCTTTTACCCTTGAGAGCGGCTCTGCTGACTTTCCCTTTTTGATGAGCGACTACCATTTGACCATCTGTCCGGCCGGAACCACGGATTTTATGAAGAATGTCGGTACAGGCGCCTATCAGCAGGTGAATTTCGAACCGGGTGTTGGGTCCCTGGCCAAAAAGAATTCAAATTATTTCAAGCCGGATCGTGGCCATTTTGATGAGCTTGAAATGATTCATCTGCCGGATGTCAATTCCCGTACAACGGCCCTGCAGACCGGCCAGGTGGATGCCATCAACCGCTGTGAAAAGAAGACATTTCATTTTATCGAAAAATCGCCCAAGTTGAAGACCATCGTTACCAACGGTATGAAGCACTACACCTTTGCCATGCTGTGTGACCATGCGCCCTTTACCGACAACAACGTACGTCTGGCCATGAAGTACGCCATCGACCGGGATCAGATCGTCAAACAGGTGCTGAGGGGCTATGCCGTGCCGGGCAACGATCACCCCATTTCGCCGGTAAACCGATACTGTAACAAGGATCTGCCCCAGCGGAAATACGATCCGGACAAGGCCAAATTCTATCTGAAAAAAGCGGGTCTTTCACAGCACAGCTTCAATCTTTCGGTTTCGGACGAGGGCTTTCCAGGCTCTGTAGATGCCGGCGCTCTTTTCAAAGAAAGTGCTAAAAGAGCCGGTATCGACATCAATCTGGTTCGCGAGGTGGCCGACGGCTATTGGAACGATGTGTGGATGAAAAAACCGTGGTGCGCAGTCTACTGGAGCGGCCGTCCCACCGAGGACTGGATGTTTACCACCTCGTATGCGGCCGATGCACCCTGGAATGACAGCCACTGGAAAAACGACCGCTTCAATGAACTGTTGATCAAGGCCCGGGCCGAGCTGGACAGCGGCAAGCGTCGCGACATGTACTACGAAATGCAACGTATCGTGCGCGACGATGGCGGGGTTATTCTGGTGGCCTTTGTGCAGGATCTGGCAGCCTCCAACAATATGGTGCAGTTCGGTGATCTGGCCGCCAACAGTGAAATGGATGGCTATAAGTGTGCCGAACGCTGGTGGTTTGCCTAACCGTTTGATTTGGAGAGCCCCCGGATTTGCTGGCGGGCACGGCCGGCGACAGCCATCCCGGCAGCCGACACCTGCAAGGCCCGGTGGCAGCTGTCGGGATGGGCGTTTACAAGGCCGGCGGGAAGGCCGCTCTGTTATGATTCAGGGCCAGGGACACATTTCTGTGAAAATACTGATAAGGGATATCGGTGTTGAGACGCCCAAGACGTTCTACATATTCCTTTTCAGATAACTTGATCAATTGTGGCAAGTGAAAAAACGATTCCCAATCGTAGATGTTATTTTGAAATGATTTTGTCAGCCGGGTCTGCAATGGATGCTTGATATGTTTGGCATTCCAGGGGCAGGCGTCCTGGCATATCTCACAATCAGCCACCCGGTTCTGCATAACGGTCTTGATCCTGTCCGGCAGGTTGTCTACTTGGAGCCGATAAGACATGCACTTTTTCATGTTCAGTACGTATGGTGTTTCCAGTGCGCCCACAGGACAGGCTTCCTGGCATTTACCACACTCTCGGCAGCGGTTGCGTTCTTCGGAGGTATTGTTTTCAAATTTAGCATCGGTGATGATGCCTCCCAGGGCCAGGAATGTGCCGAATTTTTTTGATATCAACAGGGTATGCTTGCCCTGCCAACCGATTCCGGCCCGGACTGCCGCAAGTTTTAGCGGCAAAATCGAACTTTCTTCATTGGTTTCATCACAAACTAGGGCCTGATAGCCGGCATCTCTCAACATCGCCGCTATGGGCTGCATGGGTTCAACCGCGTCCAGGAAATAACCGGATAGATAGAGCCGGCTGGTGCGGCCGTACCAGGGCTTATCCCATGCGGGTAATTTTACCCCGCCAATATAGATTCCGGCAACGATAATTGATTTTGCATTCTGCAAAGATAGATTGGGATCGCGACGTTTGAGTTTTTGCCAAGCATAGTCGTTGAAGGGGGACGCATCGGCAAAACCCACCACATCTATTTCACCGGTTTCAGTCAACTGTGTGATCCTGCTTTTCAGATTTTCAACTGTCATTTAAACCTCATTCGCGTGCTTCTCTCACTTTAGATGTTAGGCTTTTAGGCTGAAAACTATTTGACTGTTAGGTAGCTTGTAGCACACAGATTGATCCGACTACAATTAACATCCTACATCGAACATCGAACACTGATCATCTGTCACACGTAAACTCCTTATTGCTACGGGGCAAATTATCAAAATTACGTTCTGCATGGATTCAAAGTACGCATGTTCTAGTTGAACCCCGATTTTTTTGGTTCGTGTTAAACTTTACCGTTTAACCTGTTTCCCATCAGAGAAAATTTGCTTGCAATAAAACGTTCCACCTATTATGATCTTTTCACGCCGTCTTAAGGACGCATCTTCACCATCTAATTCTCCAGACCGTTACACAATTATTAATATTTCCGTCAGGTTATAACGTAGTTTCACGTAAAATGAGGAGGGATTATGAGAAAACTTCGATGTGTTCATCTGGTGCTAATCGCCCTGGTTGCGGTTCTCTGTTTCGGCTCACCGGCCATGGCGGCCAAAATGAAGATCGCCATGGTTACGGATGTGGGTGGTGTGAACGATCAGTCCTTTAACCAGTCTGCCTGGGAAGGTCTGCAACGGGCCCAAAAGGATTTTGACATCAAGGTAGCCTACAAGGAATCCAAACAAGACGCAGATTATGCCCCCAATATGGAAACCCTAACCGACGCCGGCTATGACCTAATTTGGGGAATCGGTTTCCTTATGGGAGATGCCATTAAATCAACGGCCCAGATCAATCCGGATCAGAAATATGCCATCATCGATTTTGCATACGGTGATAAAACACCCAAAAATGTGGCCGGTGTCGTATTTCAGGAAGAGCAGCCTTCTTTTCTGGTGGGTTATATCGCCGGCAAAATGACCAAGGCCAACCTGGTTGGATTTGTGGGGGGTATCAAATTCCCTTTGATTGAAAAATTTGAATACGGATTCATGACCGGTGTAAAAATGGCCAATCCCGACTGTAAAATCCTGTCCCAATATGCCGAATCCTTTACGGATGCTGCCAAGGGCAAGGCTATCGCCAACAACATGTACCAACAGGGCGCTGATATTGTCTTTCATGCTTCCGGCGGCGTCGGCGACGGCGTGATTGAAGCGGCCAAGGAAAAAGGCAAATGGGCCATCGGGGTGGATAAGGATCAGAACTTTCTGGCACCTGACAACGTGCTCACGTCAGCCATGAAACGGGTGGACAATGCCATCTACGATGTTGCACGCAAGCTTAAAAACGGTGAATGGAATGGTGGCAGTACGGTCGTTTACAACCTGTCCAATGACGGTGTCGGTATTGCTCCCACCTCCAAGAAACATGTCCCGGCCAGCATCCTCAAAGAGGTGGATCAACTGACAGCCAGGATAAAAAGAGGTGAATTCACGGTTCCCGCGACCAAAGCTGAATATGAAGCATTCAAGTATTAACCCTAAATTTGCAATATTTAGGGACAGTTATTTGAATGCATCCGCTGGCAGCTCGTGCGGTTTCAAAATATAGATAATCTTATTTTGTAAGATAGCCTCAAACGAAACTGAAGCTCCACGTACGCAAGCGCGTGGAGCTTCACTTGTTAAGGAGAATTGCGTGTGACGACAATCGACTTTTCCCAAAAGGTCGTCGAAATGATCGATGTGGTCAAGAAATTCGGTGATTTCGTGGCCAATGATCGGATTAATCTGACGGTCCACAAGGGCGAGGTCCATTCACTGCTAGGCGAAAACGGGGCTGGCAAGACCACCCTGGTCAACTGCCTGTATGGCCTTTACCATCCCACCCAGGGCCGGATCCGGGTTAATGGCGAAGATGTTGATATCAGCGATCCCAATGTGGCCATCCAGCTGGGTATCGGCATGGTGCATCAACATTTCATGCTGGTGGCGCCATTTACCGTAACCCAGAACATCATATTGGGCCAAGAAACCACCAAGATGATGGGTATCCTCGACTTGGCCAGCGCGGAGAAGAAGGTGGCTGAGATTTCGGAACGCTACGGGCTGACCATCAATCCCAGAGATAAAATTGAGGACATTTCCGTAGGCAGCCAGCAGCGGGTGGAAATTCTCAAGGCCTTATACCGGGGCGCTGAAATTCTGATATTAGATGAGCCCACCGCGGTTTTAACCCCCCTGGAAATCAAGGAACTCGTTAGCATCATTCGTAACCTCACCCAAGAGGGCAAGTCCATCATCATCATTACCCATAAGCTCCATGAGATAAAGCAGGTGGCCGACTATTGCACCATTATACGGCGTGGCAAGTTTATCGATACCGTAGAGGTGGATAAAGTCAGCGAGCAGGACCTGGCTTCCATGATGGTGGGACGTGAAGTTTCATTTGAGGTGGACAAAGATGAGCTCGAAAAGGGCGAAGAGATTCTGACCATCAAGGACCTGGTTGTCACAGATAACCGGGGCCTGCCGGCTGTGAACGGACTCGATTTGAGCTTGCACAAAAGTGAAATACTGGGCATTGCCGGCGTCGATGGCAATGGGCAATCGGAACTGGTGGAAGCCCTGACGGGTCTACGCAAGGTCACCAGCGGCAGTGTCAGCCTGAGAGGTAAAGAGATCACCGGCTCCGATCCCAAGACCGTGATCAATACCTGGAATATTCGCACAATCCCTGAGGACCGTCAAAAAAGAGGTCTGGTGATGGAATTCGATGTGGCCGAGAACCTGATCCTGGAGACCTATCACGCAACCCCTTTTTCCAATGGCGGGGTGCTAAATCATGACAAAATATATGAGTGGGCCGATGATTGCACCAGGAATTTTGACATACGCCCCCAGAATCCTTACTTGATGGCCAAAGCACTATCCGGTGGTAACCAGCAGAAAGTGATCATTGCCCGGGAGGTAAGCAACGATCCCGAGGTGCTGATTGCTTCCCAGCCCACCCGGGGGCTGGACGTGGGAGCCATTGAGTATGTGCACACAGCCTTGGTCAAGCAGCGCGATCGCGGTAAAGCCGTGTTGTTGATTTCTTTTGAACTGGATGAAGTCATGAACGTATCGGATCGGATTGCCGTTATCTTCGAGGGTAAAATTGTGGGTATCGTAGATGCAAAGGGCGTGGATGAGAATGAAATCGGTTTGATGATGGCGGGAGGCACCCGATGAAGCTGGATAAAGAGGCATTGAGAACCAAATTCTTGCAAGGTTCCTGGGGAATTCTGCTGATATCGAATTTACTGGGATTTCTGATAGGCGCCGTTATCCTGCTGTTGGCCGGCTTCAATCCCCTGGAAGCATACTGGGTGATTCTCAAAGGTATTTTTTCGCGCCCCAAATATGTGTCCTATGTCATTATCTACGCCACGCCCTTAATTATTACCGGGCTCTCGGTTGCCTTTGCCTTGCGCACCGGGCTTTTCAATATTGGTGCCGAGGGACAGTATATCGTGGGCGCTATCATGGCGGCGGCGGCCGGATACTTTTTCCAGCTACCTTTGATACTGCATGTGCCCTTGGCCATCGGCTTGGCTATCATTGCGGGCGCTATCTGGGGGGGGCTGGCCGGCTATATCAAAGCCCGTTTCGGCGTACATGAGGTCATCTCCACCATCATGCTGAATTGGATTGCGCTCTACCTGTCCAATTTTGTCATCACGCTCAAAGCATTCGCCGCTCAGGGTACCGGGAAAACCTTTCCCATTCAGGCCACTGCCCGGATCAATCTATTGAGTGAATGGCGAATAACCGAGGCCGGCATCGAGTTTATCCGCAGCCATAAAGTGCTTGGGGATATCCTCAAAACCCCTATCAATGCCGGTTTTATCTTTGCCATCCTCCTGGCCATATTGGTGTGGTACGTGCTCAACAAGACCACCCTGGGTTATGAATTGCGGGCCGTGGGTTTTAATCCCCATGCAGCCGAAGCCGGCGGCATCAATGTAAAAAAGAGCATGGTTACATCCATGCTGTTTGCCGGGGGACTGGCCGGTGCGGCCGGCGCCTTCCAGGTATTGGGGGTCAGTCACCGTATTGCCAAGCTGGCCACCATGGAGGGCTATGGGTTCGACGGCATCGCGGTATCGTTGATCGGCAACAACACCGGGGCCGGCAGCGTTTTTGCCGGATTATTATTCGGTGCCTTGAAATACGGTGGTTCTAAAATACAGGATGCCATGCAGGCTCCCACGGAAGTGATCAATATCATGATTGGAACCATTATCTTGTTTGTGGCCATGCCGAAATTGATACGCTTAATTTTGACATTACTAGAAAGACGGGCGAAAAACTGATGGAAGCATTTATCAAAGACATCGGATTTATCATCGGGACGACCCTCATGTATTCGACCCCTTTAATGTTTACTTCTTTGGGGGCAGTTATTACCGAGCGCAGCGGGGTGGTCAACATTGGCCTGGAAGGTATGATGTTTTTTGGCGCATTTGTGGGGGCCGCGGTCGCTTACTATACCCAAAGTCCCTGGCTGGGTTTTTTTTGTGCCGCTCTGGGGGGCGCCTTGCTGGCATTGATTCATGCCATTGCCTGTGTCTCATTTGCGGCCGAGCAGATTGTTTCCGGCATCGCCATGAATTTTTTGGGATCCGGAGCGGCTTTATTTTTGAGCCGCCTGTTTTTTGACGGTGCCACCCAGACACTGACCATTCCCAATAAGATACCCTTGCCGCTGGCTTTCCTGTTTGGTGACGGCAAACTGTTTAAATCCGCCGGTTTTATGGATTTAATCTTCAACCGTTTTGCAACCGTATATTTAGCTTTCTTACTGGTGGCCGTGGTCTGGTTTATACTTTATAAAACCAAAGTCGGCATGCGGATTCAGGCCGTGGGTGAGCATCCAGAGGCTGCCGATACGCTGGGTATCAGCGTCTATCGCATTCGCTACGGTGCCGTGATGATGTCCGGCTTTTTTGCCGGCATGGGCGGCGCTGCCATGAGTATTGCCGTTGTCTCACGGTTTAGCAATACCCTTATATCCGGCCACGGATTTATCGCTCTGGCGGCCATGATATTCGGGAAATGGAAACCGCAAGGTGCCATGCTGGCCTGCCTGTTGTTCGGCGGTGCCAAAGGATTGGAGATTTTCCTGGGCGCCAAGGGTTTCCCGGTTCCCTCCAGTCTTTTGGCCATGCTGCCCTATATTTTGACCATCGTTGTGCTGGTGGGCATCGTGGGCAAGACCACGCCGCCTGCCGCTATTGGGAAAATTTTTGACAAGAGCGGCAAATAGCAGGGGTAGACCTTTCAATAAGTACCAATATTTCAAATCAATCCAGAATCCGGTCTGCCTTAACAACCCTAAGATATAATTATAAATAATTTAAAATACATGCCTTGGTTTTATCCAGGTCCGCAATTGACCGACACGGTCGTATCATTTTTTTTCTATAGTTATTGCGCCTGTTAGCCGATAAGTAGGTCATGCAGGGTATGGCGACGGACATTCATGGCAGCCTTTGTCGGGTATGTCTTGATTGGATTATATGCGTTCACGTTATGATGCCACCGATAGCCTCCATACCAGTTGTCCGAATTACAATTCGAGTTCCACTTTTGATCTGAATGCAAGTACGTGCGGAAAAGGTTTGTTGAAAAATGTGTTATGGAGCTTGCCCAGAAACGCGAGAATCGTCCAAACAACGTTCGGTTGTGGAAAAAGATCTCGAGGAAAAACTGATCCAACTCAAAAATGAGAATCGGGAACTGTACGATCAGTTTGAGCAAACCATTGCACGTGCCAACTCACTTGAGGTTCAAGCCGAAATTGCCCGTCTGGAATTCAACCAGGTGTTTAATGCCATCGATGACGCCATATGGATAATTGGCAATAATAAGAAGGTGCTGCGTGTGAATACGGCGCTTTTAAACATCCTGAACCTAAACAATGAAGAAGAGGTGCTCGGAAAAAAATGTCACGACTTGATCCGTTCTGATTTATGTTCCAGTCAGGATTGTCCTTTAAATGGTCCCTCAAAGAAATTCGATCGCGTTGAAGCAGATATTGAAATTGAAAACAACAACGGTGCAAAGGTACCCTACTGGCTTACCATCTCACCCTTGATCGGGCTGGTGCGGGAAACCATCGGTGTTGTGGAACAGTTCAAGGATATTACCGAACGCAAACACTATGAAGCCGAACTCATGAAAGCCAATACAGAATTGGAGCGATTGGCAACCATGGATGGCTTGACGCAACTTGCCAACCGGCGCTGTTTTGATGAAAATATGCGGCGGGAATGGTTAAGGGCCCGGAGGGAAACCCAACCGCTATCCGTGATACTGTGCGATGTGGATTATTTTAAGCGCTACAACGATCACTACGGGCACCAGGAAGGGGATGCGTGTCTCAAAGCAGTGGCAAAATGTCTGCAAACGAGTCTGCTGCGGCCCGGTGATTTCATTGCCAGATATGGCGGTGAAGAATTTGTCGTGATTTTACCGAATACGGATTCCGACGGTGCCCAAAAGGTGGCCGAAAACCTACGTACAGCCGTGATGTCGCTACACCTGGAACACAAACACTCCCTAGTAAATGAATATGTTACCTTGAGCTTTGGGGTTGCTTCGGTGGTGCCGGAAAAAGAAAGTCTTGGCTATGAAGATCTGATTAAGTCTGCAGATGATTGTCTTTATGCGTCTAAAGATGCCAGCCGCAATACGGTTACATTTAAAGATCTGGGTTCATCCCCCAAACCTGCCTAAATATTGCCCTATTCCAATTATGTCGGAACTTTTTTTTTTTTGCATTTGGTACGAGCTACTCAGTTTTGTTCAGTCTATAATCTTTTGAAGTCGATTCCGGATTGTTTTTGCTGACCGTCCCGGCGTATTGCAAAGGATCACATAGGTGTGGACTGATTTCGGATCAGTCCCCAAAAATCCAACCCGTGTGCTGATACCATGTAGGGTACCGGTTTTATGGAAATCATCCGGACCCTTTCTGAGCAACCGATAATGGGGTTTGAACTCCAATAGAATGCGATGCAGGTTGCCGGCACTCAAGCGGTTTTTGCGGGAGATGCCCGACCCTTCTGAGATTTCAATATTTTCAAGTTCATGCACATCGCGGGCATATGTTTTAAGCGCTGTGACGCCTTGGGCCAAGGTACCCGGCGGGCCGGACTGCGAAATGCCCGCTTGAATCATGATCTGGTTGGCCATAAAATTATTGGAATAAGCCATCATTTTGGCAACCACTTGCTTGAGTGAGAAAGGGGATCGATGAATCAGGATCACCCTATCCGTGGAAGTTACCCGTCCCAGCCGAACGTCGCCTCTGATCTTGAAGCCGGTCTGTTCCAGGAAATAGTGAAAGAGGTGTCCCGCATACATGCTCAGTTCGTTTTTCTGGTGGCTTAAGGTGATACGGCCATGGTTTATTCCTGATTGTTTAATGCGATCCAGTGTCAGGGGCAATAACGGCGTCTGGGGCTCGGCACTGACATAGCGGCCCTGTACGGTCTTGAAATAAACGGTATTGAAATTAACACACAGGGCACCATTGGGGGCATCGTAGGGCTCACTGGAATCGGTGACCCCGGGAATAATGACGGATCGATCAAAATGGGTGGGATCCACAATGAGGTTGTTAATAATGGGCAACTGACCTCCCATTCGTTGGGATAGGGACAGGCAGATATTGGCCAGCACTTCAGATATTAAAAGGGGGTCGCCGTAACCTTTGATTTTGAGGTTGGAATCTGCATCCAGATAAAATTCGGTCTTAAACCGGAAGTCTGGACCCAGATAGTGAAAGGCGGCCAGGGCGGTCAATACCTTCAAGGTTGAGGCCGGAATGAGCTTCGTATCTGCATTGTGGCTAAAGATGATTTTCCGGTCGGGAGCGGAGACCACCATGGCGTCTTTGGGGCCTAAATATTTCCGAAGACTTTCGAAATTTGATGCCCGTGTTTGTCCAATAAGCACAAATACCAGGCAGAAGGCTAAGCAAACATACCGATAAGTTGTCAAAAAGGTTGATATCATCAGCGTACGATAGAAAAGTTCTTAGAAATCGAAAGCCAAGGCGGCATCGATATTCGGAATGAAGCAATGGGCCCGTGATGCCGTCTCGATTGCGATACCGATAGCGATACCGAACCCGATCAGCAAAAGTCCATTCTGATTTAATTCCATAAGGTTCACGCGTTCACACTATTGAGAATTAATGTCACTGGGCCATCGTTTACGAGTTGGACCGCCATCATAGCCTGGAAACGACCGGTTTCCACATGGACACCCTTTTCCCGAACCTGGGAAACAAAGGATTCATATAACGGTGTCGCTATTTCGGGCCGGGCGGCTTTGATGAATGACGGCCGGCGGCCTTTGCGACAGTCTCCCAGCAGCGTAAACTGGGATACCACCAGCATACTTCCGCCTGTATCCAACAGAGAGCGATTCATTTTGCCCTGGTCATCTTCAAAAATTCTGAGATGGGGAATCTTGTCGGCCAAATAGGCCACATCCTTGCCTGTATCCTCAGAAGCAACACCCAGTAAAACCAGAAACCCTGCACCGATTGCACCTACTACTTTCTCGTCCACGGAAACGCTGCTTTCTTTCACTCTCTGAATAACGGCAAGCATTTTTGGATATTCCTTATTTCATGCTTAAAATACTTTATATTATTAACGCAATGTTAGCATTCATGAATAAAAAGGGTACAAGGATCCTCGGACCCTTTAGTTGTCAGTTGTAAGTTGCTTAAAGCCAAGACCTGATGGCTTATGGCTAAACGCCCACCAACCCGATCCGAATATCCATGACATTGGTTCGGGTTGGGCCGGTGATGATCAGATCCTTCAAGGCCTTGAAAAAATAGTAAGAATCGTTGTTGGCTAAATAGACAGACGGATCCAGGCCTTCGGCTGTGGCGCGTTTTAGGCTCATGCTGTCCATAATGGCACCGGCCGCATTCGTTGGCCCGTCGGTGCCGTCGGTACCGGCACTCACACAGACCAGCGGGGCCAGATCCTTAAGCATCGGGATGGTGGCCAGCACAAACTCTTGGTTGCGGCCACCCTTGCCGTCTCCCTGCAAGGTAACCGTGGTTTCTCCCCCCGATAGCAAGCAAGCCGGTGGTTTGACCGGATGGCCGGATTGCGATATTTCCTTTAAAATAGCCGCATGAAACGCTGCGGCATCCCGGGTTTCACCGGTCAGTTGGGAAGACAACATAAGTGCATGGTAACCAAGTGATTCGGCTTGTGCCAGGGCGGCAACAAGGGCCTGTCGGTTGTTGCCTATGATAAAATGATCGGCCAATTCGAAAGCGGGATGATTCTTTTTAGGCGTTTCCATGACCTGATCGGCAACACCCGACGTCAGATGATCAGAAACGGCAGAAGGCAATTTATCTTTAAGCTGATATCTATCAATAATTTTCAGGCAGTCTGAGAAAGTGCTCGGATCCGGGACTGTGGGACCTGAAGCAATGATGTCCAGGTTATCGCCAACCACATCCGATAAAATCAAGGCAATTGTTGGTGCCGGGAAGGCAGAAAGGGCCAGGCGCCCACCCTTGACCCGAGACAGATGCTTGCGCAAGGTATTCATTTCATGGATGCTGGCGCCGCACGCCAAAAGGATCTGGCTGGTTAGCTGCTTGTCGGCCAAGGTCAATCCCGGGCTGGGCTCGGTCATCAATGCGGAGCCGCCACCGGATATCAGGCAGAGGACCAGGTCGGTTTCTTTCGCTTTTTCACACAGTTCCCGAATTTGCCTGGCACCTGTCTGACCCCGTTGGTCTGGAATGGGATGCCCGGCTTCCACCAGGGACATCCGTCTTAAGTTTACGCCGTGGCCGTACTTAACAACAATGCATCCATCGGTGATGCGGTCTTCGAGGATGTTCTCCATGGCCGCCGCCATGGCAGCCGAGGCCTTGCCGGCACCAATGATGAACAAGCGGTCTAACTTTGATAAATCCCAGTGTCGACCACAGATGGTGAGAAGATCTTCCGTTAAATTGACATTATTGTTAATGGCAGTTACCGGGTCGACAGCCTTGAGGCCAGCCTGAAAGATCTCGTGGGCATCCTGGCGCATCTTCTTTAATAGGGCGTCTGACATGATAGTAGGCTTGAGTCAATAGTCCGTAAGGATTAGGCTTTTGAACTGTTATAAACCTAATAGCCTATTCGAAGAAATGTATAATTGCCTTCATAAAAGCCGGCAGATCATCCGGTGTCCGGCTGGTAACCAGGTTGCCGTCTACAACCACTTCCTGATCCACCCAATTCGCGCCGGCGTGTACCAGATCATCTTTAATGGCAAAAAATGAGGTAACGTTTTTGCCTTGGAGGATATCGGCTGAGGCCAGCATCCAACCGGCATGGCAGATAGCTGCCACCAGCTTGTTTTTGCGGTGCATGTTTGAAACCAGATCGACCATGGAAGCATGCCGGCGCATCATATCCGGTGCATAGCCGCCCGGGATAACCAGGCCGTCAAAGTCGTCCGCACTTACGTCGGCTGCACTTACGTCGGCGCGACATTCCGTGGCGGGCTTGCCGGTAAATACATCGGTTCGACCGGAGCCCACCACCACAACTTCAGCACCGGCTTCCTTCAAACGATAGTAAGGGTACCAAAATTCAAATACATTGAACATATCCTCAATCAAGATGGCGATTTTTTTGTTTTCAAGCATGAGATATCTCCCTTTAATTTGGTTCTTTCGAGTCTATCGTAGTTTGTCGATCAGGCTATTAGGCTGAAGGCTGTTAGCCGCTAATGGACTATCTACCTAAAGGCCGAATATGCTGTTTGTTAATTCCTAAAACTATATATGAAGACAATTGATGTCAATAAATCTGAACTAGATTATATTTACAGCGAAGCTGTGCCATGAAGAAATTGCATGGCATAATCCAAATTGATCGCAAATGTTAATCGGATGTTTGGCCTTTTGAAATTAAAGCTTATTGTTCGGGCAATTTCTTCATTTCCATTCAATTCGAGGCGGCAAGCGCTCCGGTAGTCGGAAGTATTTTGCTTTGGGGTAACCAATCATCATGGGGTAAAAATAGGGAATATCCTCGGGAATGCCTACAGCCGCTTTGATTTCAGGTCGTGACTTCATGGCGCCAAGCAACAGACCTGCCCAGCAGGTGCCCAGACCAAAGCGTGGTGCAACCAGATCTAGATAGGTAAGGGCTATCGTTAAATCCACCATGCCGTTATTGGCCTCCTTGGGAGCCGAGGCAACGATTAAACCAGGCGCTTGTCGCAGCACCGCGTCGTAGCCACGGTCCCAAGCCACTGCCAAGGTGGGCATATAAGGCGCGTAGGCAGGTTGGGGATCCTTGGCTAAAACCGCTTTGACCCAGTCGATGACTTTGGCCGCGATGGCCTGAATTTGATCCGCATCCGTAAATGCAGACCAGGTAATCATCTGTGAATTGCTGCCCGTGGGGGCATAGCGGGCAATTTCGATCAATTGTTGGAGCGACTCCTTTTCAACGGGCTTATCTTTGAACTTGCGGATCGAACGCCGCGATCGCAAGAATTGAACTGCTTGGTCTGATGTAATCTTGAGTTCCTTTAGGATGGGGGTACAATTTTCCATCGGTACCTCTTTGTGGCTGAGTGCCTGATGGGGACAGACTGCCACACAATGTCCGCAACGCAGACAGGACATCTCTCCGCCGGTTACCAGTCGCGGGCCTTCCTGCTTATCTATTTTAATAATGGCCGTGGGACAGTCGGCTGCACAAATTCCGTCTTTCTTACATTTGTCCTGGTCGACAATTAGAAGACTCATTAGAGTTTCCCTTTCTAAAATTTAAAATATTTTATCCATTAGGTTAGGATGTAATCGATCAATGCTGGTTGCTGTGTTCATTGTGTTTATTGAGTTTATTGGGTTTGGACAACAGTTTAAATCGGTATCGCTATCGGTATCGGCATCAGCAGCTGATTTCGATCCCGATCCCGATTTCGA
>Ga0180435_10003116_pt1 | contig 16764 bp, 18 predicted proteins | sample SS_ome_3_FD_132467 | JGI IMG/M metagenome (GOLD analysis project Ga0180435, IMG submission 132467) | Hypersaline lake sediment archaeal communities from the Salton Sea, California, USA - SS_3_S_1 metaG | ecosystem: Environmental > Aquatic > Non-marine Saline and Alkaline > Hypersaline >...
GAAGCTGTATTCATGGCTTACAGCGTCAGGATATTGTCCGCCAGCCACTCCCACTGGTCGTATAATCCCGGCTCGCCGATAAGCTCCCGGTGATAGCGAATGGCTTTTTCCACCGCGTGCCAGCGGTTCTTTCCGAACCCTCCGAACGTGTTTAAGGCGAGTTCATCGTCGAGCGCCCCTCTACGAAGAAGGGCCGAGACGACCTCATAAAAAGCTCCGACCTGCATGTAATGCTCTTTATGGGTTTTATTTTCAGTCAGATATACATAGGCCTCCTCGCCGCTCAACTGCTTCCATTCCTCAGAGAGCGACAGCCCGTCCACGAATTCAATGGACGGGGTAATTTTTGAGAAGCGGTCGGAGATGGTCAGAAAACTTTCAACCTGCACGGCCAAGCGGGAATCATTGAGCTGTTTGATGATAAGAAACACGCTGACGATCGTGACGAAAAAACCGATCAGGTCCGCGAAGCTGAGCGAGAAATAACCATTTGTTTGAAACGGCATTTGAGCCCTCCGGTATGCCTTAAGCAGGCGAATATTAAGACTATACGCCAGTCGTTTAACATCTATCGTTTATTAACAAAACGCAAATATTCCCACCGCGCAGAAATGCTTTGGTTTGAACAGGCGCTTTCCCCTCTCATCCGATACAATTTCACCCATGCAAACACGCCTGCGGATCACACCGAAATATCCCTTTAACCTGAACGCCTGCCTGCGTTCGCACGGCTGGGCCAGCTTACAGCCCAACGCGTACCTGCCGGACAAAGAGGGCCTGCTGCGCTATGAACACCTGCCGGGTTTCGGCGTGGTGAAAATGGAAGTCACGCAGGGGGCAAAGGATGGCGGTCAGTCGCCGTTAACCGTGATCGTGGATTCCGCAACGCCGCTCACAGCCGATGCCAGGCAGGCCCTGCGGAAGCGCGTTGCGCACATGCTGCGGCTGGATGAGGACTTGCAGCCGTTCTACGCGCTGTGCCAGGTGAAGGGCCGGCCGTGGTCGGGCATCCAGCCCGGCGAAGGGCTGCTCGTGCGCTCGCCGTCAATTTATGAAGACCTGGTCAAGGTGATCTGCACGACCAATATCCAGTGGGGCGGAACGAAGCGCATGGCCGCGGAGTTTGTGTCTGCCTTTGGGGCCCCGTACGGCGGGGATGGGGAGCGCGCTTTCCCGCTGCCGGAAGCTGTCGCATGTGTGCGCTTTGAAGAATTCACCGGCCGCGTGCGCATGGGGTACCGCGCGGCCTATGTGTATGAGCTGTCGGTTGGCGCCGCCAGCGGCGAGATTGATTTGAGCCATGCATCTTTTTCGGGGCTGACGACCGAAGAAATCCGCCAGCGGCTGAAGGCGGTTAAGGGCGTGGGTGATTACGCCGCCGCGTCTATGCTGATGCTGATGGGCCGCTATGACTTCATCGCGGTGGACACGGTCTTCCGTGATTTCATGAAAGCTAGGTATTTCCCCACCGGTGATTACAGCGAGTCGCGCGCCCTGGAGATCTATCAGGGCTGGGGCGAATGGAAATACCTGGCCTACTGGTTCGACATGCTTAAATTCCGCCAGCAGGCTTAAACCCGGTTGAAAAAAACAGGGTTGCGTTGCTATAATCAAACTGCATTTATGAATTTGGCTGTACCCATATGAACCGAAAGGCGGTAGAGATGAAAAGACGGATTATCGCGATTGTGCTGCTGGCGCTCATGCTGACGGTGGTCGCGTGTGAGATCGGCAATTTTTCCATAGATTTTGGCGGGGATGACGACAGCGGGTCGGGCGGCGGCGGTTCGCTCGAAGCCGGCATTGACGCGCCCTCGAACGGAGCGACCCTGCCGATGAAACCGGTAGAGATCGCCTACCACGCCACCAGCACGGACGGCATCTCGGCCATCGAGCTGAGCATCAACGGCGAGGTGGTGAGTTCGTTCGCCAGCCCGGATTCCTCCCAGAAGGTGATCGCGCTTAAACACACCTGGCAGCCGAGCGTTTCCGGCAGCCACACCATCCGCGTGCGGGCGCAGAGCACCACGGGCCTGTGGAGCGATTACTCATCCGCGTCGGTGACCATCGCGGGTGAGGAGAAGCAGCAGCAACACCAGCCGACCAAGGAAGAACCGGAACCGACCAAGAAACCGGAAGCGACGGCAACGCCGGAAGACATGACCATCTACAACGTGGAGCACGACACCAACGAGTTCTACTACGGCAGCGGCGCCTGCGGCAGCCGGGAGATCACCATCTCCGCGGACGTGACCCATGAGGACGACGCGTACGCGGCCATCTTGTTCATCCGCTTCTGGGACAAAGAGGGCGAAGGGCTGACTCCGTGGGATTCCGGCCGCGCCATGGCCAGGAAATCGGACGAGCATTTCAGTGTGACGCTTTTCTCTGAGAGCATCCCCAATTTCAACGCTTACGATTTCGCGGTCATGTACTACCAGATCGTCGTGCAGGACAAAGCCGGCAACCGCCTGGCAAGGACGGAGGTCGTCAAGCAGGTTCTGCTGACGCATTGCACCTCATAAGCATACAGAAGCCGCCCGCCGGGCGGCTTTTTTCATTTGACAGATGCTGACAACCGCTCTATAATAAAACAGACCGACCGGTCGGTTTTATTTCATGCAGAACAGAAGCGAAGAAACCAGATTCAGCATCAAGCGCGCGGCCATTGAGGCCTTCATCCAGGGCGGATATGAGGCTGCCAGCGTCGCCGACATCTGCGATAAGGCGCGGGTCAGCAAGGGCGCTTTTTACCACCATTTTCCCTCCAAGCATGACCTTTTCCTGGCGATCATGCAGGACTGGCTGGACGGCATTGACAAGGACCTGGCCTCACGCAGCCAAAGCGGCGGCGATGTGCCCGGCCAGATCAGGGCCATGGGCGACACGATGGGGTCGGTCTTCGCGGCAGCCAAAGGGCAGTTGCCGCTCTTCATGGAGTTCATGATCCAGGCCAGCCGGGACGCGAAGGTGTGGGATGCGGTCATCGCGCCGTACAAGGAATACCGGACGCGGTTCACTGAGGCGATCAGCGCGGGGCAGAAAGAAGGGGCTATATCAGGGGAGATTGAACCGGACACCGCGGCGCTGGTGCTCATGTCGCTTGCGATCGGCATCCTCCTTCAGGGCGTGGTCACGCCCGACGCGGCAGATTGGAAAGTGGTTACAACAGCGGGCGTTGATATTTTGCTAAATGGTATGGAAAGGAAAGAAAAATGATCCTGGTTACCGGCGCGGCCGGACACATCGGCAATGTTCTTGTCAGGGAACTGGTTAAGGATAAAAAGAAAGTAAGGGCGCTCGTTCTTCCGGGGGAGGATATTTCCTCCCTGGATGGACTTGATATTGAAATAGTTGAGGGCAATGTGCTCGACAGGGAAGCCATTGACCGCGCGGTGGACGGCGTTGAAAAGGTCTTCCACCTGGCCGGCGTGATCTCGATCATGCCCGGCAAGAACGAATGGATGCGCAGGGTGAACGTGGAGGGCACGAAGAATGTTCTCGCGGCTGCGCAATCGGCCGGCGTCAGGCGCTTTGTGTATACCAGTTCGATCCACGCGCTGAGCCGCAACTGGATAGGGAAGATTAACGAAGAGGTCCCGTTTGACCCGAACAGCCCGGCCGGCGGATATGACCGCACCAAGGCCGAAGCGTCCATCGCTGTACTGGAAGCCGTCCAGAACGGGCTGGACGCCGTGATCGTCTGCCCAACGGGCGTGATCGGCCCGCACGACTACCGCGGGTCCGAAATGGGTGACCTGATCCTCGACTGGTTGGTGCGCAGGTTCAACTTCCTCGTCCGCGGAGAGTATGATTTTGTGGATGTACGCGATGTTGCCCACGGGCACATACTTGCCTCTGAAAAAGGAAAAACCGGCGAAGTCTACATCCTCTCCGGCATGCAGATCAAGGTCCTGGAATTGAAGAAACTGGTACAGGATGTGCTCGGCAAGCGCATCCCGACCATCACCGTGCCCATGTGGGCGGCAAAAATCGGGGCGGCGGTCAGCCCACTGTACTACCGGCTGGCCAAAAAACGGCCGCGCTTTACGAAGTATTCCCTGGAGACGCTGGAGAGCAATTCGGACATCAGCTGCCGCAAGGCGAAACGCGATCTGGGTTACAAGCCGCGCTCGCTTGTGCAGACGGTGAAAGACACGGTGGAGTGGCTGCTCAAGGCCAGGGCCAAACAGGGCATATAAATCCCGATTGAACGGTAAGCGTTGATGGATCAAAAAACAGCGTTGATAACGGGCGCGTCCTCCGGACTGGGGGAGTCGTTCGCCCGGTTTTTATCCGGGAGGGGGCTGCGCGTGATTCTCACCGCCCGCCGGGAGGAACGGCTGAAGTCCCTGTGCGCTGAAATAATCAGCGCGGGCGGTTCCGCGATATATTTCCCGGCAGACCTGAGCAATGAGGCGGGCCGGGCCGGACTGTTTGAGTTTGTCAGGGGGAAAGAAATCACCCCGGATATCCTGATAAACAACGCTGGGTTCGGATGGTACGGGTATTTCTATGAAATGCCGTGGGAGACGGCTTCGAATCTCATGGCGGTTAATATGGCCGCTTCTGCGCACCTGACCCGTTTATTCCTTCCAGACATGCTGGCGCGCGGAAGCGGGCACATCATAAACATTGGCTCGATCGCCGGCGGACTGCCCAACCAGGGCATTGCCATGTACGGCGCGAGCAAAGCCTTCCTGAACGCCTTCACCACAGCGCTGTACCGGGAACTGCGCGGTTCGGGAGTGACCGCCAGCGTGATGCGCCTGGGGCCGGTGGAGACGGAATTTTACGACCATGCCCGTTCGCTCGAGAACGGATTGAGCGTGCCGGCGGAAAAGGCCGCCATCCCGGTTGAGCGGGTCAACCAGGCGCTGTGGCGCCTGATCTGCCGTCCGAAACGATTTGTTTACGTGCCGCGCTGGCTGGTGCTGTCCCGCTATGTGGAAAACCTGTTTGGCGGGATCATTGACCTGCTGGGCCCGCTGCTGCTTAAGCGCAGCCGCGAGAAGCGTTAGCCGGCCTTCTTTTTTTCAGCGGGGAGAAACCCGAGAAACGCGTAGGTGAGCGCGGCCGCCAGCCCGATCGCTAAAACGTTGACCAGGAAATGCAGAAACGCCCCCAGCACGATGGCCGGGCTGAGCACAGACAGGCCGATGCCCATGGCGCACAGCGGCGGCATGATGGCTGTCGCGATGGCCACACCGGAGTTCACCAGGGAGAGGCGCGGCCGGACTGAGGCATACGCCGCGGCGGCGCCGCCAAACGCGGCAATCGCGAGGTCGAAGAAAGACACCTTCGTGCGCTCCATGACCTCAAAGGGAACGGCGGAATAGATGCCGCGCGGGATCGTGTAGGCAAACACGGATATGAGCGCGGCGCACGCGACCGCACCGAGGACACCGTAAAGGAGCAGCTTCCCGGTGCCCATCATGCTGTCGGTTTTTCCGGTGATGTACGCCAGCGAGAGCGCCAGGATGGGCAGGATGATGGGATCGATCAGCTGCGCGCCGATCACCACCGCCGGAATGTCGGCGATGAGACCCAGCGTCGCGATCGCGGCTGAGAAAAAGACGAGAACGCCGAAATCCAGCGGAGTGATCCCATCGGTGAGCAGCAATTTGACCGCTCCTTTTTTCGCAGCCGCTGAAGCCAGGAAGCGCGACTGAATCTTTTCAAGCTTTTCCGTTAATGACGATTCACCCAGTATGTTTGCCATCGGTACAATCCTGTTTGATTTAGTATGAAACTCGCTATTATAAGGAACAAAGAAAGCGGAACGGCAGGCAATCCTGTATACTAATGATAATAATATACAAAACTGATCGCCGGATGGATAGAGAGAGGTAAAGATGAAATCCTTCGACAATATAATGGCGGTTGTAATGGGTGGGGGACAGGGGTCGCGGTTGTATCCTTTGACCAAAGAACGGGCCAAACCGGCCGTGCCGATCGCGGGGAAATACCGCCTGATAGATATCCCCATCAGCAACTGTATCAACTCAGGGATTTTCAAAGTTGCCGTCCTGACGCAGTTTAACTCTGTGTCGCTTCACCGGCATATTTCACAGACCTATAATTTCGACGCGTTCCACACCGGCTGGGTGCAGATCTGGGCGGCGGAACAGACGCCGAGCGTCAATGAGTGGTACCAGGGGACGGCGGACGCCGTCCGCAAACAGATCAACGAGATCCGCTCAGCGCGCGTGCCCTTTGTGATGGTGCTGGCCGGAGATCACCTTTACCGGATGGACTACAGCGAGATGGCCCATTACCACTGGGAGAAGGACGCGGACGTGACGGTGGCGGTCCAGCCGGTCACGCGCGCCGAAGCCCCGCGCCTGGGTATCCTGAAGCGGGACTGCGGCGAGCGCATCATCCGCTTCGCGGAAAAGCCGAAGAAAGAGTCCATGCTGGAACAGATGATCAGCCAAAAGGGGACCGACAAACCTTATTTCGGCTCGATGGGCATTTACATGTTCAAAACAGAAGTCCTGGTCGAAATGCTGCAAAAGACGGACAAAGAGGACTTCGGCAAGCACATCATCCCGCAGTGCGTGGCAGAAAAGCAGGTCTATGGATTTGAATATGACGGTTATTGGGCAGATATTGGGACCATCCGTTCGTTCTATGATGTCAACCTGGCGCTGGCCAGCGGAGATCCTCCCTTTTCACTGATCGACGAGGGCTGGCCGATCTATACGCACGCCCGCTTCCTGCCCGGGACGCAGATCGAGAACAGCACCTTCGAGAACACTCTCATCGCTGACGGCTGCTGGATAAAAGAGGCGGACATCCATAATGCGGTCGTAGGGCTGCGCAGCCAAATCCGGCGTGGGACGAAGATAAAGGACACGATCATCATGGGCGCGGACTATTACGGCTTTTTCCAGCGCGGCAACGAGGGCGAAGAAGACCATATCCTGGGCATTGGCAACAACTGCGACATTGAAGGGGCGATCATTGACAAGAACGCCAGCATCGGCGACGGTTCGGTGATCCGTCCGTTCCCGCCGGGGACCGAAATTGAGAAATCCTATTACACCGTCCGCGACGGCATTGTGGTCATTCCCAAGGGCACGTGGCTGAAAAAAGGCACCCGCATTGCGCCAGATTGAAAAGTGTATTAAACTTCACAAATTGTATGGCTGTTAAGCTTTCCCAGCCCTAAAAAATCATCAAGGAGTGTACCTGTATGCCTGCAAATACCCCCGCGGGAGGTTCTTCGGCGGCAAAAGATATTGATGTCACCTGGCACGCACTGAGCCGAGAAGAAGTCCTCGAAAAATTAGATTCCGGGCGCGAAGAGGGGCTTTCATCCCAGGAAGCAGCCAAACGTCTGGAAAAGTACGGCCCCAACCAGCTTGCCGAAGGCAAGAAGACCACCTTCTGGGAAATGGTCTATGAGCAATTAAATAATTTTGTTGTCATTATGCTGATCGTGGCGGCGATCATTTCCGCCGTTCTCGGCGAAGTCATTGACGCCAGCGCGATCGTTGCGATCGTTGTCCTCAACACCATCATGGGTGTCGTACAGGACAGCCGCGCCCAGCAGGAGCTGGAAGCGCTGAAAAAGATGGCGTCCCCCGAAGCCCAGGTCGTCCGCGACGGACACCGCGTGTCACTGCCGGCGCGCGAACTCGTCCCGGGCGATATTGTTTTCCTGGAAACGGGCAACTACGTCCCCGCGGATGTACGCCTGATCGACGCGGTCAATCTGAAGATCGAAGAAGCCGCTCTAACCGGCGAATCCGTACCGGTTGAGAAGAACGCAGCGTCAGTGATGGACGCGGATGCGACCCTGGGCGACCGTAAGAACACCGCCTTCAGCGGCACGGTCGTCACCTACGGCCGCGGCAAAGGCATCGTTGTCAGCACCGGCATGAACACCCAGATCGGGCTGATCGCGACCATGCTGCAGTCCGTTGAAGATGAAGAAACCCCCCTCCAGCGACGCCTGGACCAGCTCGGCAAGACCCTGGGTTGGGCCACGATGGTAATCAGCGGTCTCGTTTTTCTGTCCGGCCTGATCGAAAGCGGCGTTGAGAACATCCTTGAGCTGTTCATGGTGGCTGTCAGTCTGGCTATCGCGGCTGTCCCGGAAGGACTGCCCGCGGTCGTCACCATCAGTCTCGCCCTCGGCATGCGCGAGATGGTCAAAAAGCACGCCCTCATCCGCCGGCTTTCCTCGGTGGAAACGCTCGGCTCCGCTACCGTCATCTGCTCCGATAAGACCGGCACGCTGACCCAGAACGCAATGACTGTCACCCGCGTTTGGGTGGACGGCAAGGCGCTCGAGATCACCGGCGGCGGCTATTCCCCTGAAGGCGATTTCGTGGACGACGGCAAGAAAGTGGATGTACATTCCTTCCCCGGCATCTCCACCGCGCTGTGGGTCGGCACCCTCAATAACGATGCCCAGCTGGAGGAATCCACTGAGGATAACAACAAGACCTACCGCATCATCGGAGACCCCACTGAAGGGTCAATACTGGTGGCGGCGGCCAAGGCCGGCGCGCAGGCGGAATCGCTGAACGACGCTTACCCGCGTTCCGGCGAGGTGCCGTTCGATTCCGAGCGAAAGCGCATGGTCACGGTGCATGAGGTCAAATCCCCCGCGGAAGGCGACATCTCGCCTTTCCAGGGAAAGAAAGAAGCGAAAGAATCCTACGTGATCGCCGTCAAAGGCGCTCCGGATGTTGTTTTGAAATTATGCAACCGCGTTCAGAAAATGGACAACACGGTTGAAGACCTTGCGGACGCCAGGCGCAATGAGATCACTGCCGCGAATGACAGCATGACCAAGGACGCCCTGCGAGTGCTTGGCATGGCCTACCGCGTGGTTTCGGCCAAACCGGAAGAGGTTTCCAGCGAAGCGCTGGAGAAGGATCTCATCTTCGCCGGCCTGGTGGGTATGATCGATCCCGCGCGCGAAGAAGTGAAACCGGCGCTGCTGAAAGCGATCGGTGCGGGCATTCGTACGATCATGATCACCGGCGACTATCCCAATACCGCCAAGGCGATCGCCGAATCCATCGGCCTGCTGCGGCCCGGGCACAAGGTGCGCACCGGCTCCGAACTGGATCAGATGGATGATGAAACCCTCAAGAGCGAAGTGGACGAGATTGATGTGTTCGCCCGCGTGTCACCTGAGCACAAGATGCGCATCGTCAACGCGCTGCGCGCCAAGGACCAGGTGGTGGCCATGACGGGCGACGGCGTCAATGACGCGCCTGCCATCAAAGCGTCTGATATCGGCGTTGCCATGGGCATCACCGGCACGGATGTGGCCAAGGAGACCGCGGACATGGTCCTCACGGACGACAACTACGCCAGCATTGTCTCAGCTGTAGAGCAGGGGCGAATCATTTACAGCAATATCCGTAAGTTTGTTTATTTCCTGGTGTCCTGCAATATCGCGGAGATCATGATCATCGCCATCCCGACCATCTTCGGGCGCTTCCTGTTCCCCGAGGCGATCGCGCTTGGGCTTGTCTCCCCGCTGGAGCCGATTCAGCTGTTGTGGCTGAACCTGGTTACAGACGGCGCGCCCGCGCTCGCGCTGGGTACAGAAAAAGGCGACCCGGACATCATGGAGCAGTCCCCGCGACCGCCAAAGGAACCGATCATCAATAAGCTGATGCTGACCGGCGTTATCGTGCAGACGATCGCCATCACACTGACCACCCTGATCGCATTCAAGATCGGCCTGCGGCAGGCGAACGTGAAGTACGCAGAAACGATGGCGTTCGCGACCCTGGTCTTTTCCGAACTGTTCCGGGCCTTCACGGCGCGCTCTGAACGCTACCCGCTGCTCAAGATCGGCGTATTCTCCAATAAGTGGATGAATTGGGCGGTGCTGGGCTCCGCGGCGCTGATGCTGCTGGTGCTGTATGTGCCCTTCCTGCAAACCATCTTCAACACCGTTCCGCTTGGATGGGCGGAGTGGCAGCTGATCATCCCGCTGTTCCTGGTTCCCTCGATCGCGGCCGAGGTGGCCAAGTACATCATCACCGCAGCCAATAAGAAGAAACGCGCCGCGTAATTTTTGCTACACAGATCGGAGGGCAACTGCCCTCCGATATTTCTTTTAATCTCCCATATTCCCCCTTGACATTAACGTTACGGTAAGGTGTATGATAGGGAAGTCAACGATGAAAATGTACACGATCAAAGAAATATCTGACCTGGCGGGCGTGACCACGCGCACGCTGCGCTACTACGATGAGATCGGGCTGCTCCCGCCGGCCGGCATTGCAGACAACGGCTACCGGCAGTATGACGAAGAGAATCTGCTGCGGCTGCAGCAGATCATGTTCTTCCGGGAATTGGATGTACCGCTGAGCGAGATTTCAGCGATCCTCGACCGGCCGGATTTTCATTTACTGGACGCGCTTGAGAATCACCGCGCGTCATTGCTTGGGCGGGCGAGGCAGCTGGACGCCCTGATCCGCACCGTTGACAACACGATCGAATCACTGAAAGGAACACGAACGATAAACGCGAAAGAATTATTTGAAGGATTTGACGAGACAAAATACACGCAGGAGGCACAGGAACGCTGGGGCAGCACGCCGCAATATCAGCAATCACAGAAAAAATGGGCCGCCTACTCCGCTGAGGAAAAAAAGGCCATCAAAGAAAAAGGCGCGGACCTGACGCGCAGAATGGTGGGGCAAAAGGCGGACATTTCGCCGGACGATGCGGAAATCCAGAAGGCCATTGGCGAATACTATGCCTACCTGAACACCTATTTCTACACCTGCGATGTGGAATTCCTGCGCAGCTTATCCGCGATGTGGGCTGCAGACCCGCGCTTCGCCCGCAACTACGACGCCGTGCGTGCGGGCGGCGCGCAGTTTGTACGCGAGGCCGTGGGGATCTACTGCAATAACCACCCGGCATAAATAATAAAAAGACCTCCTCTTGACAGGAGGTCTTTTGGATTTTTTATCGTGCTTATTTTGCGGCTTTGACTTTGATCTTCTTCGCCTTGGCAGGTTCCGCCTTCGGGAGCCGCAGGCGCAGTTCGCCGTTGCTCACAACTGCTTCAATCTTTTCCTGGTCAACTTCATCAGACAGCTTGAAGCTGCGCTGGTAATCGCCGCTGACATATTCAGAATATACGCGCTCGAACCCTTCCGGGTAGCTTTCATCCACAAAGGCCTGGATCGTGAGGATGTTTTTCTCAAGGGTGATATCCAGAGACCCTTCGTTCACGCCCGGCATGTCTGCCAGGATGATGATCTCGTCTTCGTTCTCGTAAATGTCCGTCTTCGGGATAAAGCACTGCCTGTCCCGCGTGCGTTCCATTTCTTCGGTGTTGACCACTTCCTGTTTCGGAACGTCAAGTGATTTGTCTTTTGTATTAGCCATTATTATTTCACCTCCAAATAATCCATCAACTGTTATTATTCGCCGCTCTTGACAGCGATCTTTTTGGGTTTGTCAGCTTCCGCCCGTTCCAGTTTGATGTTCAGGATGCCGTCCTTGTAGGACGCCTTCACGCTTTCGGTGTCGATCATGAACGGCAGCTGGATGGTGCGGGAGAATTTTCCGTATCCACGCTCCTGGCGGTGATAACGGCTGTCCTCTGAAGCTTCTTCCCGTTTGCGTTCGCCCGAAATGGTCAGCGTGTCCGCTGTCGCATCAATGTTGATATCGTCCACATTGAAGCCCGGCATTTCCGCGCTGATGAACTGTCCTTCCTCGTTGGTCCAGATGTTGACCGCGGGGAACCTGAGAGAGTTGATCGTCCGTAATCCGGATGAGGCCTCAAAGAGGCGGTTCATCTCTCGTTGGAGCTGATCCATTTCACGCCATATAGCTGGCATTCTTATTCTTCTGTACATAGCATTTACCTCCAAAATTTTTTAGTTTTATCTTGTTCCTGATTATATTTTTAATGCGCATATATTAAACAGGCGTAAATAAAACATATAAAAAATGTTAAAAAATATCAGATATCTATAAGAGAAAAATGGTGGGGTTTTAGGCGCGTGTTTCTTTGAGGAATGCGTCCAGTTCAGCGAGCGCTTCCGGCATATTGATGCGGCCGTAGCCGATCCTGAAGTGGTTGTTGTCCAATCCGAAGATGGGCGCGGGCACCAGCAGGACTCCCTTATCCTTCAGCAGGGCGTCGCAAAACGCGGACACGTCCTCGCCGCTGGTCAATTCCGGAAAAGCCACCGTTCCGGCTTTGGGCTTGCGCCAGCGGAAGATGTCGGCATGCTCAGCGAAAAAAGTGTCCAGCCGCGTAAGGTTTTTAAAGATGATGCTGACGACGCGGTGCAGAATACGCGTCCTGGCCCGCAGGGCCATCAGCGCGAGGATCTCAGACGGGGCTGAGCCGCAGATGGTGGTGTAATCCTTGAAGGTTTTTACGGCCGCGAGGGTTTCTTCATTCCGGGTTGCCAGCCAGCCCACGCGCAGGCCGGGGAGAGCGAATGATTTTGACAAACCGCCCAGTGTGATGCCTTTGGGGTAGATCTCACAGACGGAGGGCAGGCGGTCATCGGGATCAATTTCGGAATACCGGTACATCTCATCGGAAAAGATCATGATGCCGTGCGCTTCAGCCATCTCGACCACCTGCTCTAATTCGGCTCCGGTAAGCAGAGCGCCGGTGGGATTGTGCGGGAAGTTGAAGATGATCAGGCGGGTGTTATCGCGGATGAGCGGGGCAAGCGATTCAACCGAAAAGCGCATGTCCCCCTCCAGGTCCGGATGCCAGCGGCTGATCTCACACCCAATTCCGGCGGCGATCTCGGTCAGCGACTGGTAGCCGGGATAGGTGGCGACTACGTGATCCCCCTTCGAAAGGAGCACGTTCATAGCGATGAAAATGCCTTCCTCCGGGATGATCTCGACGATGTTTTCCCTTTCCAGCCCCGTATAGAGGGACGCGATCTCATCGAGCAGAAGCGGATGGCCCTGCGATTCCGTGTAGCCGAGAGACAGCGACTGCCATAATGCCAAGGATTCTTCGTCGGCGAGGGCGAGCAGGTCATTGAGCGTCAGCGCTTCCGGGTCGGAACAGCTGAGCAGGTAGGGGGCGGAAAATTCATGCTTGGCAAAAAAACGTTCGAGGGCAAAGGGATTGAGTTTCATTGGGTTTTTCCTATTCCGGGCACTGGCCGGGGATCGCACTTCCCATAAAGAGTGTCCAGTTTCCGCTGTCCTCTTCCATGAGGAGAAGGTGCGCAGGATAATCTGACGATTTCAGGCGGTATTCTACCAGCCACACATTGACCGTTTCGTCCGCCATTTCACACCTGGTTTTTGAGAGGACGTTCGCATCATGGAAATAGATACCGTATACGATTTCTTTGATCTCATTGTTGGTTGGCTGTGACGCAGTGCAGGCGGAAAGAAGCAATATCGAGGCGAGGAGGGTTGCGGGCAATAGTCTTTTCATCTCAACCTCCTTTATTTGCTGTTAGCGGTCTCAAGCATTTCTTTCATCGGCCGGAAAGAGCGCCTGTGGATTTCACACAGGCCGAGCTCCATCAACGCCGCGCGGTGCTGGCGGGTGCCGTAACCCTTGTGGCGCGCGAACCCGTATGCCGGATAGCGCTCCGCTGTCTTGACCATATGGGCGTCCCTGGCTGTTTTGGCGAGCACGGACGCAGCCGCGATGCTGAGCGAACGGCAGTCCCCTTTGGGCAAAGACAGCTGCGGACAGGCGCAGTCGCGAATCTGGATGTAATCCACGAGCAGGTGGGCGGGGGGATAGGCGAGCGCGTTCATGGCGCGATCCATGGCCAGGCAGGTGGCTTCGATGATGCCCATCTGATCGATTTCCGCGCAGCTCGACTGGGCCACTGCCCAGGAGACTGAGGCGGATTGGATGCAGTCAACATAGCGTTCCCGCTGCCGGGGCGTCATGCGTTTTGAATCGCGCACGCCGTCCAACAGGCGCAGCACCCGGTCATCAGCGGGAAGGACCACAGCCGCAGCGAACACCGGCCCGGCCCATGCCCCCCGGCCGGCTTCGTCCAGCCCGGCGACGATGCGAAAACCTTCCTCCCAGAGCTGGTGTTCGAACTCAAGGGAGGGTTTTTCGGGGATTGTATAAGTCTTACGGGCAGGCATTGTATCTTCCGAGGATGTGGTTAAAGCGGATTTTGATCAGATCAAAACCCATTTTCAGTGAGTCCCGAAAAACGTTGACCGTGCTGTGCGGGTGGTGGTGCCAGTCGATGGGGATCTCCACGATCTTGAGGCCGCATCTGCGGGCGATGAAAAGCGCTTCCACATCGAAGGTCCAGCCGAAAATCGTCAGCCGGGGGAAGACAAGATTGGCGGCGTCCTCCCGGAACAATTTAAATCCGCACTGGGTGTCGTTCAGTCCGGGCAGGAGCAGCAGCCGGACGAGCCAGTTGAAGATGCGTCCGATGATGTGGCGGTATTCCGGTTCGCCATAGCGGACTGCCCCGGGCGCTTCGCGCGAGCCGATCGCGATCGGCGCGGCCAACTCCAGCGGGGGCATGAAGCGGGCCAGGTCTTCTATCGGCATCGATAAATCCGCGTCACAGATGAAACGATAATCGCCGCGCGCCTTGAACATACCCTGCTGCACCGCCCAGCCCTTTCCGCGTCGGTCTTCGTGCAACACGGTGAGGCAATTTACCTCGCCCTGCATGTCATTAGCGATCGCGTAGGTCCCGTCTGTGCTGCCGTTTTCAACGACGATGATCTCAGAGGGATAATCCTGTTTTAAAAGGTAGGCGTTGATCTTGCGGAGGGTATCCGGCAGCCGGGCTGCTTCGTTAAAGGCAGGGATGATAATAGATAAAAATGGTTTCTGCATGCCAACCACCGTATAGTTATTAATATGATTGTATCAATAATCATATCCGCAGGGCTCAACCCATGCGTCCAGACTGCGGTTCTTCAAGATCGCGCTGTACCCGTTCTGCCGTGATTGCCCGCAAAATGCCGCAGCGGAATCGAAGCGGTCGGTATATTCGATTTGAAATACCGCTTTCCCCTGCTGGATAAAAGGGGCGTAATTGCCGCATTCGCCGAAGACCGCGCAATCTTCGATAACGGCAAAATCAAACACCTCGATTAGTTCGTCCAGCTGAGAGTGGTTGTTCTTTAAGCCGATGCTCATACCGCGGGCGTGCGCGAGCGAAGCTATCCACAGATTGTACACAACCTGGTCGTCGAATGAAATATCGAACCCGGTATCCTGCTGGAAACCGTTGATGTTGTCCGCGTCAACCCCGTCACAGCCCTTGCTGGCAGCCAGGTCAAAACGGGCGCTGATGAGATGTGCGAATTCTTCATAGCGGTTGATATCCAGCCAGAATTCACCCTCCCAGCCGTCATAGGCGTTGCCGATCACATCCGCGGGAAAATCACGGGCGTCCGGTCGGTATTCTTCCCACGCGCCGGCATTGATGTAACAAACGACCTTCTTGCCGTTGTCATGAAAAAATCTGACCATGGCTGCCGAAGTTTCGGTCAGGTCCACTTCAATCACTTTCGCGGCGATGTCCATTTTCGGGGGATAGTCGCTGAGCTGGATCTGGAAGGTGTCATCCGGCGATGGCGACCAGTAAGCGGCTTCGGTTGGCTGCGGTGAGGTACTGGCTGGCGTAATGGGCGGCGAATCAACAGTCGGCTCTGTGATTTTCTTTAGCGGAGAACATGAAAAAAGAAGGAAAAAGAGGGCGAGGATGGGCGATAATGGTCTTTTTTGCATGGTTTTGCGCTTTTTTGAGATGCCGGAGGAACAGGAAAGTCGGGGTGGGCGGACTTGAACCGCCGACCTCTGCGTCCCAAACGCAGCGCGCTGCCATCTGCGCTACACCCCGGCGCATAGAGTATAATCGTACCTTGCAGAAACAGTCAAGAATCAAAGTGATTGACGACATCATTACGCGCCGTTCGTTCCTGAAAAGAAGTTTTGCCTCCACCGCATCGTTGAGTTTATGGGGTATTGGACTGAGTTCAGGCCGCCAGCCGGGTGCGGCAGACGGCTCAGGGGAAAAATTGGGCCGGGTTCTGGTTGACGCACTCCCGGTTTATTCCATGCCGTACGGCGAAGAAATTGATGAAGCATTTGTGTTTGATGATGTCTTCACCTATCAGTCCGCCGCGACATGGAAAAACCCGGACAACACGCGTGAATTATGGCTGGAATTGACCGAGGGCGGATATGTGCCGGCGAAGCACATCCAGCTGGTTGGTTACCGCCTGAACGAGATCCAGAAAAAGATCTCGCGCCGCGGACAACTGGCGGAAATTACGGTCCCGATCACGGAAGCCATATCGAGAAAGACCAACCACACCAACAACAACAAACCCCAGCATTTCTATTACGGTTCAACGCACTGGGTGCACGGACTGGGAATTGACCGGGACGGCAATTATTTCTACCGTATCGTCGAGGACCGCTGGGCGGACGAGTATTACATTGATCCTGCCCACGCGCACATATTTGACGACAGCGAAATCACCATGGATGAGGAATCCGCGCAGACTGCCGTGGACAAGGTCATCCAGATCGACCTCAAGAGCCAGTTTCTTGTCGCGAAAGAGGACGGGAGGATCGTTTTCTCGTCAGTGATCTCTTCAGGATATGTGGATGATGAGCTGGACCTTTCAACGCCGACGGGTGATTTTGAGATCAATTACAAACGCCCGTCCCGGCACATGGTGCACACGGAAGAGATCGGCATAAATGACCTTGAACTTTACGGGGTTCCGTGGGTGATGTATTTTGATGACCTGGGGAACGCGATTCACGGC
>Ga0180435_10003117_pt1 | contig 16762 bp, 18 predicted proteins | sample SS_ome_3_FD_132467 | JGI IMG/M metagenome (GOLD analysis project Ga0180435, IMG submission 132467) | Hypersaline lake sediment archaeal communities from the Salton Sea, California, USA - SS_3_S_1 metaG | ecosystem: Environmental > Aquatic > Non-marine Saline and Alkaline > Hypersaline >...
ACTATCTCCATTTTATTTCCAATTATTTTACCTATTTTATGCCCAAGATAATAGCCAGAAACGGAAAAGACAAAAGCAAATAAACCGATGATCAAAACAGATACTAGAATCGATATGCCCAAAATTGACAGGCTTATTCCAATAACCAGAGCATCAATACTCGTGGCAACTGATAATATAAGAAGAGTAGGAATCCTTGTTATATCAACCTTATCCTTTTCAGGGCTTTTTCTAAAAGCTTCATATAGCATTTTTATTCCAATAGCAAGAAGTAAGGAAAATGCTATCCAATGATCTATATTCTCAATTAGATTTCTGAAACTATATCCTATAGCCCAACCAGCAATCGGCATCACTGCCTGGAAAAATCCAAAAGATATACCGACTTTCAGGGCATTTTTTATCCTTGGTCTTTTAACAGTAGCCCCACCGGCGATAGAGACTGCAAAACAGTCCATTGACAGACTAATTGAGATCAGGATCAGGTTTATCATTGATTCCAATAATATTTTACTAATACAAATAGATTATAATTTTAATAGAAAATGTACGACTATTAAAGAATTTTAGACTGTTTTACTTTTTTGAAATAAAAAATAAATCTTAAAAGACTGGATCAGAGGAGAGAGTAGTAAAACTGGTATGGCTATTATTAGAGAAACAATAAAACGCTTCTTGAAGTCAGCTACCATATTTTGATGATGACTAAGCCCTTGATGCTGTTTATGATATTCTTGTATATATATTATCTGTTACATCTTAATGCTCTTCAGTCATATCAATAAAATTCCGTGGCAGTTGTGGTACCAGACATGATGCAGCAATCACCTATGGCATGGATGTAAAACTTCTGGATAAAGACGGCAGTGCATTATTTGAAGAAATTTATGTAATAAAAATCTGGGAACTGGAATGAGCTGCTAACTCGTAAAACTCAATATATAAAAGGAATAATCTTGTATTTTACTTTCCTGGTGTATTCATCCCAGAGCTCCCCATATTTAGCCTTGCAGACTTTGTCATCATCTGCCTGGCGCGAGAACATAAGACCTATATAGTAAGCCGGATACAGCCACACCACCCAGATCCCAAAATAGCCTGCGGCAAGGGCAACAGCTATAGCCTGTATGATCTCTCCAAGATAATTAATATGACGGCTTGCGCCCCAGAATCCATTAGCAAGCAGGCTGTGTTTACCGTCGCTAAGTACTTCAGGCTTTATACAGAGGAATTTCCTGCCAGGAGCTATCTTAAAGAAATACTTCTGCATATTTGCCCCGCGTGTCAGCACCCAGCCGCAGAGGAAAAGTGCCCCAGAGAGGACTGTAAGCCATAAGGGATGGCCGGGGTTGGGAAGATGAGCAGTAAACCATAGCGAGACAGTATAGAAAAAAGGATAGAAAGCAAGACAGCCAAATCCTAATTTGAATCCAACGCGTTCAGCAATGAAGTCGTATGTCCATAAGTGGATTTTTTCAAAGATCAGGTAATCAAAGCAAAACCATGTCAACATGGCGCAACCGAGAAGAAAGCCATAATTTATATTCTCTACATTCATTATATGATATGCTGCATAAGAAAGAACATTCAACTGAAGCATAACAGCGCCGATTAAATACAGCCACATCTTTGCATCAATAAACCCGTCTTTAAGCTGGGAATCTTTTACCCTGCCAAACCAAAGATCAGCAAAGAAAGATCTACCGGTAGATGGATTTTTTAAAACAATGTACAAAGAATATATTAATCCGATAATAACCGCGCCAATAAAACCCAGCCACCGGGTTTCATATAGCCAGACATATGGGACTATATTAAAATATCCAAGCAGAAACCATATTAGAATACTTGTTAAAAGAACAAATATCCCATTGATCCTGTAATTCATCGATTTGCCTGTTATTTCATTTTTTACATATCCCTTGATCCTGTTAACCGGGATGATTATATGTAAAAGAGTGATAATTGAATATGTGGCTAATGGAGTGATCAAGCCTAAAAAGATCTTCATGACAAACCTCCGGTGTTTTTGGACATTATATTAATTGCGGCTTTCCTGCTTAGTAATCTTTTAAGAATAAAATGGCCGATCTTATTTATCAGACCGGGAATTATTACCGGGCCTCTTCCCAGGGCATCCAATGTCTGTTCAGCAACTACACTGGCTTTCAGCGTTCCGGGGGCTGGCCTGTCTTTCCCGGCTTGCTCATAGCCAGGAGTAAGAACTGCACCGGCACAGCAGGCAAGAACATCGATTCCGTGCGGCTTTAGTTCTTTCCAGAGACCTTCGGCTAAAATGGTGTTAAATGATTTTGTTGCCGCATAGGCGGCAATTTTGGGGCTGCCCTGAGCTCCTGCAAGAGATGACATCAGAACAATGCCCCCCCGTTTTTTCTGTATCATTGAAGCAGACAATAGTTTTGTGAGAAGCAGCGGAGTTTTTACATTTACAGCTGTGGAAAGAGCCAGATGACCCTCGCTCGTATTTTCGAATAAACCAATTGGAGCAAAAGCAGCATTATAGACAAGCAAGCCAATCGAGACTTTAAGATCGATTATCGATTTTTTCACATTTTCAAAATCAGCCATATCCGCTGAAATATAGATTACATCAATTTCATATAATTCTTTAAGCCGGGCTGCCAAAGCCTTCAGGCGGTCTTCCTGGCGAGCAATTAAAACCAGGTCCAGCCGCCGCTTTGCAATCGCCTCTGCAAAAGCGGAGCCTAATCCCACAGAGCCTCCGGCTACTAATGCATACTGCCCGTATTTTTCTTTGAATTTTGTAGTTTTCATAAGAATTAAATTAGATATCATTTTATATTATAAGAACAGTATTTAAAATAAATAATAATGGGTAAATCTTGGATATATTAGACTCAGGCAAAAAATACCCTCAAAAACCCATTAATGGCAAGCGCAGAAGTAAATGCTATAATAAATTTGTAAATTGAAGGAGCTGGTTATCATATTTGGAGGCTATTATGAACGGCAAAGTAAAACCAGAAGGATTTAGGAAACTTTCTGTAATTGCCCTGGTATTGGGAATTTTGACTTATAGCTATATCTATCTTATTCCACAGATCATATTCTCTTTGGTTTTCACCCTAAGGGACTACATACAGGATGAAGCTGTTATTGCCTCTATTGTGGGATCAGTAGTACTTATCCTGATGGGGATGCCAATTGCTGCAGTAGTATGCGGCAGCATCGACCTGAAAAAAATAGCAGCCGGCATTTACAGCAAAAAAGGCAGGGGGTTTGATATAACAGGAATAATCCTGGGAGGAATATTTATTATATTCGCATTATTCTTCCTGATAGGGGAAATAGCATTTCCCCATTGATTATTTAATCTCTATCCAGAAAGGTCCTATATAGGCTTCCCTGCCTCCGGAGGAAACCGTTCTTATGATATAAAAATCTGCACCGCCGGTGTTAAGGGTAGAGGGATCCACAGGAAATATCCCTTCCATATGAAGTATTATGAAAAAAAGAGCCGCTTCCGTCAGAAAGTATGGAATGCGAATGCAGGTCTCCCCAGCAGATATCCTGGTCATTATTATGAATATCCGAAACTATAATGGGATTGCTGCAGAAGGTCTTACCTAAAGTATTGTCAGTTACTTTAATATAATGGATGCCTGCAGTATCTATTGATACGGTAAGATCCCTTTGTCCATTGTCTTTCCCATCATTTATAAGATAGGCAGTCGATGAGCACCTTTCCTGGCCGGTAAAAGTAAAGGGAACGGGAAGCGATGCATAACTCTCTGGCATCTCTTCCAGGGTATTAATATCATAGGACTCCAGCCCGAAGGAGACCTCTCCCCTGTAGACCGCACTTAATCGTTCATAGGGATCCCAGCACTGAACCTGGACCTGGAACTTCTCACCTCTGTCAGCGGTAATTGGAGCATGCACCCACAGGAGCTGGGGGGAATTATTAAAAAGGACTCCGTAGTTTATGCTTACCGATTGCCACATAAATACAGGAATTATTATGGCCAGCACCAGAACAGCCCTTCTTGGCCAGGGTTTGATTTTTATTCGGCTAAGCCTTTTAAGGAATTGCGTAGGCTTATCCCTCTTTAACAGAATGTTTATGATATACCTGGCTGAAAAATATACAATCAATGTGGCAGGCCCGGCGATAGCTGCCAGCTTAAGCGGTTCCATTTCGATTCCGGTATTAGAGATCCAATTGCTGAATGTGATGCCCAGCGACAGCACAACCCCATGTGCTTTCCACTCATCCCGGCGAGAAAAGATTATAAAGGAGAGACCAATCACTATTCCTATAATGCTGAAGAAATAGAAGAATATGGTCAGGGCTCCGGATATGAATATGATTATCCGCAGCATATATAAGTAAGATTTTTTTCAGTCATAATATATCACTTTGATATGGGTAGACTTTGGATAATTATAATAAGAGGGGTGATTATTGCCATAAAAGGCGGGAAATAGTAATTGATTAAAAACTTCAATAAAAAAAGTTGTGTTTTATCTTATTTATGGTTATTATTATCCTCGGTAAAACATTAGATGTTCTTTTAAAAACAGACCAAAGTCTAAAATAGTTGTAAGCAGGGAATCCGGTTAAAATCCGGAACGGTCCCGCCACTGTAATAGGGTGTGTGCTTTTTATTATGCCACTGGGTAAGGCCTGGGAAGGCAAAAGGCAAAGTCCCTAAAGTCAGGAAACCTGTAATTTGCATGCTAACCGCTCTTCGGCAGAAAGAGGGTAGTTTTTTGTTTTTATAAATTAACTCCCGGCTGAAGATGGCCAGGAGTTTTTTTATTTTATGAAGTAAAAGTAAGGAAAGGAAAAAAATGTCAAAGAAAATAATGCTTGTACTGAGCATCATCATGATTATAATGATGGCATGCCTGGGCGTCCTCTCAGGATGCAAGGAAGGAGCAGAGATATCAGATCTGGAAGAAGTCCAGGAGGAATCACAGGGAGCTGCTGAAGAAGATTCAGCAAGCGATGAAGCAGAAGAAGTAGAAGAGGAAGCAGAAGATTTTGTTGAAGAAGAAGCAATTGAGGTAATAGACGGCGAAGGTAATTTAATTACCCTGGATGCTGCTGCGGAGAATGTGATAGTTATGGCTCCCAGCGTGCTGGAGATCATAGATGGTCTTGGCGCTATGGATAAGGTAGCTGAAATAGATGGTTTTACAGTTATGATGCAGGAGCCCCTTGCAGAAGGTTTTGAGGGAGTAGGGGATTACCAGAGTCTAAATGTAGAAAGGATAGCTGAGCTCGTCCCAGACCTGGTAGTAGCAATTACCGGGGGACCCGAAGATGATTATAATAAGGTCGGTGAGCTGGGAATTCCCATATACAGGGTTGTCGATGTAAAAGGAATGGACGGCATATATGAAGAGATCCAGAATATAAGTGAGCTTATAGGTCTTCCCGGTGAAGGTACAGCCATGGTGGCAGAACTGAAAGGCCAGGTAGATGAGATAGCCGGAAAAGTAGCGGGATTATCAGATGATGAGATCCCCAAAGTATTTTATGAAGTCTGGAATGAGCCCCTGATGAGTGCCGGAACAGATACCTTTATTAGTGCCCTTATAGAAACAGCCGGAGGCATCAATATACTCTCGGCTGATGAATTGACCGGCTGGCCTGAATACAGCGTGGAAACTCTCATTGAGAGGAATCCTGATATAATAATTGCTCCCGTGTCATTGGCTGCCGATCCCACTGTCATAACCGGTGATGAAAGATTTGCCAGTATAGATGCAGTGATAAACGGCAGGGTTTATGTAGTTCCTGATAATCAGGTATCAAGACCCAGCCAGAATATATTCAAGGGTCTCCAGATGCTGGCTAAAGCTTTCCATCCCGAGATATTTGGCGAATTCGAGATCATAGAATAGGTAAGAAGATTTAAAGTTTGGCATACTTACTTCTGTTGTCCCCCCTCCAGCAGTAAGTATGCCAATGATTTATAAATAAATTTGCCGGGAGCTTATTTAAGAGTTATTAATATGGGAATATAATAATAAGATATGTCAAAGATCATAAAGACAATTATCATACTTGCAGGAGTGCTTATATTGCTGGTAGTCCTGGCAGCATCTATAGGTGCAGCCGGGGTAAGCATAGGTGAGACTGTAAGTATTATCGGCAGTTATATTCCCGGTGTCTCGAACCTTATAGATCAGGCAGATCTTGATCCTAAATCCCTGGTGGTGATAAGTCAGATAAGGCTGCCCAGGATATTTATGGCACTGGTGGTAGGTATTGCCCTTGCCAGTGCCGGTGTGATCTTCCAGGGACTTTTCAGGAATCCCATGGCTGATCCCTTTGTGATAGGAGTATCTGCGGGAGGGGCGTTCGGGGCCGCTGTGGCGCTTTTCTTCAGTTCCTCTTTCATATTGCTTAATATTTCAATCACTACGGTTTTTGCCCTGATAGGAGCGCTTGGGACAACATTCCTGGTATACAGTATTGCGTCTTCCCGGGGTAGAGTATCAGTGGTCACCCTGCTTCTTTCCGGTATTGCACTCTCAGCTATGCTAAGTGCTATGACCTCACTGGTCATGATATTTAAGGCAAATGACCTGGCAAGGATAGTATTTTGGCTGATGGGAGGACTTACTGCAGCTTCATGGCAGAAGTTATATATAATAACTCCTGTAATAATCCTTCTGGTAATTATAAGCGGCTTCTATATGAGGGACCTCAATATCATCTCCATGGGGGATGAAAGGGCCATCCAGATGGGAGTCCAGACAGAAAAAGTAAAAAAGACGCTTCTGGTGCTTGCATCTATAATTGCTGCCCTGGCGGTCTCTGTCAGCGGCGTGATCGGCTTTGTGGGCCTTATAACCCCCCATATATTGAGACTCATTGTAGGTCCCGACCATAAGATATTATTCCCGGCATCAGCCCTGGCCGGGGGGATAGTGCTCCTTATTTCAGACACCATTGCCCGTACTGTGCTTATGCCCAGGGAGATCCCGGTAGGGATTATAACCTCTATTGTAGGGGTACCCTTCTTTCTGTATTTACTGGTAAGATCCAGACAGCAGGTTTTTTAATGTCTAAAGATAAAAACATATTATCAGTCAGGGAACTGTCTTTTTCATATAATCACAAAAGGATACTTGACAGTATCAGCTTTGATATAAAAAAGGGCAGTTTTGTGTCGATCCTGGGTCCCAATGGTGCGGGAAAGAGCACCCTGGTAAATGTCATAAGTAAAGTCCTAAAGGATTTTAAGGGAGATATTGAAGTAGCCGGAAATGACATCAAGTCCATGACCTCCCGCGAACTTGCCAGGGAGATCGCAGTTGTCCCCCAGTATACCAATCCCAGCTTCAGCTTTTCTGTCCAGCAAATGGTAATGATGGGAAGACACCCTTATATCTCAAGATTCGGTGGAGAAAGCTCCAGGGACATCAAGGTGACCCGGGAAGTAATGGAAAAGACCAGCATATCTGATTTTGCCGATAGAAAGTACAATGAATTATCCGGCGGGGAAAAGCAGAGGGTAATAATAGCCCAGGCGCTGGCGCAGGACAGCCCTATACTGCTTTTAGATGAACCCACCTCCCACCTGGATATCAATTTCCAGATAGAGTTTATGAATCTCTTTATGAAGCTTAACCGGGAAGAGGGAAAGACAGTTATCGGCGTATTCCATGATATAAACCTGGCCCTCCAGAATGATTCCCTTATTATGCTTTTAAAGGATGGAGGCATCTATGCATTCGGAGAAGCCGTCGAAGTTATTAACCGGCAGAATTTAAGGAATGTCTTTCACAGTGATGTATTCGTAGGTAAAAACCCGGTCACCGGAAAGATCTATGTGAGTCCAGTATTTGATCCAGGCTATGGAGCCCAGGCTTATGGCGAAATTAGCCAGGCACAAAAGAAACTAAAAGTACATATAATAGGCGGTGGGGGAGCTGCATCACCGGTACTGAACCTTTTGCATCATCACGGGTACCAGGTATCCTGCGGAGTGGTAAATACTTTTGACTCAGACCTTCATACCTCTGAGACTCTGGATATTCCCTATATAGTGGAAGCCCCCTTCTCTCCCATATCGCTGAATTCCCAGAATAAGAACCTTGAATTTATAAAAGCTTCAGATCTGGTGATACTTCCAGAAGTAGAATTTGGTAATGGTAATTTCTCCAATCTGGTATCTGTTAAGGAAGCACTAGCCCTGGGTAAAAAAGTAATAGTAGTAGACGGCAATAATATAGACAAGAGAGACCATACCGGAGGAAAAGCTGGCGAACTATACCGAAAGATAATCGGTGAGGGTGCACAGGCTGTAAATGCTAATGACCAGATACTGGGATCTATTAAAGAGCTTAATTCATAGCTGTTTCCAGCTCTATACATATCATTAAATAAGTTGACTCCAGCTATTATATATCTTATTATGTATATGGAGCCATATACATAATAAGGAAAATACAATGCCTCTGAAAAAGACAACATTATTATTTGATGAAGATGTCTATGAAAAACTAAAAGATAAAGCCAGAAGGGATAATTCCTCTATTGGCGGTCTGGTAAGGGAAGCTGTTGCTGCATATTATGGGATTAAAACCAAAGAGGATAAGCTTAAAGCTCTAAAAAAGCTTAAAGATCTTGATCTTCCAACTTCAAGCCCTGAAGAGATGGAAAGCCAGATAATAAAGGGAGCCCTAAAATGACTGATAGACCAAGGGTTTTTGTAGACTCTAATATACCAATGTATGCTGCAGGCAAGGAAAACCCAAAAAAAGTATCGTCTATAGGAATTTTGGAGTCAATATCTGAAGGAAGCTTAATAGGAATTACTTCTACCGAAGTATTTCAGGAAATATTATACCGCTATCAGGCAATAGATCTTCTGGACAAGGGATTTGAAGTCTTTGATAATTTTTATGGTATTATTGATGAGACCTTATCTATTAATCCCAGCATTATGAGACAAGCAAGGAATATCCTGGAGAACAAAAAAATAAGCACCAGGGATGCCATACATGTGGCTACCATGGATTATTATGATATAAGTTATATAGCCTCACATGACAGGCATTTTCGGGAATTTAAACATATAAGATATTTTCCATTATAAGCTGAACTATTTTCCATGCAGCATAGCCTCATATTGACTGGAAGTACCGGTATTTATGACCTCCTAATTACCTGAACCTTATGGGGATCTCTAGCTGGGCATCATACTCCCTGATATCGGAAGGATTGTCTTTAATAAGGACCAGGGTACCAGTATCAGTTGCTGGTGCCACAAACTCCAGTCGGGATGAAAAGCTAATAAATTCCTCAGTCATCCATTCCTCCTCAGTCTGGGCATAGTATTCTGCAATTATATTGCCATCAGCATCTAAAAGCCTTACAGGAAAGCTTGCCTCGAAAAACCATGTACCGCGGGCTTGCCCCTCTATTAACAGGGGACTGGTTATTATCTGCTCTGGTTGGGGTGAGTCCACAATAATAAAATCAGAAAGATCATCAGCAGTGGTCTGGTCATCTTCTACGGAAGTGTCATTGCTAGTATCATCAGTTTCTTCCATTAAACCTTGTTCCTCCTCGTCCTGTTCGGATGAAGTATCCGTCTGGCCGCTTTCTGTATTGCCTTCCTTGTCGATTATAATGCAAGAACTGATTGAAAATATTAAAAATACTATGAAAATTATTGATATAAGGATTTTAGTTTTCACTACTTTCCCTCCATATTCTTCTTTAAGGGAAGGGTTATAAGCTTTATTTCTTCTTTAAGTTCCATGTATTCGGGATCTTTATGCACCAGAGGCGCATCTTCCAGGCAGGCGAATGCTGCGATCAATGAATCTGCAAATGAAATAGGATATAAAGCTTTTAACCTCCCAGCCTCTATCATATAGGGCTCATTAATGTTTTTTAATACCTCCAGTGGGAAACTCATAAGCATAGCAAATCTCTGGTTTGCAATTTCTTCACCAATATTATTATAGTTTATATAGTAGAACTCTATGGCGGCACTAAAAGGAAGCAATAATCTGGAGCGGCCTGAAGCAGAGTTAATTAATAATCCTTCTACTATATCTTTACCATCTTCATCTTCAAAATAAGTTATAACAGCAGAAGTATCGAGTACCATCTTTTCACTTATCATTTTCCCTGTCTTTTCTCCGTGATTCTAATAATTTTTCCAGCAGTTTTTCACCTTTAGCAATTCCTTTTGTATCTTTAAGAATGTTTTCTGGGATCGGGATAACCCTGATACCCCTTCCAGTATCAAGCCAATACAGCTTAGATCCTTTTTGCAGCTTATAATTCTTTATTATTTCTGCTGGAACAGAAGTCTGCCCCCTTTTGGTAAGTGTTGTTTTCATTTGTATCACCTGTAATAATGTTACAAGTAATATGTTAAATTTACAAGAGTTAATGAACATATAGCTTGTATAATATTTTGATAAAAAATAGCATAATTTTGCAATTAAGCAAAAATATTTTAAACAGATTTACGGAAAAAGAGGGCTATATTGAAAAAAATAGTGAGTATTTATAGAAGAAGTAACTGGTATAATATTACTATATGCCTTCTTCCATTATCTCATAGACCCTGTCAATATCCATGTTCTTCCTGAAATGGTCTGCCAGCCTGTCATACTGGCTTTCCTTGAACTGGCGGTAATCCAGGACATTTTTGCGGGCTTCTTTCAGGCTTAAGCCGAAGGTATCAGCTGCCAGGTCAATAACCATTTTCCTGAATAGCAAATTATCGAAAACACCATGGACATAAGTCCCGATGATGGCTTGCCTGTCCTTTTTATTATGATAAATATATCCGTCTGTATAGGAATTTTTACCCTTATCTGAAGTAACTTCAAGGAGAGGGAGAGAATACTTATAGGGACTGCTTAAGGCTTTTCCGGGAGCCTTAGAGCTTCCCATATGTATCTCATACCCTTTCTGGGTATTTTCAGTGTTTTCTTTTATGAGGCTTTCGGATTCTTTTCCAGTAAAGCCCAGAAGCTCACTATTAATCCTGAAATCTACCTGACGGGTATATTTTTCCTTAAAGAATACTGTTTCCATATCTATTAGTGAAAGCCCTTCAATATGCTCAATATCCCTGCTCTCTGTCTGGTGAGGGTCAGATATCATCTTTCCCAGCATCTGGTATCCTCCACATATGCCTATCACCATTACACCCTTAGCATATTGCCTCTTTATCTCTTCCTCGATGCCCCAGCTCCTTATATGACTGAGGTCGCTGATGGTGCTCTTGCTTCCAGGTATGATTATTATATGGGGATCTATCTTTTCCAGCTCTTCTTTTCTCCTGATATAATACAGGTTTACTCCAGGTTCCTGCTCCAGCACATTAAAATCAGTAAAATTAGATATATGGGGAAGGTAAAGCACACAGATCTTTAAAGCATTATTTCCCGAGTCTGCCGCTTCATTATAAGAATCGGTCTTATATCTTTCCCTTTCCAAATTAACGCTGTCTTCTTCATCCAGTATTATATCCCGGTAATAGGGGACAACCCCCAGGACGGGAAGGTCTACTTTATCCTCAATCCAGTCTACGCCTGATTGGAGCAGCCTCTTATCTCCCCTGAACTTATTTATAAGGAGGCACTTGAAGAGCTTCTGGAATTTTTTAGGAAGTATTTTTACAGTGCCGTAGAAGCTGGCAAATATGCCGCCCTTATCAATATCGCCCACCAGCATCACAGGACAATTTGCCACCTCGGCCACTGCCATATTGGCGATATCATTTTCCAGAAGGTTTATCTCAGCCGGGCTTCCGGCCCCCTCTATTACAATAATATCAAAATCCTTCTTAATATCTTCAAGAGTATCGGAGATCTTCTTCAGGTATACTTTCTTACCGGTATCATATTCTACTGCGGTCATATTCTTGACCGGCTTACCCATATAGATTATCTGGGCTTCTTTATCGGCTACCGGTTTTATAAGGATGGGGTTCATAAATACCCTGGGCTTAAGCCCTGCTGCCTCTGCCTGCATTACCTGGGCTCTTCCCATCTCCTCACCATCTTCTGTGACATAAGAGTTAAGCGCCATATTCTGGGATTTAAAAGGGCATACCCGGTAACCGTCCTGCTTAAAGATGCGGCACAGGGCTGCTACCACCACGCTTTTTCCTACATGGCTTCCCGTACCCTGGACCATTATTATTTTTGTTTTTTTCTTATTAATGTTCTCATGCATATCTTTTTAAATTATATCAAAAAAATGCTTATGGCCAGGCAAATAAATAAAAGCAAATAGATGAGGGTTGGGGAGAGGCTGAAAGAGGGCGATCTATCAGCCTCTCCAGAACAGTTTAGAGTATGGCACCTAAAGCTGTCCTTTCGGACACTTAAAAACCTGGTATAACCGGATTTAATTACTTTTTTTCTTGGACCAGGCATCCTTTAAGGCTAATAGAGTCGGAAATAAAAAAACAACCACCCTTTCCTCGAAGGATGCCATGTCTGGCTGGGCTCATAGCAGGTTTCCTGACTTCCGGGACTTTATCTCTTGCCTTCCCAACAGGATCTCCTGTCAGTGGCATATTAGAAGACACACACCCGGTTACAGTGGCGGGACCGCTCCGGATTCTCACCGGATTCCCTATTAAGAATAATTCACTATAGCCTTATAATTTATTTTAAAAGAACAATTTCTAAGATTTTACTTTTATTTGGTAAATAATACAATAAAAAGAGTACAAAGTGTATTCCGGAGTGGTAATATAATTATGCATGATCATAATCAAGACAGGATGGATGGATATATTATGGATGATAAAAAAATGAAAGCCCAGCTATTCTACGGACCCGGAGATGTAAGGTTTGAAGAAACAGATATCCCCAGGGTAGGTCGGGGAGAAGCCCTGGTAAAGATAAGAAGCGCCCTTACCTGCGGCTCAGACCTAAAGACCTACAGGAGGGGACACCCCACCATGATAGTGGACGGATCCGTATTCGGTCATGAATGGGCAGGGGACATTATAGAGCTTGGTGAAGGCGTAGAAGATTTTTCTATAGGTGACAGAGTAGTTGCAGTAAATTCGGTACCCTGCTTCAAATGCTATTACTGCAAACTTGAAAGATACTCCATGTGTGAGAACCTGGTATATAATAATGGCGCTTATGCAGAATATATAAAGATACCTTCTGACATACTGGCGGTAAACACTATAAAGATACCGAGGCATATCGATTACAGCCAGGCAGCCCTTTTAGAGCCCCTGGCCTGTGCTGTCCATGGCATAGATGAGTCAAATATTACTGAAGGGGACATGGTAGCCGTAAACGGCGCCGGCCCCATAGGGCTTTTCTTTACAGCCCTGGCCAAGCTTAAGGGAGCCATAGTTATATCAAGCGACCTCTCTGAGGAAAGGATTAAAGTGGCCAGAGAACTGGGAGCGGATCTAACTGTAAATGCCTCAGAGGTCGATGACCAGGTTTCCGCTGTAAAGGATCTTACTGAAGGAGGCAGGGGAGTGGATGTTGCCATAGAGGCTACAGGCTTTCCCAAAGTCTGGGAGATGACCATACTTATGGCCAGGAAAGGCGGAACTGTAAACTTATTCGGGGGATGCGCATCCGGCACTTCCATAAATATAGACACCAAGCTCCTACATTATAGCGAGCTTACCATAAAGGGGATATATCACCACACCCCATATTATGTGAAAAAGGCATTTAAGCTTATTGATAAAGGTTTATTTGATACCAAAAAGTTTATAACAGCAGATATGCCGCTGTCCCGGCTGGTAGATGCCCTGGAGCTTATGGGTAAGCAAAGGGGTATAAAGTATAATATCACCACATAGCAAAACACATGATAAATAGTAAGGGAAAATAATGTCCAATGGAGGGAAAGATGCCTAATAAAGACATAGGACTGATAGGCCTTGCCGTAATGGGACAGAACCTTGTGCTAAACATGGAATCAAAGGGATATTTGGCAGCTGTATATAATAGGACCGGCAAGCGTACTGAAGAATTTATAAGCGGCAAGGGAAAAGATAAGAATATAAAAGCCGCATACAATTTAAAAGACCTTATAGATTCCTTGAAGACGCCCCGTAAAATAATGCTGATGGTAAAGGCGGGAAGCCCGGTAGATGATAATATAGAAGCACTTATCCCGCTCCTGGAACCCGGCGACCTCATAATAGACGGCGGTAATTCCCATTATACCGATACCATGAGAAGGGAAAAATACCTTGCCGAAAAAGATATCCTCTATATCGGTACCGGGGTTTCAGGAGGAGAAGAAGGAGCCCTTTTTGGGCCTGCTATGATGCCAGGCGGGACCAAAGAAGCATATTTACTTGTAAAAGATATCTTTGAAAAGATTTCAGCCAAATCCGAAGACGGGAAGCCCTGCGTTTCCCATATTGGCAAAGATGGGGCCGGCCATTTCGTAAAGATGGTGCACAATGGCATAGAATACGGGGATATGCAACTAATAGGCGAGACTGTATGGGCTCTTAAAGCTGCCCTGGGCTATGATGCGGCTGCCATTGCAGATATCATGACAAAATGGAATAAACCAGACGATATACTCTCCTCATACCTTATTGAGATAACCGGCCAGGGTATGAAGGAAATGGAAAAGAGCTCGGATAAATATCTGGTAGACATTACAGCTGATATTACCCGCATGAAGGGAACAGGCACCTGGACTGTGGCCAGCGCTCTGGAACTTCTGGTTCCCATACCCACCATAGCATCGGCAGTATTTTCAAGGGAGATGAGCCAGGATAAGGATATAAGGCTTGCCGTATCTGATAAGCTAAAAGTAGGCAGCCAGAGCTATAATAGAGACCCAGAAAGTTTTGTAAAAGCTGCCCATGACGGATTATATATTGCCAAGATCTCCTCATATGCTCAGGGCTTTGCCCTTATGGAAGCTGCCGCAAAAAAATACGGCTGGGACCTTGATATGGGTACCATTGCCGCCGGCTGGCGGGCAGGCTGCATTATTAGGGCTGGATTCCTATCGACCATAACTAAAGAATATGAAAAAAACAGGGACCTTCCCAATTTGATGTCAGCTCCGGCATTTTCAGAATTTATAAATGAAAATCTCTCTAGTCTTAAAACCTTTATAGAAATAGCCCATAAAGTAGGAGTTCCGACTCTTGCCATGGACAGTGCTTATGATTATATATTGCAGATGGCATCGCCTGTCATGGTATCGGCCCAGGTGGCTGCCCAGCAGAGGGATTTCTTTGGGGCTCACGGCTATTTTAAGCTTGAGGCGGACAGTCCCAAAATAGAGACTAAAAAAGACGGATCTTACCAGGAATATCATACAGAATGGATGGAAGAGGCCAGGCCGGAGAAGAAGCTGTAGGGGAAGTTTTTAATAGCTATATTCCTGGAAAAATAGCTATATTTCAATATCTAACGGGAAACATGATTATATAACTTGAAAAACAATTATATTTCCCTATGAAATTAGAAAAACAATTTTTTAGGACTGGTTATTTCCGCTCTTTACATTATATTTAGTGATTGTATAATAATATTAGCTAATTTAGCTATATTGACTAAAGTTGTAAGGAGATCGCATGAAAGTAAGCGCTACAGATCTAAAGAATAATTTGGGGAAATACCTGCGTGAATGCCAGAAGCAGGATATCATCATTACCAGTAATGGTAATAAGGCTGCCAGGCTCAGTGCTTATGAAGAATACAGTATAGACAGCCCGAAGATAAATTATATTGGCCGTATAAGCGAATATATGGAAGCATTCAAGGATGGCCCTAAAAAAGTCTCCTATGAACAGTTCCGGGAACTGACCGAGGGAAATGAAGAAAGATTTGAGTACATAGATGGGGAAGTATACCTTTTAACAGCTCCAACAGTAAAACACCAGAAAGTCCTGGGCGAACTGTATATCTTTTTCTACAATTTTTTTAAAGGGAAGAAGTGCATACCCATGCTATCCCCGTTTGATGTGACCCTGAGAAAGTTTCCGGAGGATATAAATGTTGTAGAACCCGACCTGGTAGTAGTATGTGATATGGAAGAAAACCTAAATGAAAAAGACTATTATATGGGGGTACCGGTACTGGTTCTGGAGATACTGTCAAGATCCACAAAAAGGATCGACCTCATTAAGAAGATGAATCTATATATGGCATCCGGGGTCAAAGAATACTGGGTAGTGGATCCTGATGATAAGGAGATCACTATATACTTTTTTAAGGATAAGGATATTAAGGGCAAAAAGACTTATAGGGGCAATGAAAAGGCCAGGTCAAAGTTATTTGCAGATCTCTCTTTTATCGTGGAGGATATATTTTAGGAAATTCCAAAAATATATGGCCATTAAAGGTTACCCTGATAAATGGTCTGATCTATTAAATATCCCTGACAGCGAAGTTTCTGGGTTAGATGATTTTCCTTTATGGCTTAAAATCCGCTGCCCTGGGAGGATTTTCGCATTTGAACTTTCCCTCGGGACAGGGCATTCTCAGGCAGTTGGGACCAGCTTTCTCAAATATAACTGGCGCTACTTTCTTAACCTGTTTGAGCATGCTTGTAGCCATCTCCCTTATTTCCCACTGAGCCCGGTTGCAGCACCTTACAGTAAAGAAGTGCATAAGCTCCCTTCCGTTCATGGTAACAAGAATCTTTGATTCAGATGCATTGGGAAGTATATACCTGGCATCCTCGGCTTCCATGCCCATATCAAGAAGCTCCTTATAGAGCTTATGGCTGCCTGATACCATTTCTTCAAACTTCTTTTTAGCT
>Ga0180435_10003118_pt1 | contig 16758 bp, 11 predicted proteins | sample SS_ome_3_FD_132467 | JGI IMG/M metagenome (GOLD analysis project Ga0180435, IMG submission 132467) | Hypersaline lake sediment archaeal communities from the Salton Sea, California, USA - SS_3_S_1 metaG | ecosystem: Environmental > Aquatic > Non-marine Saline and Alkaline > Hypersaline >...
TCAGCCCCGCATCGACGCAGGGGCTGTCCGCCCCCTGTCCGGCCGCGACCTGGGAGAGATAGTAGTCGCCGTCCGAGCCCGTGACGAAGAGCGGGTCGGCGTCGATGTTGCCCGGGGCCCAGTTGAGTGTTCCGCCGGGCATCACCAGCACCGCGGATTCTCCACCCTGAATATCGTTGTGAGCGACCGTAAGCTCGATACTGGCGCCGGAATTGTATCCAAGGCGAATCTGGTCCCCAGCCGTGGCGATATTGTCCCGGACGATCGAGTTCGTCATCGTCACCGACGTATCGCTGTCAAGATAGAGACCGCCCCCCTTGTCTCCCGTGTTGCCGACGAGAGTGGTGTTGACCATGGTGATGGAGGCACTGCCACAACAGATTCCGCCGCCACCCCATTCGTAGGCCGGTTTCGCCTCGTTTCCGGCGATGAGGTTGTTCGCGAGCAGCGCCGAGGCAGACCAACTGAGGTAGATTCCGCCCCCGACATGATCAGCCAGGTTGTCCGTGATTCGATTGTTCAGAATGAGGGCTGCGGGGCAGTTCACACAGGAGACTCCCCCACCATAGGCAGAGGCCCAGGTCCCGGCATCATGTGCATGGTTGTCCGTTATCAGGTTGTGGGCGATAACCGGCGTAGTGCAACCCCGTATGCTCAGCCCGCCTCCCTCATAGGTGTCGCACGTGTTGCCGCGGATCGTATTTCCGATGATCGAAGCGGCGTCCATCTCACAGTAGATGCCGCCCCCGCCGCCATTCGCATGGTTGTCGGAAATGGTATTGCGCCAGATACGCACGTTGCCGGTTCCGTAGCCGCATATCCCGCCACCATCACCGGAATCGACATCCGAACCGGCCACGCAGCCGGAGATCGTGTTTCCGTCGATCACGGCACTGCTCTTGTAGAGATAAATGCCGCCGCCATCATTGGCGTACCCGTTCGAGATGACGTTCCCGATGATCGATGGCGATGCACTGCTGCAACGGATTCCGCTGCCATCGAAGGCTTTGAAATCATTGATGGTGAATCCTTCTAGTCTCGACCCTGCCCCTTCGCCGTTGTGAAAGATGAAGCCTCGGTAGCCGTAGGTTCCGGACCCGTCGAGAACACAGTTGTCCGGCCCGTTATCCGACTGGACCGTAATTGCCCTGCCGAGAAAGTCGATGTCCCTGTTGCCAACACCGGTGTAGAGACCGTCGGCCACCAGCACCGTGTCGCCGTTCACCGACGCATCAATCCCTTCCTGGATGGCGTCGAAGGGATGGAGAAGCGAACCGTCCTCCAGCGGGTCGCTGATCGAGGTGTCACCCGGGCCCGGGTCGTTGGGCGCATCGTCGTCCACGTGGATCGTGGTCTGCGCCGGGGCCGGCACACCGGTGAAGAGCAGCAGGAAGGCAAGAGCGGCGATCCACGTGAAACGGTTCATCGGTCATCCTCCAAAGCGTTGCTTCCGACTCATCGGGCCGTCATCTCTGTCTTCGTCCGCTTCGATGGCACGAGACCGTGCCGGCATCAGCGGTATTCCCCGGTCACCGTGCACTGTGCCCAGTCGGTGCTGCCCGAGGGCGGGTACGGAGGCTGGTTCCACGGCGCCGGGGTGACATCCTCGGCCACCAGGGTGAACCGGTTGTCGCCATAGGCCGGCAGGATCTCGGGGATCAGCTGATTCCAGCTGATGGCGTGACCCTCGCCCGGCGCGAGCACCAGGTGGCCCGCCCGCCAGTTGGGGAAGGCCGTGCCGTTGCCCAGCACCAGGTCGATGCGCCCCGCCACCTGGCGCCAGGCCCCGGCGAGTTCGTTCTCGAGCCCCAGGGCGATGGTGGCGGTGAGCGGCAGGACACCCGACGAGGGCTGGCAGGAGAGCCAGGCCGACACCGGGTTCAGCGCCGGGTAGTGGTATCCCATGTCGGACGTGCCCTGGTCGTTGATCCCGTCGGTGCGGGTGGAGAAACCGCTAAGGCATTCGATCCCGCCAGTGGTCGGCCAGCACGTGGCGGCGGCGAGGTTCTGCCCGGTGTCGACGCAGGGGCTGTCCACTCCCTGGCCCGCCGCGACCTGCGAGAGGTGGTAGTCGCCGTCCGGGCCGCTGACGAAGAGCGGGTCGGCGTCGATGTTGCCGGGGCCCGTCCATCCGCCCTCGATGTTCGAGTGGGCCACCGTCGCCGTCGACGTGCCCTGCAGGTGGATACTCGGATCCGAAGGGGCGCTGTTCCCCCTCACGACTGAATTGAGGACATTGATATCGGCGTTTCGGCACCCGATGCCGCCGCCAGGGTTGTTGGCCGAGTTTACGACGATGGTGTTGTTGATAAAAGAAACGGGGACACCACGACATGATATACCGCCGCCCTCGCCGGAGCTTCCCGTGACCTCGTTCCCGGCGATGAGGTTGTTGGCGCAGATCGACACCCCCCCCGCCGAGCGGCCGTCCGATCGGGGCTGCCGCCCCCACCCGGCATAGAAACTGATGCCGCCGCCATAGACATCGGCTTCGTTGTCGATGATCCGGTTGCCGGTGATCGAGACACCCGCACTGGACGTGCAGCTGATGCCGCCGCCAGATCCGGCACCGCCAATCGAGGACCGGGAAACGTTCAGAGAAATCGTATTGTTGGCAACACGGGCCCCGGAACAGCCGAGGAGGCTGATGCCCCCTCCCCCGAAATACTCACCGGCGGAGAGGTTTTCATTGATGGTGTTGCCCTCGATGATGATGGCATTCTGGTCGGAATAGATTCCGCCGCCATCGGCTTCGCAAGAATTTTCGGAGATGTCGTTGCCCCTGATGATGGCCGCACCCTCTCCACGACAGCAGACGCCACCCCCGCTTCCCGAAAGGGTGTCGGCCTCCGCATGATTGTTGAGGATGGTATTTCCTTCGATGAGGGGGCTGCCATTGTAGACATAGATCCCACCACCATGGTACGCACTGCATCCGGTGATGATGTTTCCCTCGATGAAAGGACTGCCCTCGTAAACACAGATCCCACCACCAATATGAAAAGAATGGCACGCAGTGATGACATTCCCGATAATTGTCGGGGAGGCGTTATTGCAATAGATGCCGCCGCCGGGATCACCGAACCACCCGTTGCCGACAATGGTCATGCCTTCGAGTCTCGCCGCCTCGCTCTCCTCGCTATGAAAGTAAAACCCGCGGTACGATCCCAGGAGCAGATCGACAGTACAGGCCTCCGGCCCGCCGGCCGATCGCACGGTGATCGCCTTGCCGAGGAAGTCGATGTCCCGGTTGCCCTCGCCGGTATAGGTCCCGTCGGCCACCAGCACCGTGTCGCCGTTCACCGCGGCGTCGATCGCTTCCTGGATGGCGTCGAAGGGATGGTCGAGAGATCCGTCCTCGAGCGGATCGCTGATCGAGGTGTCCCCCGGGCCCGGGTCGTTGGGCGCATCGTCGTCCACGTGGATCGTGGCCTGGGCCAGGGCCGGCGGGCAGATGAGGATCAGCGCGGCGGCGATGACCAGCGCGACAAAGGTCGTGCGGCGAAGACAGGACTTCATCGTTCATCCTCCAGTTTCGCGGTCACCATGAGTGCGAATCAGCGGCAAGAGATCGGGCGAACCGGAATTTCTCCGGATGCTGTTGTCCATGATCCGGCAGGGCGGAACACTCCATGACATACCTGAAAAGATAGGGCTTTTCGGATGGGAAGTCCAGCACCGATCATGCGCATCAAAGGCGGTGGGCGCGGTCGGGAGGGTCAGCGGAGGCGCAGCGTGATCAACAGCCGGTCGCCGGCGGCACGACGCATAGCAGGCAGCCGGTCGCAGATCCGCTTGGGCAGATCGCTGGAGGGGTCGAGCACCTCCTCGCGGAGCAGCGACGCCAGCCGGGCCTGGTCGGGGCAGCCTGCGTGGAACAGCACGAGGTCGCCGCGACCGAGGCGCAGCTCGCGGGCGCGGTAGGGTTCTTCGTCGAGGCAGCCCAGGGGCAGGCCGCCGGGGGCGATGCGGGCCACGCGGCCCGAGGCCCCGCGGTAGACGAGCAGGGGCGGGTGGCCGGCGCCGCAGAAGCGCACGGTGTTCTGCACGGGGTCGGCCACGGCGCAGAGGGCGGTGGGCATCTGCTCGGCCGCGGCGTAGCGCAGCAGCTCGCGGTTGAGGTGTGAGAGGAGGCCGGCCGGGTCGCCGCAGCGCGCCGTGTGCCGGCGCAGCAGGTCCTTGAAGACCATGCCGTAGAGCGCGGCCGACACGCCGCCGCCGGGAAGCTGGGCCACGAAGAGCGCCAGGCGGCCGTGGTCCATCGCCTTCATCTCGTAAAAGGCGCCGCCGGCGCCGCCGCCGGCACTGTGGTGGGCGTCGACGCGGAAGGCCTCGGTGCCGGCAACGGAAGCGGGCAACAGGTCCAGGCGGACCCGTCGGGCCAGCTCGAGATCGACGGCCGATGACCGGGTGTCGGCGGCTGCGGAAACATCCCCGATAGCATTTCTCACGGGTTCACCTCTCGTTCCCCGGCGCCGGGCCGGCGGGATGGCGGTCGATTCACACCTCACTTCTCGTATCGGTGTGATCGGCCATCCCCTTGAAACCGGCCCGTGCCATGGAACGTGCGGTGATGACCCGGCCCGGACATTTCACGGCCCCTCGTCACGAGGGGGCGAGGATCGTTGCCTGTCCGGCCCCGCCGCAGAAGGACCGTGGCATGCCCGGGCTATTGCTGGACGAAGAAGAAGGCGTCGCACTGGCCGTTGGCGTCCTCCGGGGTCAGGCCGTCGGCGTAGCTCATGAAGGCGACCGCGCGGCCGTCGGCGCTGATGGCGATGTCGCTGGGCGTGCCGTTGGTCGCCTGCTTCGTGTTGCCGGCGGCGTGGCTCACCAGGGTGATCGCCGCGGTGTCCCGGTCGTAGAGGAAGACGTCGAGCCCCATCTCCTCGTCCGCCTGGCCCGCCACGAGGTGCGGGGCGTCGGAGTCGAAGGCGATGAAGCGGCCGTCGCGGCTGATCGCCGACGAGTAGGAGTTCTGGTTCGGTGATGCCAGGGGAGAGCCGGCGCGGTGGGAGACGAGGCGGGCCGTGCCGGTGGCACGCTCCCAGAGGTAGATGTTGCGCCGCACCTCGGAGTCGTCCTGGCCCTCCACGAGGTTGCTCGCCTCGCTGGCGAAGACGACCCAGTTGCCGTCACCGCTGATCGTGGCCGCCTCGGCAAGAAAGGAGCAGGTGCGCTGGGGCTGGCCGGCGGCGTGGCTCACCAGGGTGTTCTTGCCGCTCTGCCGGTCGAAGATGAAGACCATGGCGTCACCCGCGTCGTCCACCATGCCGGGCACGATGTCCACTGCGTGGCTGACGTAGACCACGTAGCGGCCGTTGTCGCTGATCGAGGGCGGCACGGTGTCGCTGCTGTTCTCCGCCGCGGTGACCGGGTCGTGGCCCGCGCGGCTGACGAGCATGTTCCCGCCGGTCTCGCGGTCGTAGAGGAAGATGTCGATGCCGTTGCCGTTCGGGTCGTCGAGCCCCTCGACGAGGTCCGAGGCGTAGCTGACGTAGGCCACCCAGCGGCCGTCGGCGCTGATCGCCGGGGCGATGGAGCTGTCGCCGGCGGCGGCGAGGGGATTGCCCGCGGCGTGGCTGACGAGGATGTTTTCGCTCCGCTCGCGGTCGTAGAGGAAGATGTCGTCGGTGCCCGGCCGGTCCACCTGGCCGGCGACGAGGTTCTGCGCGTTCGACTGGTAGGCCACCCAGCGGCCGTCGGCGCTGATCGAGACGGCTTCCGATGCGCCGTTTGACGGGGCGATGGTGCCGGCGGCGTTGCTCATGCGCAGGTTGGCCCCGGTCTCACGGTCGTAAAGAAAGACCTGGTTGTGGAACATGCTGCGCTGGCCGTCGGAGGGCACGAGGTCGGTGGAGCTGCTCTGGAAGGCCACCCAGCGGCCGTCGGCGGAGACGTCGGGGTAGTCGGACTGGGCGATGGACGTCTGCGCCGGGTTGCCCAGGCTGTGGGAGACGAGCACCGTGCCCCGCGGCTCGCGGTCGTGGAGGAAGAGCTCGGGCAGGTGCGAGTCGCGCAGCGCGTCGTGCTGCCCCTCGACGAGGTTGTTCGACGAGCTGACCATGGCCAGCCAGTTGCCGTCGGCGCTAAGCGCGACGCGGCTCACGCCGAGGTCGGACATCGCCCCCTCGCCGCCGGCTTCGATGGAGGCGGCGGTGAGCGTGCCCTTCACCGCCGGGCCGGTCTCCTTCTCCGGCGCACGGCCGGCGCTGCCGGTGGGCATCGGGGTTCCGGCCGTTTCACCGGCCCCGCTGTCCGTGGCGGGTTCGCCGCCGCCACACGCGCAGAGCAGGACGATCATCACGAGGCTGGCGACAGCGGTGCTGGGGCTGGTCTTGAACATGGGTCAATCTCCCTATGCGGTTGGATTGAGTCCGGCCCCGGCGGCATGGGCCGACAGGACGAATCGGATTGAGTTGGGGATCCGGCGATGACGAAAAATATTTTATAGTCTACCTATTTAATCGTCAATCAAAAAGCGCAGGGAGGGTCTTCCCGTCATTGCGGGCCCCCGACCCAGGAGGCCTCGGGTGGGCAAGAACAGGAACGGCCATCGGTGAAGATACGGGCGGGGCGGACCGGGATCCCCTTCGTCGCGAGGGTTCGGAGACGTTTTGAGATTCGGCGTTTTCGATGGATGAGCGACGGGAGGCGTAGCGTCACCCATCACCTGCGGGCAGGTGGCACGGCCGTTGCCACCAGTGAGAGCGACCGTATGTTCAGCAAGGGCCGTGACACCTGGCTGACAGGTGGATGGGATGGTTAGAAGGCTCTTCAGTTAACCAACACTTACCTGAACCTTCTTGATCCTTCTAAGATCGTCTGATTCAGTGCGTTGGGCGTGGTATAGATCCCAACGTAGCTGTAGGTTCATCCAGAATGCGGCAGAATTTCCAAAGAATTTTGAGAGGCGAAGAGCAGTGCTTGGAGTGATGCCCCTTTTCCGGTTGATGAGCTCATTAATCCGCTGGTAGGGCACACGGATGCCGTTGGCCAAATCACGCTGGGTGATATTCATTGGCACCAAGAACTCTTCGAGGAGCATTTCGCCAGGGTGTGTGGGCTCTCGATGTGTTGGAACTCTAATCATATGAGATGCCCTCCTCTATCTATGGTAGTCGACAATCTCTACTTCATGCGGGCCTTTTTCAGACCAACCGAAGCAGATTCGATATTGGTCATTAATCCGGATGCTATATTGCCCTCGCCGGTCACCGGATAGCGCTTCGAGCCTGTTACCGAAGGGTACCCGTAAATCATCAAGCTGATCGGCGGAATCAAGCAATTCTAGCTTTCTCGCCGCCACTTTCCACACTTGACGGGGGCAAGCTCTCCTTGCATGGCTCGTATTCTTGCCGTTGAAAATATCTTCAGTTCCGCTGTCTGAAAATGACCTTATCATGATAGCATTATAGCACGGATAATATGCTACGGCAAGTTCTTTTCGAGCCTTCTAACCGGGGCTACGTTGACCGAGCGAATTCGAGAAAGCGTCGAAGATCGATGTGTATCCGGACCCGCAGCAGAAGGACGAAGAGACCTCAGGGCCACTAGATGTAGCCCAGGGCTTCGAGGCGCTTTTTCGTCTCCTCGTCCACCTCCATGGGCCGCGGGCCCTCGCTGTCCGCGGCCGCGGACTCCAGCTGTTCCATGAGCCACGCCTGCATGGCCACGGCCACGTCGGGGCGCGCCTTGATCAGGTTCTTCTGCTCATCGGGGTCGGTCTCGAGATCGTAGAGCTCGCTATTGCCATCGGTGGAGTGGATGTACTTCCAGCGGCCCTGGTAGACCGCCTGGCGCACGCGGAAGAAGCGGCGGCCGTAGGGCCGCTCGAGGTCCTTGATCCGGGCGAAGTAGTTCTCGCCGAGCAGCCGCCGCCCGCCGCTGACCTGCCTGAGGTCCATGCCGGGCAGGCCGTCCGGCGGCACGACACCGGCCACGTCGAGGATCGTGGGCATCACGTCCGCCAGGTGGGTGCGCACGGTAACCTCGCCGGCCGGTTCGCCGCCGGGGAATTTCACCATCAGCGGCACGGCCATGGCCGGCTGGTAGACGTCCTTGCTGTGCTCGAGCAGGGCGTGTTCGCCGAAGAACTCGCCGTGGTCGCTGAGCAGCAGGATGAGGCTCTTCTCCCAGAGCCCGCGCTCGCGCAAGCCGTCGAGCAGCAGGCCCAGGTGGTGGTCGAGGTAGCGGATCGAGCCGTCGTAGAAGGCGTGGAGGTGCGCCTTCTCGGCATCGGACACCGGCCGTTCGCGGCCCATGATCGCGGCCTCGAAGGGGACGTTGAAGTGGAATCCGTCGAGGCGGCCGGGGAAGGCGTCGCAGAAGGGCGGCGGCGCATGGGTCGGCATGTGGGCGTCCATGTAGTTGGCGAAGAGGAAGAAGGGGCGGTCGGCGTAGCGGTCGAGCCAGGCCTCGATGCGGCGGTTTATCTGCCAGGCGGTCTGCTGCGGTTTGTCGAACACGGCGCGGTAGCGATCGCCGAAGAGATGGTTCATCAGCCAGGCGCAATGCAGGGACAGGCGGAAGTTGCGGTTGGGCTGGTAGAGGTAGTGATGGAACCCCTGGCCGAGACCGGAGCGCCGGCTGAGGAAGGGGTTGGACACCAGGCCGGCGGTGAGGTAGCCGGCGGCGGCGAGCCGTTCGGCCAGGGTGATGCGGCCGCGCTCGAGGGAGTAGACATTGCTCCAGAATTTCTTGGGGATCTTCCTGGGCAGAAAGCTCCGCGCGCCGTGGGCCGCGGGGTAGAGTCCGGTGAAGAGGGTGGCGTGGGAGGGGACGGTCCAGGGCGCCGAGCTGATCGTGTCGCGACAGACGAGGAACTCCGGGGCCAGCCGCTCGAGGTTCGGCGAGGTGGCCCGATCGTAGCCGTAGAGCGAGAGATGGTCGGAGCGCACGGTGTCCAGCACGAGCAGGATCACGTTGGGCCGGTCAGCGGGTGCGGCCGCGGCAGGGGGGGCCGAGCCGGCGGCCTCGGCCGTCGTGCGCACCAGACGTCGCTGGTCGGCCGTGGCGGCCAGCGGCCCGGCGAGCGCGGCGAGCAGCAACACCAGGGCGAGCCACGCGGCTTCCGCGCGGGGCCCGGGGAAGGGGAGCTGCAGCAGGTCGGTGACGAAACGGACCAGCCCGCGGCGGGGGAGCAGCGACAGGGGAATGGCGATGGCCAGCCCCGCGGCCAGCGCCTGGGCCATGTTGAGCAGCAGCACCAGGTAGTGAACGGACGCAGGGGCAAGGTCGCCCTGGCTCAGCATGCGGGCGAGGTCCAGACCGCCGAGGACCAGGCCCACGGCAAGGGCGAGGATGAGCATGCGGCGGATCAGGGCGGCCCGTCCAGCTTCGGGGCGAGGTGCGGTCATCGCTTCAGCTCACGGTCACGGCGGGGCAGCCGTCGGCTTTTACCACACGGCCCACCACCGCGGCGGTGGCGCCTTCGTCGCCGAGTTTCCCGGCGACCTTGCGCGCGGCGGAGGGGTCGATGGCGATGAGCAGGCCGCCGGCGGTCTGCGGATCGTTGAGCAGGCAGCGCAGGGTCTCGTCCACCGTGTCGGCGTACGTCACGCTGCCTTCACCGAACTCGCGGTTGGCCTTCACCGCACCGGGCATGCAGCCCTCGCCGGCCACGCGCAGCGCGCCGGGCAGCAGCGGCACCGCGGCCGAGTCGAGTTCGATGCTCACGCCGGCCCCCCGGGCCATCTCCAGCGCGTGAACCGCGAGGCCGAAGCCGGTGACATCGGTCATCCCCCTGGCCCCGAACTGCCGGGCCAGGCGCGAGGCGCTCATGTTCAGGGTGATCATCTGTTTGATCGCGGCGGCCAGCTCGGCCTCCGACGTCTTGTCCTGTTTCACGCCGTGGGTCAGCACGCCGATGCCCAGGGGCTTGGTCAGCACCAGGGCATCGCCGGGACGGGCGCCGGCGTTGCGCAGAAGGCCGCCCGGGTGCGCCTCGCCGGTCACGGCATAACCGAACTTGATCTCCTTGTCGGCGATGGAGTGGCCGCCGAGCAGGACGGTTCCCGCCTCACCAAGCTTCTGCAGCCCGCCGCGGTGCATCTCCTCCAGCACCGCCATGTCGATGCCGCTGCGGGGAAAGCCGACAAAGGAGAGCGCGGTGAGCGGCCGGGCCCCCATGGCAAAGACGTCACTGAGGGAGTTGGAGGCGGCTATCTGCCCGAAAACAAAGGGGTTATCCACCACGGGCGTCAAAATATCGACAGTCTGGACCAGGGCGAGATCGTCCCGAAGCAGGTAGACGCCGCAGTCCTCGCTCGACTCGAACCCGGCCAGAACCCGCGAGTCATCGACCCGTGGCAGGCTGCCCAGCACACGCTCCAGGACCCCCGGAGCCAGCTTGGCCGCTCACCCTCCGCTGCTCACCTCTTTGGTGAGACGGACCGCTTGATTTTTCGGTTCGTCGCTCATCAATCCCCTTTTCCCTGCCGACCGCCCGGTTTCATCTCGCAGTGGCCCTGGAAGACCGCGCCGTCGGCGATCTGCAGGCTGGGCGTGATCAGGGAGCTGGTCACCGTCGCCCCCTCGAAAATCTCCACCCGCTCGCTCACCGTGATGCTGCCGCCTGCCTTGCCGCTGATCGAGACCGACGTGGCGGTGATGTCGGCATCCACCTCGGCGGTGGGGCCGATCACCACTTCACCGCCGGCCCTGATCGAACCCTTGACCTTGCCGTCGATACGCAGGGAGCCCGGCATGGTCAGCTCGCCATCCAGGGTCGTCTCCGCGTCGAGGTAGGCGTTTATCTCACCGGATGATTTCTTCTGCGCCATGGTCTTCACCACCCTGGAGCCGTCAGCCCCCGATACGGACCAGCAACTCGTAGATTCTATCCAATTCCTCGGCGGAGGTGTAGTAAATCTCGATGCGCCCCTTCTGGTGGCCGCCGCTGATCTGCACCTTGGCGTGCAGGCTCTCGGTCATCTCCTCCTCCGCCGCCCGCACGTTGGGGTCCTTCTTTTCAGCCTCTTTCGGCTTCTTCGGCTTCTGGCGCGCCCCGACCCGCTTGGCCGCTTCCTCCACCGCACGCACCGAGAGCCCGTCGGCAAGGATCCGCCGGCAGAGGCGGATCTGCTCCTGCTCGCCGGGGACAGCCAGCAGCGCACGACCGTGTCCCATGCTGATCTCACCGTCCCGCAGGCGCTGCTTCACCGGCTCGGGCAGCTTGAGCAGGCGCAGCATGTTGGCCACCGTGGCCCGCTCCTTGCCCACGCGGGTGGCCACTTCGTCCTGTTTCAGGCCGAACTGGCCGATGAGCTGCTGGTAGGCCTCGGCCTCCTCCACCGGGTTCAGCTCCTCGCGCTGGATGTTCTCCACCAGGGCCAGTTCCGCGGCCTTTTCGTCGGTCAGCTCGCGGATCATCACCGGCACCTGCTTCAGCCCGGCCTCCCGGGCCGCCTCGAGGCGCCGCTCACCGGCCACCAGCTCCAGGCCGCCGTCCACGCTGCGGGCCAGCAGGGGGTTGATGATGCCGTCCCGGCGGATCGAGTCGGCGAGCAGGGAGATCTTGCGGCGGTCCATGCTGCGGCGGGGCTGGAAACGCCCGGGCCGGATGGCGTCCACTTTGACCATCTGCACATCCTTGCCCGCCGCCGCGGGAGTCGCCGGGGGCGTGTCGGGGATCAGCGCGTTGAGTCCCTTACCGAGTGCTTTCCGCTTCATTTTCAAGTACTTCCCTGGCCAGGTCCAGGTAGGCCTGCGCCCCCCTGGAGCGGATGTCGTAAACCAGGATCGGCTTGCCGAAACTGGGCGCCTCCCCCAGCCGAATGTTGCGGGGGATCACCGTCCTGAAGACCTTGTCACCGAAAAACTCCCGGATTTCGCTGGTCACCTGCCGGGTGAGCAGCGTCCGTTCGTCGAGCATGGTGAGCAGGATACCCTCGATGTCGAGAGCGGTGTTGAGTGAAGATCGGATGCGGGTCAGCGTGCGGGTCAGCTCGGTGAGCCCCTCCATGGCGAAATACTCGCATTGGATAGGGATAAGCACACTGTCCGCCGCCGCCAGGGCATTCACCGTGAGCAGCCCCAGGGACGGGGGACAGTCGATGAAGACGTAATGATAATCTTCGGCCAGCCCGCGCAACACCTCGCGCAGCCGGAACTCCCGCCGCTCCATGTTCACCAGCTCCGGCTCGGCCCCGGCCAGGTCACTGCCCGAGGGGATCAGGTCGAGGAAGCCGAGCTCGGTGGGCAGCAGCACCTCCCGCGGGTCCAGCCCCTCGATGAGCACATTGTAGATGTGGCGCCGGCGGGCCTCGTCCCCGGTCTTGAAGCCCAGGCCGCCGGTGGTGTTCCCCTGGGGATCGAGATCCACCAGGAGCACGCGCTTTTCGGCCACGGCCAGGGATGCGGCCAGGTTGATGCCGGTGGTGGTCTTGCCCACGCCGCCCTTCTGGTTGGTGATGGCGATGATTTTGCCCATAAACCCTCGCGATTGTTCAGGTTTCAGCCGGAGTGCCTGGCTTTTCAGCAGATAGAACCTGAATAATAGCACGGTGATCATCAAAAATAAAAGATCGTTCTGGTCGTTTTCGCATGTTCCACGTGAAACACCAGGCCCTGCCTGGGATTTCTGTTCCACGTGGAACAATAGCGGGAAACACTTAAAGATCAATGGCTTAAAGGGACAAAATCGAGGGAATGGCGTGGAGGGGACGCTCCGGCATCCCCCGGCTGAGCGAAATGTCGAGAGGATTTTCGAAACCCCGTCGAGGACCGGCGACCTCCGCACGCCTTGCGTAAACTCGAGACCCGTGTGCGAAGCGGGGGGCCGGACCGCCACACCCCCGCAAACACCGGCGCAACACCGGGGCCGTCAGAAAGGCGTCTACCTGGTCTCGATCCGCTCGAAGAGGGCGACGACACTGGAGGAGCGCCAGGGGAGGGGCGCCTGGTCCGCGAGACGGAACCAGGGGCCGGCGGCGGCTTCCTTTGCGCCGTCAGCACTGAGGAAGAGCACAAGCCGTGTCGTGCCGGGCATCGATCGGCCAACGACTTCGGTGATCTTCGGCGGTTTCATCGCCGCCCGGGAGACCACCAGGGGCCAGGCGCTGCCGGCCCCGGAATCGCGGAGCAGTTCTTCGAGGCGCCGGCGGTCGGCCCGGGCATTGGGCAGCCCCAGGCTGCGCACCGCTTCACCAATAAAGACGCTCTTGCGGCGGTCGGGCTCGAGCAGGGTGAGGTCGAGGTCCTCGCGGGCCGCGGCCAGGGCGATGCCCGGCGACCCGGCCCCGGAACCCACGTCGAGCACGGTCTGCGGCCCCGGCGGCATGAAGGGCAGGGCGAGCAGCGGTTCGATGGCCATCTTCAGCGTCATCCGTCGGTCATCCCGCTCGGCCGTGAGCCCGGCGGCGCGGCGGAAGCGGCGCACCATGGCGCAGTAGCGGGCCAGCCCGGCGGACAGACCCTCGCGGTCCGGCACACCGGCCAGCTTCAGTCCCTCCACCGCCAGCTCTTCGAAGCCGCTCATTCCGCCTCCTGCCGCTTGAGGTAGACCCGGATCGCGGCCAGGTCCGCCGGGGAAACCCCGGGGATGCGGCCGGCCAGGCCAAAGGTGCCGGGCCGCAGGCGATCCAGCTTCTCCGCTGCTTCCCGCTTGAGGCTGGGCACCTCCCGGTAGTCCAGCCCCTCCGGGATCCGCCGTCCCTCCATGGCCGCGGCCTTTTCCGCCTCGCGCAGCTCCCGCTCGATATAGCCCTCGTACTTGATCGCGTAGTAGAGCCGCCGCCGCTCGCCACGGTGGAGCCCGGCCAGGTCCTCGATGTGGAGGGGCGACTGCTCGCCGTCGAGGCTCGCCCCGGGCCGGCGGACCAGTTCCTCCAACGAGGCCGGGCGGGAGGGGCGGAAACCGAAGGCCGCCTCCACCTGCCCGGCCAGTTCGCTGCCCGGCTTGACCACCGTCTCGCGCAGGGCCTTGCGGGCCGCGGCGATGCGCGCTTCGCTCTCCTCGAAACGGCGCAGCCGTTCGCCGGGCACCAGGCCCAGCCGTGCGCCATGGCGCAGCAGCCGCTGCTCGGCGGTATCAACGCCCAGCAGCAGCCGGTGCTCGGCCCGGGAGGTGAACATGCGGTAGGGCTCGGCCGTACCCAGGGTCACCAGGTCGTCCACCAGCACGGCAGCGTAGGCCTCCGAACGGCCGAGCACCAGCGGCTCGCCGCCGCCCAGGCCCAGGGCGGCATTGATCCCGGCGAGCAGGCCCTGGGCCGCCGCCTCCTCGTAGCCCGACGTGCCGTTGACCTGGCCGGCGTGGTAGAGCCCGCGCACCGCACGGGTTTCCAGCGAGGGGCGCAGCTGCTCCGGGGGCACGTAGTCATACTCGATGGCGTAGCCGGGGCGCAGCATCTCCGCCCTCTCGAGCCCGGGGATCGAGCGCACCATCTCCAGCTGGACATCCTCCGGCATGGAGTTGGAGAGGCCGTTGAGGTAGATGCTCTGCGAGTCCGGCCCTTCCGGTTCGAGCACCAGCTGGTGCTCTTCCTTGTCGGCGAAGCGCACGACCTTGTCCTCGATGGAGGGGCAGTAACGCGGACCGATACCGGTGATCATCCCGCCGTAGAGCGCGCTTTGCTCGAGGTGCTCGCGAACAACGGCCTTGAGCCGCGGCCCGGTGGCACCGAGGTGGCAGGCGATGAGATTGGGGCCGGTGCGCGGGGTTTCGAAGGAAAAGGGCAGGGCGTCGTCCTCCCCCGGCTGCTCGTCGAAGGCGGACCAGTCGACGGTGGCCGCGTCGAGGCGCGGCGGGGTTCCGGTCTTCAGCCGGCCCAGCTCGAAGCCGAGCCGGCCAAGGGAGGCGGAGAGGGCCGTGGCCGCCGGCTCGCCGTCGCGGCCGGCCGGGAAGCTGCGGTTGCCGATGTGAATCAGCCCGCCGAGGAAGGTGCCCGCGGCGAGCACCACGGCGCCGGCAAAAATGCGCCGGCCGTCCGCGGTGAGTGCCGCGTCCACCCGGCCGTCAGCAGCGGTGATCTCCACCGCCTCGCCCTCCAGCAGGTCGAGACCCTCCCGGTCATCGAGCCGTTCGAGCATCAGCCGGGCGTAAAGCGCCTTGTCCTCCTGGGCCCGGGTGGCCTGCACCGCCGGGCCCTTGCTGCTGTTCAGGGTGCGGAAATGGATGCCGGCGCGGTCGGCGAGCCGGGCCATGACTCCGCCAAGGGCGTCGATCTCCCGCACCAGGTGCCCCTTGGCCAGACCGCCCACCGAGGGGTTGCAGGGCATGGAGGCCACGTCGCGGCGGGCCATGGAGAGCAGGGCCGTACGTGCACCGAGGGTCGCCGCAGCCAGCGCGGCCTCGCAGCCGGCATGTCCACCGCCGATCACCAGCACGTCGTAGCGCAGGTCACTCATCCCCGAGAACCTTCTCTCTTATTTGCCGATACAGAACTGCCCGAAGATCCGCTGGAGCAGCCGGTCCGGGAGCTGCCGGCCGGTGAAGCCGTCGAGGGCCTCCACCGCCCGCCGCAGGTGGTGGGCCGCCACCTCCTCGCCGTTGCCGGCGGCCAGGGTCCGGCGGGCACCGCCCAGCTCGCGCCGGGCCGTGTCGAGCAGCCGCCGCTGGCGCAGGTTGACCATGAAGCCGCCGTCTTCGCCGGCGGTCCGCTGCCAGACCCCGTCCACCTTTTCGGCAAGTCTGCGCTCGAGAAACTTGAACCCCCGGCCGGTGCGGGCGGAGACCGCCAGCACCTCCTCCACGCCCCAGCGGCCCAGCCGCTCCAGACAGCCTGCCGGGTCGGCAAGGTCGACCTTGTTCAGCAGCACAAGCCCCTGCCTGGCCCGCGGCCCGGTGCAGAGCTCCCGGTCCTTCAGGCCCAGGGGCCGCGAGGCGTCGAGCACCACCAGCGGAACCTCGGACCGGGCCAGGGCACGGCGGCTCCGCCGCTGGCCGGATTCCTCGGCCCTGCTGCGCGCGGCGCCCAGACCGGCGGTGTCGAAGAGCCTGACCCGCACCAGGCCGGCATGGTATTCGGCTTCCAGCAGGTCACGGGTCGTTCCCGGCGACGAGGTGACGATCGCCCGCTTTTTCCTTAGTAATCTATTGAAAATACTGGACTTACCCGCGTTGGGCCTGCCGGCCAGCGTCACCCGCACACCCTCGCGCAGCAGCCTCGTACGTTTGAACTCGCGGCTCATTCCGGCGAGTTCTGCCTCTTCGCCCCGCAGCACGGCCCCGATGCCGCCGGCGGGGTCGTCCGATCCCAGGTCCTCCGGGAACTCGATGGCCGCCTCGAGCCAGGCCAGCTGTTCCTCGAGCCGCTCCCGGGCCCCGGCCACCATCCGCGACGGCCGGCCCCCGAGGGCGGCCATGGCATTGAGCGCCTCACCGAGGCTGCCGGCGCGGATCAGTGCGTCCACCGCCTCGGCCTGGACCAGGTCGAGCTTGCCGTTGAGGTGCGCGCGCAGCGAGAACTCGCCCGCATCGGCGGGACGTGCGCCGAGCGCCGCGGCCTCCTCGGCCAGCCGGGCCAGCACCGCCGGGTTGCCGTGGCAGGTCAGCTCCACCATCTCCTGGCCGGTGTAGCTCTTCGGTGCGGCAAAGAAAACGGCCACCACCTGGTCCAGCTCCAGGGCCCCGCCCTCCAACACCGCTTTCCCGTAGTATGCCCGCCAGGGCCGGGGCTTGAAGCGCCGGCCCGCGGGAAAGCGCACCAGCCCCCGGCAGACCGCCCACGCCTCGGGGCCGCTCAGCCGCACCACGCCCAGGGCGCCGTGACCCGGCGGCGTGGCCACGGCCACGATGGTGTCCTGTTCGTCAAA
>Ga0180435_10003119_pt1 | contig 16746 bp, 21 predicted proteins | sample SS_ome_3_FD_132467 | JGI IMG/M metagenome (GOLD analysis project Ga0180435, IMG submission 132467) | Hypersaline lake sediment archaeal communities from the Salton Sea, California, USA - SS_3_S_1 metaG | ecosystem: Environmental > Aquatic > Non-marine Saline and Alkaline > Hypersaline >...
CATGACCTGCCCGGTATTTCATGTTATCTATTGTTAAAAAACAATGATCAATCAACTTATGGTTTCTCTCAACGCTTTCCCAGGAACAAATTTGACTCGTGTTGAGGCTTTAATTTTTATTGGTTCGCCAGTATATGGGTTTCTTCCTTTACGGGCTTTCCTATTAACCGCCTTGAAAGTACCGAAACCTGTTATGGTTACGTCCTCTTTTCTTTTCAATGCAGTTGAAATATTTTCAAGTATGCTTTCAATGGCTGCACGGGCTTCTTTTTTGGTATTAAGGACTTTAGCTACTTCCTCTATTAACTCCGCCTTCTTCATAAATTGGTTCTCCTTTTTTAAGTAGACGCTAACCTAATAAGTTAGAAAGTTGAATCACTCTCGATGTTTGAACGACATCGTTTACAATATTTCCATGGTGTAAAATCACCGATCCAGTGCATTTGCATGGTGTGTATGCACCTGCATTTCGGGCAAATACAATCAACCGGTTTTTTGAGAACATAGTCCATGAATTCTTCACTAGCAGTATCAGGAAGATACTCATTTTCTGTCAATGCCATAGATTCTTCCTTATCAATTTCCGGTAAGCTTTTCTCTATCCATAAGTCTCAGCCTATTTTTTAACAGCTATACTAAATCATCCCACTCATCCTCGAAAAATTCGTTCGATTCGGGCGCCTCATTCCCAATATCGTCTACCCATCCTTCAGCGAATGAATCGAACATAAATTCCTCATTAAATGGATCTACTGCGTATTTATCAAAATATTTTCTGTCAACAGCACGCATGGTCTTCCCTCCTAATATTCTTTTTCCATTTTGTCCCGGTACAAAATTCTCCTGTTTTTTGCCTCCCATCTATTGATTAGGTAAATTATCTTGGATTTATGCCTACGGCATGAGGGACAACGTTTCGGTGGTTCAAATCCCTTTCTTTCGTATCGAACTTGGTCAATACAACTGAATTCGAACTCTTCGTTACACTGTACACAGACAATCCACTCACTTTCCATTATATTCCTCCAACAAATACACCTATCTAAGCATAATATACGGCAAAAAACAGAATTCTCAGTTCTTGAAATAGAAAAATCGGAACCCCGGTGTCTCGTTCATTGTCATCCCAAAATAGATTTAACCGAAGAATAAACAAAAAATACCATCGATGCAGTGAAGGCGATATGCACACATAAATCAATTTCCGACTATCTCAAATTGCTCAACAATAAGGATAACAAATTCATCAGTGGTTATTACCTGGCCAGTTACTTTTACTTGGTGGTCCCTCAATTCCATTAATTCAAAGCCCATTTCGTTATCTGCGATCTCATAGATAACACCATCATTGCCCAATAATTGGCCTTCTTCGCTTATAACACCGGAAATAGTTGCAAGCGGTTCTGATTGTACTGGTCCTGGCAACACGGCTAGGAGGCTTAATAAAAGCGCTATAGCTATAGTTTCTTCCATGTGCAGATTCATCATAGATCTCCCCATTTTCAAAATACTATGCAACCTAAATGCCACCAGCATGTTAGGTGCGAAATATTATCCAAAAAATATGAAAGGGAATGTATTATTGCCTGAAGGCCTCAAATTTATCTTTATCGATGATTAAAATCGATCGGGATGAACACCGTTGGCATGGTTCTTGGTATGAGGTGTTTAGGCTATAAATTTGACAGCCTATTTTACCCTTTATACCAAGAGAGGATATATGGAACTATCTTTGTTCAAAAAAAGCTTAATTTGCTTCATCATTCTTATGGCATTTGTTTTTTCATTATTAAGTTTATCCCATGCAAAAACCGAGGTGGTCATCTTGGTCGGGGAAATAAACGATACAGGTCAACTCGCGGCCGACGGCGATATTTTTGACATTGAGCCAACCGATCTCGGTGAGGATCTGATCCAAAACTACATCAGCCTGAAAGTGAAGGTGGAATGTACTGTGCGGGAAGGGGAGGAGCTTAAGATTATCACGGTAAAATCGTTTCAAGTTGTCGATGAGTAGGAATCGTGCCATAGGAAAAGCGTAGTCATTTAGTGGCTTAGGTATCTATACCGAAAAAGTTAATCAATATGTTGTTCAGCCAACGTCGCAGGGTTGCATAGGAATAATGTCTGCTGGCGACGGCATAGTTGGCGGCAACCATTTTTTTGAGACGCTGAGGTGAATGCAGAATTTCGTGAACCCTTACAACCGTTTTGCGATCTAGATACCCGTCCATGGTCACCAGATCAAATCCCTTGGGTTCGATATCGCGCACGAAAATGGAATACCGGTTGATCAGAACGGGCTTGCTGAAATAGACGGCCTCGAGAAATGCATTGCCGAACCCTTCGTACAGGCTGGGATAGGTGATGAAGTCTGCGTGGGGGTAGATGTCCCACAAGGAGAGCGCGCCTGCATGGTTCTTCATTTCATTGAACGGATCGGCAACCTTTGTCCGAATGAATCGAAGATCCACCCCCTGGTTCTGCGCATCTTCCTTGAGCCACTCGGCATACTCGAATCCTTCATCGCCGGCCTCGTGGGAAATAACCAGCTTGCAGCACGGATCCTCGAGCCGTCTTACCAGCTCGATGGCGTGTTCGATGCCCTTGCGCTGAACCACTCGGGTGGGCTGCAGGATCATGATGTCATCCGGGTCCAGGCCCAGACGCCCGCGGACCTCTGCGTAGGCCCTCCGGCTGGGCTCGGGAGGCGTTTCAAAGTCCAGCACGTTGGGAATGATCAGCGATGTAATGCCGGTCCGCAGCGCCAGCTCCTCCTGGGCAGACGAGTTGATGACCACGTGCTCCATATTGGGCAGATTGGGCGGGAAGGCCATGCGCAGGTAGTCCTGAACGGCGTTGACGCTGAAGCGGGTCCGCTCCCAGTAGAAGTCGTGATGGTGGGCCAGGGTAGGGACCTGACGTTCGGCGATCAGCTCGGTCAAGGCCAACCCCAGGGGCACGTGCATGGGTATGGTGAGCGCATTTTCGCAGACCAGCATATCGATGGAGAACTGCCGAATGAAGTCTTCCAGACCGGTCTTGATCAGTAATTTCATGGTTTGGATCTTTTGGGTGACCAGAGGCTCCCGGCCTCTCCGCCCCAAAATCCGGTCATTGATCCACTGGTTTTGTTCGTGGCCGAAAAAGGCTTCGGGGACCCAAAAGCTTCTTTCCGGCGTGCGGTCCAACATGCCGGCAAACCAGAAGCACTCGTGCCCTGATTGACGCAGCACATGTGCCCACTTTCCGGCTTCCATGGTGACGCCATCCGTGCCTGCAAAACGCGTGGAAACAAAGCCGATATGCTTACTCATTTTCTTAAAACGCTCATTTTCAATTGAAACGGAAAATTCTGATTCGATAATTGATTGAAATTCAAGAATAGATTCCCCATATAATAAACAAAACCCACTCCGAACGCAATCATCTTATCTAAATTTTATTAATTACCTTGCCCTTCGAACCTATTTTGCTCCAAAGATGATATATGCTATGCTTGATGATATTGATTACGCAATTAGAGGATGAATAAATGGGCCAATTTAATTTAGATCGCATATACAGACCGAGACGAATCGCCATTGTGGGGGCCAGCAACAAACCGGGCAGCATCGGCAACGCTGTTATGGCCAATCTGATAAGTGGTCAGTTCTCAGGACAACTACTGCCCGTAAACCTTAATCATGATTCCATCCATGGACTGCCCTGTGTCAAATCAATTAAAGCCTTGGAACCCGGTGTTGATCTTGCCGTAATCGCAACACCAATCGAAACAGTTCCTGGAGTCGTCAGGGATTGTGTGAAGGGGAAAGTAGGTGGTGCGATCATTATCTCTGCCGGCGGCAAGGAGATCGGTGACAAGGGCAAGTTGCTTGAACAGAAGATTCGCCAGGAAGCATACGACGGTGGCCTCAGAATTGTAGGGCCCAACTGTTTGGGCATTATCCGGCCAAGCACCAAACTGAATGCCAGTTTTGCCTCTGAAATGCCCCATAAAGGCAACCTCGCCTTTGTATCGCAAAGTGGCGCCATCTGCACGGCTGTTCTGGATCTGGCCTTGCGTGAACATTTTGGTTTCAGCCATTTTGTCAGCATCGGCTCCATGCTGGATGTCGATTTCGGCGATATGATCGATTATCTCGGTAACGACGCTTCCACCAAAAGCATCCTATTGTACATTGAAAGCCTGACCAACTTTCGCAAGTTCATGAGCGCCGCCCGATCCGTGTCCAGAATCAAGCCCATCATCGCCCTCAAATCAGGCAGAAGCGCTGCCGGTGCAAGAGCGGCCGCCTCCCATACGGGCGCCATGGCCGGCGAGGATGCGGTGTACGACGCAGCCTTCAAACGCTCAGGCATCGTGCGGGTGGACACCATCCAGGAATTGTTCGACTGCGCTGAATTGACCGCCAAACAGCCCAGACCCAGCGGATCCAGACTGGCTATTATCACCAACGGCGGCGGACCAGGCGTAATGGCCGCAGACACCCTTGCCAAGTTCGGTTTTGAACCAGCTAAACTTGATGCAGACACGCTAGCCAAGTTGGATGCCCATCTACCCGCCTTCTGGAGCCGCAGCAACCCCATCGACATCCTGGGTGATGCCTCACCTGAAAGATACAGCCAGGTTCTGGAAGTTTGCTTTCAGGCCAGAGAGATAGATGCCGTTTTGGTCATATTGGCACCCCAGGCACTGGCAGATCCCATCCCGGTTGCTCAAGCATTGGCCGGGGCTACAAAGGGCCGCAGACACCCGGTGTTTGCCTGCTGGATGGGAGGCCGCAGCATCGCCGAAGCAGTTGCCGTACTCAATGAAGCCGGGATCCCCACCTATGAAACACCAGAACGGGCTGTACGCGCCTTCCTTTACATGTACGAATATGCAAGAAATCTTGAAACATCGCAGCAGATACCGCCAAAGCTATCGAAACATGTTAGCGTAGATCGGAATCATGTAAAGACTTTGCTATCAAGTGTACCGGATAACGATTTTATACCGGAATCAACGGCCAAAGGTATTCTGGCAGCATATGGGCTTCCTGTTATCGAAACGAAAACAGCTAGTACGGAAGTAGAAGCTATTGAAATAGGCAGATCTTTGGGGTATCCGCTTGCAATGAAGCTCCATTCGCCCGATATTACGCACAAAACCGATGCAGGCGGCGTACATCTTGATTTGCGTTCCGAAAATGACATTAAGAATGCCTATCGCACGATTGTTAGGTCAGCGGAAGAGTACAAACCTGATGCACGCATCCACGGCGTAACTCTGCAGCCCTATTACCCAAACCCGGATTATGAGATCCTTTTGGGAGCCAAGCGTGATGCCAATTTCGGACCGGTCATTCTTTTTGGAATGGGGGGCATATTCACCGAGGTGCTCAAGGACCGCTCACTTGGGCTACCGCCTATGAACCGCCTATTGGCCCGCCGGTTGATGCAGGAAACAAAAGCTTATTCATTGCTCAAAGGATATAGAAACCGCCAACCAGCCGACTTGGAGCAACTCGAAGAACTGATTATCCGGCTATCCCAGCTTTTAATCGATTTTCCGGAAATCGCAGAGCTGGACATGAATCCCCTGCTGATCAAAAACGGTAAAGCCGTAGCCGTGGATGCGCGGATACTGCTCTCCCCATCATCCGAACCATCACCTGGTCACTTGGTCATCAGCCCCTACCCTGCTGAGCACGAAGAACAAACAAATTTAGAGGATGGCACTCACGTTTTTCTCCGGCCTGTAAAACCTGAAGATGCGCCCCTTTTTGTGGAATTTTTCGGACTGCTTTCGCAAACAAGTATTTATTTTCGGTTCTTCAGATTTGTCAAAGAGCTGGAACCCGACATGCTGGCCCGGTTCACGCAGACTGATTATGATCGGGAAGTTGCGCTGGTAGCAATTGATCAGACCACCGAAAGGGAGCAGATGCTCGGCGTTGCCCGGGTCATGGGAGACCCGGATGGATTGTCGGGTGAGTTCGCCGTTATCGTCGGCGATCCCTGGCAGGGTAAGGGAATAGGCGCCATCCTGTTAAAAAAATGTCTCCAGATTGCCCAATCAAAGGGATTTGAGACGATATCCGGTTTCGTGCTGCAGGAAAACAGAGGTATGCTCTCTTTGGGCAAGAAACTGGGCTTCAAGGTGAAAAAGAGCGTCGACTGCGGTGACTACGAACTAAGCTTGCGGTTTAAGGGGCCGATTCCGGAATAAACACCCCAAGGTTCGTGTAAATAGGTGCTGAGATATAGGACATAGGAACATGTATTGGAGATAAAGCATGATTTCACTATCCCGCTATACAGCCATCTGTCTGATATTCGCCTGTCTTTGAGTTGCGATAGCCGGAAGCATTGTGCCAGTATGCGCACAATCCAGTACAACGGAAGAAGCGCAGCCTAGTGGTCAAGCAAAACCTGAGACCCAGACAAGAACACCTTCCAAGCAAACTGTAACGGTGGAGAGAGCCGTTCAAATCATCGAGAGCATCCTGAAAGACCACGAGGGCGTGGATCCGGAAAAACCGCCCCGCGTTTTTTTCAATGGTTTCAACGAGTGGAGCTTGAATATTTTGGTGATCGCATGGTACCATCCACCTGACTATTGGGCCTACCAGGCTTGGCTGCAGCGCACCTGCCTTGAAATTATGAAGCACTTTGAAAACGAAGGCATTGAGTTCGCATTTCCTTCGCGTACAATCTATATGGCAGGTCAAAATACATCACACGGGAGTATGGAGCACAGGGAACGCAATCCCGAAAATCACCTTGAAGGGGAGAAAAAAAAATGATTAAAAAGATTTTGTTAGGCCTTGGCGGTACACCATTTACTGGTATCGCTATTCAGAGAGCCGTCGAGCTCGCTAATCTTCATGAATCAACCTTGACGGCCGTAACTGTTTTAGACAGGGAAAGACTGGAAAAAGTAGGCCCCGTACCTGTCGGCGGGAATGCCTATGCCCAGAAAATGCGCGAGAAACGTATTAAAGTGACCGAGGAAAGCATTCAATCAGCTATTGCCTCTTTCGAAAAAAAATGCACCGAAAATAATGTCACCTACACTATCGAACGCGAAACCGGAGATCCTTTTGACTTGATGGTAGCGCATTCACGATACCACGACCTCACAATATTCGGACTTAAAAGCTTGTTTGATTTTGGATTAACGCCTGAGCCTGAGGATGCGTTAGCCCGGATTATTGCCGAAGGTGTCCGCCCTATTCTGGCAAATTCAGCCCAATACAGGGAAGTCAAGCGTGTTCTGGTGGCCTATAGCGGTTCCATGGAGTCATCCAATGCCATGCAGCGCTTTGTTCAACTGCGTGTTTGGCCTGACGTCCACCTTACCGTACTGCACATCAGGAAGAGTAAAAGCATAGAAGACGCTCAAGAGTTAGTAACCGATGCTGCGGACTACTGCGGTAAGCACGGTTTCTCTGTTGATAAGGCCATTGTCAAGGGCTCGCCACGCAAAACTCTTTTGCCATACGCACAGGAAAATAATTATGATCTTATCGTAATGGGAAACAGCATTCGTAACATCTTCGTTCGCAGCATCATGGGTGACACCGTTCTGCATACCATTCAAAATGCAGACCGCCCAATATTCATTTCGCAGTGACGCTCCTTCGCATGAAGGGCATCCTGCCATTTTTACGAGGTCTTCGCCTATGCCAACATCTAAAAATGATTCAAAACTCAGTCAATTGTTTATCCTTAAAAGCGAGCAGTTTGTAACCCTGATCAATTCAGCGGTGATCGTTGCCATTGCCATCGTTCTTCTATTCTCCATCGGGCTATTATTCTTCGATATATACATCATGATAAAGGATCGATATGCCATGGGGATCGGGACGGTACTCGGATCCCTTTTAATTCTTTGGGTGTTGATGGAACTGTTTGAAAACCAGGTGGCCCATTTAAAGGGGCAGAGGATCGATGTCAGCGTTTTTATTGTCGTGGCGTTGGTTGCATTTATCCGCAAGTTAATGGTCGCATCATTAGATGCCAAACATATAAAAGTGGCCTTTTTCCCGCTGGCGACTATTCTTGTTCTGAGTGTCGTTTATATTGTGATCAAGATTATCGATAAGAAATACTGCCAATAGGCACCCTTGATGTTCGCGTATTGTCCCTTATACTTACGTAGCGATTCCTCTGAGAAGTCTACCCAAAATATCCGCACCTGTAATGACCCTTTTTATTTCTTCGGTCCAGACGAGGATAATATCGTGATCGACGACATCATCATGAGGGCTTGCTGTAGACGTTTTCAACTGCTGGATAACATCCCCCAACTTTACTTTCGGATCGCTAACCGTCACCGGCCGATGGCAGAACATCAGGGGAGCGCAGCTTGCTTTCCTGAAAAGGGCATCGCGCAGAAAACCATCAGCGTCCAGAACCAATTGCGGTATATTGTGCGGGTCAACAAGTATGATCCATTTCTTACCCGATTTGTCGATGGACTGCATGAATGTATTATTTGGTGAAGGTTCACATGGCGGGAAAATTAGTTTACCCTTCGAGTCGGTGGGAATTTCTACAATGCTATGGGGGTCCACCAATTCACCCTCCTGAGTCACAAGCAGATCATCAAGGGCCAGGAAGTTGAGCGCACCCTCGCCTTCCACATGATCCACCTCCGCTTCTTCTGCCGCCATGTGAATTTTGATGACTTGACGGAGATCCTCCTCCCTGAAATAATGGATGCCTTCCTTTCCCAGCCAACGGTCCAGAACCCAGGCCGATGGTTTGGCTACAGGATAGAGCAGAAGCTGATAGGTTTTTATCACCGGTGCCAGCAGGGCAGCCGTTTTCATAGCATGCCTGGAAAAGTAGGCCTGGGGGGCGATTTCACCAACAAAAGTGATGACAATTGTTGAAAACAAAAAAGCCGAAACACCTGCCATGACCGAATTCGATATGAGTGTCAGGAGCACATTGATGCCAACATTCCCCCAAAGGATGGTGGTCAGCAGAAAATTGGCGTCTTGGCGCAATCCCAACATCTTTTTTGCATTGATATTGCCTTGGGTAACTTCAACCTCGAGCCGCAATTTGCTGATACTGAAAAAGGCCAGGTTGGAGCCCGAAAACATGGCTGATTGACTGATGCAAAATAGAATTCCTAACCATGAAAATAATTCCATTACACCTGCCTTCTCATAATATTTCTCCTTTTATTCGTGAGCGACACGTTGTTAGTGCTTCAATAGTTTTCCATTAACAAGTATTTTCGGAAAAACTTACCCAGGCGAGAAGGTTTCTTGCTGGGTAGACCCGGCTTCGAAACAGCTGGTATGCCACTGGCAATACTTAGGGTTTTCAAGAAATCCCATTGCCGCCGGCTAGAGGGACGGGCTGGCGTGTGTTCAAGCATGTCAAGGGCATCTTCGAGTGTATATTCCTGCTTCAGCAACCAGGCGATCATCATCGTGCCGGTACGCCCTATCCCAAACCGGCAATGCACCAGCACTTTTTTACCATCTGCCAGCATTGTATCCAGCCAGAACAGGGCATCCTGCGCGTCGCCTATTTCAGGGGCGTCTTCGTCGCTGATGGGCAACCAGTGAACCGCCAAACCTGCCGCCGCTTCTATCTCGTGCAGATCATAGCATTCGGCGCATAAATTCAGAACCGCGCCGATGCCCTGGGATGTTATATCATCGATATCCGCCGGGTTGTGGGGCGCATACCCGATGGCAATCTGGGGTGTTATCCATTTGAGCGGATAATTATCTTTCGTCATTTTCCTTCGATCTCTACCTGGGTTGCCTGAAATTTGCATAGAGAACGGCAAAACACCGGGGATTTGCAGCCCCCTGTTTATTTTTTCCGAATACTCAGCAAGGGGATCGGACTGTGCCGGAACATCTTCTGTGCGCAAGACCCCAGGATCATATCGACCACATTGGATCTGCCTTTGGTGCCCATGACCAAAAGATCCGGCTTTTTCTCCTGTATTTCCTGCAATAGCGCTTCGTAGGGAACGCCGATGCGCACATGGGTTTCCGCCAAATGGTTGCCATGCATCATTTTTTTAGCCAATTCATGGAGGCGCGCCTTGCGCTCCTTCACGTTCTCATCCGTGTACTTTCTTACGGAAAATTCCGGAACGCGTGTGGCCACGTTGTTCATCATTTCAATGTCTCTTTGATTGTAGACATTGGTGAACAACAGCGCTGCACCCGTATCTTCAGCCAGTTTGGCGGCATATCCTGCAGCTGCCAGAGCGTAATCTGAAAAGTCTATTGCCACCATGATTTTGTTGATCGTTTTCAACTTGAGACTCCTTTCTGTATACAGTTTTAATTGCTTCTTAAAGCATGTTTTTTCCAATTGCCCCGAATACTTAAAAGCGGAATCGGGCTGTGCCGAAACATTTTTTGTGCGCATGACCCTATAATCATATCCACGACACTCGACCGCCCTTTGGCACCCATAACCAAAAGATCGGGCTTCTCCGCTTTTATTTCCTCCAAAAGGCCTTCATAAGGAACACCGATCCGCAGGCTTGTTTTCACACCTATATCGTTGCCTGTTATTCTTCTCGCCAGATCGTTAAGTCGTTCTTTGCGATCGTTCATATGGCGTTCCAAATTCTTTTCCGCTGAAAATTCCAAAAACTTTTTCCCAGCCTTGTTCATCAAGGAAACATCTCTTTGGTTGAAAACATTGGTGAACAATAAATCTGCACCCGTATCTTTAGCCAGTTTTGCGGCATATTCGGCTGCAGCCAGAGAATAGTCGGAAAAGTCCATGGCCACCATTATTTTAGTAATTGTTTTCATTAAATCTCTCCTGAATCTGATTCCCCGCAGCTATCTGCAATAAGCAATATACAAAAGAGGATACGCCACATCATGCCACGAAGAGATTTCATTATTTCTGTTTTTGTCTAAGTTTTCTTTTTTCCGTTTTTAAACATGGACTTGGGATGGTTCTTCTTACGCCCCGGGTGGCAAGATGGACAACTCATGTTGGAACTTACCTCCCGAAGAAATTTACCATCATTATAGCCCGGATCTGTTTTGGTTGGCATCAGCCCCTTGACATGACATTTGCCGCAGTACATCTGGTTATCGCTCATGGGCGTCTTGGCAAATAGTTGCCCCTCGAGCTGAGCATTCCAGATGACGGCGGCCTTTATGGCCACATCGGCAGTCAATCGGCCACAGCGCTCCCGGCGTTCGTCAGTCTCCTTGGCAAAACCAGTAACCTTGATCCAAGAATCGATGGAGGCATGACATTCCGGCAGAATGGCCTTCGTTTGAGGAACCTTGTAATCCTTGAAATTACTTACGGCCGGAATGTATTGCGGCAGCATGGTCTGTCCGTACCAGCGGTGCAGTTCTTTCTGCATATCGTCAGCAACCTTGGCATCAAAGAACAAGTGGAAGGCATAGGCCGCCCCCAATAATGCCCCGCACAATGATCCCGAGTCAGCCACCCCGCTTTTTCCGGCACGCATGATCTCCACAGGAAACGTGTTGTAAGGGGCGCCCATTTCGGCAATGACCGGCGAAACAAGACCTTTGAAAGCACCATGACAGCAACCCAACCCTTTTTCCTTGTACCCATCATAGGCCAGGCGGGCACTTGTGGTCAGATCTATCTTGCGCGGTTGTTTCCAGTTGAGGTTTGCACTTGCATTCGGGCTTGCATAAGAAGTACCATTGCCCAGCCGGCGCGTGAGCCATCCGGCCATACCACACAGACCTATAGTCACAAGTTCGCGACGGTTTATTTTCATTTTCCAGACCTCCTTTGATTTGACTTTTATCAGTGGGGCTGCCAGATTCCACCATTTCCACCAAGAATCTGTCCCGCAGATCGATGGCGAAGATTGTCTGTAAGCATCCTTTTCCTGTCATATGGTTCAGTTAAAACTTAAGAATGCCGATATCCGCCGCATCATCCCCTGTTGGTGCTGGAAATAAATTAATTTTTCCCCATTTGGAAGGGAATAACACTTTCTGCTTGCGTGCGGCTTTATCAGCAAGGGGCTGATAATAATATATCAGTCTGAACCCCTCTTTGGATCGGTCGTTGTGCAGCTCCACCCTCACCTTGTCCCTTGTCCACCGCAGTACTGACACCATACCGTCTTTATCCAGTGAGGTCTCCGGTGCGCCCAGGCGATCCTTTAATTGGTTTTTTGAAACCATATAGGCTTCATCATCCGCAATCCGAATGTAGACACTGAAAAAGGCTTCCCTGTAAAAGCCATAAAACACCTCAGGTACAAATTCACCCAACAGAGTGTGGGCCTGGTTCCGCCGCACGCAGTAATAAAGGTCCCCCCTGTCCTCAATTTGTTCGCAGTCCTTTACCTGGTCCAGCGTGGTTGACCAATCGATACCACCAAAGCCGGCTTGGAGATCACCGGCCAAACAGATACCGTTCAAAGAGGAAAAAAAGGCCACAGCTATCAACAGAACCCGGAATGACAACAACCGTTTTTTCATCAGCATTTCATCCTTATATTTATCGTGTGAACAATAAGTATAAACCACACATCAGCAATACCCATGCCAATGCGTTACTATTCGGCCAGCAAAAAAAATACTTTGGGTGTGTTTGATGAAATCTAATATATTGAATAATTGGATAATTTATAAAAAGTGCAGATTGTACAAACACTGTTCTTAAATATTTACCGTCAAAAACGCATGTTATGATGAAACAAAAAAAGAAATCCAATGTCTTTTCTCCTTTAAAAAAGAAACCTGATGTCCGATTTTCACATCAACCTTTCAATATGCTAACAGATCAGCATAGCATGGGACCATGCTATGCCCTCTTTTGCTTGTATCCAAGAATCTTTCGCAAGAAGAAGCTGAAAATGGCATATATATTGCTGTTCAATAATATGGAAAATCGTGAAAAGGCATCATCGCCCATGACAAAAGCACATCACATAACGCTGCACGGTATTGTCATCCCTCGTGAGTGGCAGCATGACGGTAAAGTATCGTCGGTGAGTATTGCCGATTACCATGAACATGTGTATAACGTGGCAAACGATGCCATGGGTAAACAGCTGAAAGCCGCCTTGAAAAAGAGAGTCATCGTGGAGGGCTTCATCAAAATTATCGATAACAGGGAGACGATTTATGTTCATCGGATTCGAGTTGATACATCAGACCCTGTTGTGTCGACCAGACATCGCATCTCCTGAACCCTTCACCGGCGAACATCTCTCCATTTAATCGAAAGATACTTTCTTGACAAATCGAATGATATATGAACCTTATTCTAGGTATCTGTCAAATAAGGGACAGCCGAAGCCGGTGTTCGCCCATCTTCCCGGCATATACCCAAATTTTAGGAAACGCGTTGAGTCAGGTGGGCGACCGAAGATTAGAGTGCCGAATACCATCGTCCCAAAATAGAAAAGAAACATCCCTTTTCCTTCGCTTAGAACCATCCTGATTGCAAATGGCATGATATATAACGTCCTGGTCATATGCGGCAACACCAAAGTGAGTGAACAGATAACGGGAGCTGTTCCTGATGGTATTAAATTAAGAATTGTCAGCAATTTCCCAGCAGCATTATCAAACCAAGAGAATCGCTATGACCTGATATTTATCGATATCGCCATGATGGAGGATAACTTGCCAGGCCAATTTGCCAAGGTCTCACGGCATTTCGCCGATCACAACCCCATGGTACAGTATGTCATTCTGGCCCCGCGGGCATCTGTCAGTCAGGCTGTTGAACTCGTCAACCACGGCGCCGACAGCTACTTGGTCTACCCCATTGACAACGCTGAAATCGAGTTGGTCCTCAAGCAGGTTCAAGAGAGTATAACCAAGAACCTGGAGTTGGCATATCTACGTGACCGGTTTTGGAAACCAGACTGGTTGGAGATCATCAAGACCGGCAATCCAACCATGCGACAGATATTTGAAAACGTCCACAGTGTAGCCGCTACGATCGCCACGATATTATTGTTGGGTGAAACTGGAACAGGCAAGGGACTGATGGCCAGGTTGATCCACCAACACAGCCACCGCAGCGAAGGTCCCTTGGTGACCGTCCATTGTGGCGCCATCCCTGACACGTTGCTCGAGAGCGAGCTTTTTGGGCATGAAAAAGGTGCTTTCACGGGGGCCACTCAAAGGAAACTTGGAAAGTTCGAATTGGCAAAGGAGGGAACGATCTTTCTTGATGAAATTGGCACTATCTCGGCTGCCGCCCAGGTCAAACTATTACAGTTGCTTCATGATGGCACTTTCAGCCGAATCGGTGGCACCGAAGCGCTGCACACCAATGCCCGTATCATTGCGGCGACAAATGCCGATCTGGGAAAGATGGTGGCAGCCAACCAGTTCAGGAATGATCTTTTCTACCGCTTGAACATTTTTCCTATTGAAATACCGCCGCTCAAGGATAGAATCGAAGACCTGCCCCACTTGATCCATCAGTTTCTGGCCAAATTAAATACCAAGTACCAAAAAAAAGTTAAAGGGCTGTTTCCGGGAATTCAGGAATGCCTGCAGACCTACAACTGGCCGGGTAACTTGAGAGAACTCGAGAATGTCCTGGAAAGAGCCATAATCCTGGAAAAAAGCGACATCCTCAAACCAGAGCATTTCCCACCCACACTGACTGGCTGTTTAAAAACAGGCACCCTCCAGGTTGATGAGACAGATCTATCCCTAGCACAATCAAGGCAAAAAGCACTTGGAACGTTCGAACGTAACTACCTGACAACCCTGTTGACTAAGTATAAAGGGAACGTCAATCTTTGTGCTCAAAAAGCGGGCGTGTCTACTCGGCAACTCAGCAGACTGGCTGCCAAGTATGGTTTGGTACCAAAGACGTTTCGACATTGATAAAAGGTCGGGCCCTTTGAAAAATCGGAAACCCCGCGTCTTTATTTATAATTAACTGGTCGATACTCTTAATGTTTTCTATTTAAATTAAGTAGTTATAAATTTACCACTCGTTGGCACAAGATTTGCTGTACCATAAAACAGGCATTGCCGGTCCTTGCTGACATATTGAAAAGGAGGCAAAATGAAAGCACGAAAAAACAGTTTAAAAGGAAAAAGACGTATTACCTTCTCTGTAATGGCACCAAAGGCTCGGAAAGTTTCTCTTGTCGCCGATTTCAATCAATGGCAACAAGAAAAACATCCGATGAAAAAGGGCAAGCACGGTCAATGGACCAGGATCGTATTTCTTGCACCCGGTGAATACGACTATAAGTTTTGGATTGACGGGGTATGGACGATAGATGAACGAAATCAAAAAAAGCGCCGGAACCACTTTGGCACCCGAAATAGCATTATCCAGGTTGCCCCTAAATAGCCGGAATCGATAATATCCCGGGAGGACGTCCGGGATCAACTTCACAGCAGCGTCTAACGATTTGAACTGGAAATTATAGGGACACCATGCGCAAGATTACCTGGAACCTTTTTCTCATTTTAGTGGGCAGCACTATCTGTGCGGTTGCCGTCAACAGCATCCTGATTCCCAAGCAGTTCCTGGCCGGCGGTATTACCGGCCTGGCGATGCTGATCCACTACGGGCTGCCGGTAATCCCGCTGGGCGTCGTCTATTTTTGCCTGAATATTCCTATCTTCATTTTTGGATGGATGTTCGTAGGAAGGCGCTTTTTCCTCTACAGCATCGCCGGCATGGCGATCTATTCCCTGGCGGTTCTCATTCCATGTCCGGAAATGACCGTAAAAGATCCCCTGCTCAACGCGCTGACGGCCGGCATCATCACTGGCATCGGTTCAGGCATTCTGCTGCGGTCGATGGGGTCTGCCGGCGGCATGGACATCCTGGCCGTAATCATTCTAAAGAAGTACTCGATACGACTGGGCACGACCTCGCTTGTGTTCAATGTTGTGCTAATGTTGACTGCTATTTCGCGTATTCCACTGGAAATGATTCTCTACACTCTGATTTACATATACGTGAGCGCCTATTTCATGAACCTGGTGGTTACCGGGTTGAGCCAGCGTAAGTCGGTCATGATCATTTCCAGTCAGTGGCCTGAAATTTCAAACGCCATCATGACCAAGCTGGATCGCGGTGTAACGGTTATCCACGGGGAAGGCGGGTATTCAAAGAAACAGCAAAAAATCCTGTATTCGATCATTCCGTTCCAGGAGCTGGCCCGTTTCAAGGAAATCGTGCGCACCATCGACCCGGATGCCTTCGTGGTCATCAACAACACCCTGGAGGTCATGGGCCACAGAATTGGCAACCAACCGCACTGGTAATAAAATCCCGTGCCGCGCTTTTATACAACGCGACTTCGCCGCTCTAAAACGACCAAATTTTCACACATAACCGTAATTTCTAAGCGGTAAAATTTACCTATGGATTTCATTATACTCATAAAACATTTTTTTGACTGGCGGGCCTTGATTGACATCGCCTTAATGGCCGCCGGGCTCTATTTCCTTTACCGCACCCTGCAGCGGTTGGGCACCTGGGCCATTGCTGCCGGCATTCTGATTGCCATGCTGTTGTACCTTGTTGCCAGTCTGCTGGACCTCAAGGGTATCGAGTGGATATTCGGTAACCTCAGCCACGTGGCCGTGATCGCACTGATCATCATTTTTCAACCCGAACTCAGGAAAATTTTCGAGCGTGCCGCTTCTGTACGCCGTTCCAAAAAGATCGATTCCGGAGATGAATTCATTGCCATTCTGGATGATGGTCTATGGAAACTGACTGAAAAGCGCCAGGGTGCCATTGTCGTACTTCCAGGTA
>Ga0180435_10003120_pt1 | contig 16742 bp, 8 predicted proteins | sample SS_ome_3_FD_132467 | JGI IMG/M metagenome (GOLD analysis project Ga0180435, IMG submission 132467) | Hypersaline lake sediment archaeal communities from the Salton Sea, California, USA - SS_3_S_1 metaG | ecosystem: Environmental > Aquatic > Non-marine Saline and Alkaline > Hypersaline > Sediment...
CCTGGGCATCGCCCTGGGCGGCCACTTCGAGACCTTCTACGGCCTGTCGGGCATCGGCGACATGATCACCACCTGCACCAGCCGCCACTCGCGCAACCGCAACTACGGCGAGGCCGTCGCCCGCGCCGCGGGGGATCCCCAGTCCATCCTCGAGCAGGCCAGCCAGGTGGTCGAAGGCGCCGTCATGACGCAGGCGGCCTTGAAGTTAAGTGCGAAGCACTCGATCGAACTTCCCATTACCCAAGAGGTTCACGATGTGCTATTCTCCGCCAAGTCACCGTCCAAGGCCATGCGGGACCTGATGGAGAGGACCCTGCGCTCGGAGCACGAATGAGACGCGGCGCACGCATGCGATTCGCCGCCTGATGGGAGAGGACCCGTGGCTGAATTACCCGACAAGCTCTACTACTCCATACGCGAAGTCGCCGAGCATACCGGCATCGAGCCCCACGTCCTGCGCTACTGGGAGAGCGAATTCCCCAGCCTCAAGCCCAAGCGGGCCCGCTCCGGCGCCCGCAACTACCGCCGCAAGGATGTCGACGAGATCCTGCTGATCCGCAAGCTGCTCCACGAGGAAGGCTACCGCATCGAGGGCGCCCGCAAGCACCTGCGCGAACTCAAGCGCAAATCGACGACCAAGCCCGACAAGGCGGCCCACGGCTCGCTCTTCGAGGACCAGGACCGCACCCGGCAGGTCGCGGATCTCAAACAGGAGCTCAAACAGGTCATGGACCTCCTCAAGGAGATGAAAGCCGAGGGAGACTGACCCCAATCCGCGCTTGTTAAGGCGCCAGGGGCGTATTAGATTGTCGATCCGCGCGGTGACCACCGCGCGACCCGTTCTCGGTCGGGGCGTGGCGCAGTCCGGTAGCGCACTTGCATGGGGGGCAAGGGGTCGGAGGTTCAAATCCTCTCGCCCCGACCAGAGATCGCCAATGGAGACAACGGGTTGCCGGATCGGCGGCTCGTTTCTTTTTTTCCAGGATTATCTTCGGGTCACCCTTGGATCACCCTCTCACGAAGCGCGAATCACCCCGCGGGCGGGTTCATCACGCCTCGCCTTCCGACTCGAGGACCTTGACCGGGAACGGCTTGGTCACCTCGCCCGTGTAGATCGTGCGATGAGGGAAGGGGATCTCGATGCCGTTCGTGTCGAAGGTGGCCTTGATCTCCAGGTGGATGGCGTTCAGTAGATCTAGATAGTTCTCGCGCTTGCCCCACACGGAGAACTGCATCTCCAGTGCCGAGTCGCCGTAACCCTTGAAGATGAAAAGCGGCTCGGGCTCATCCAGGCAGAGGGGATTCGCGTCGGCGACGTCGCGCAGCACATCCCGCACGCGGGACAGATCCTCCTTGTAGGCCACGCCCACCTTCACGTCCACCCGCCGCAAGGGGAAGTGCGTCAGGTTGGTGATGCGCGCCTTGATGATCGACTCGTTGGGCACGCGCACGTAGAGGTTGTCGAAAGTCCGCATCTTGACCGACAGCAGGTCGATCGAGAGCACCTCGCCGGTCGTGCCTTCGACGGTGATGAAGTCGCCGACGACGAAGGGCCGCTCGGCGATCAGGAACAGGCCGCTGATCAGGTTCGATGCGGAAGTCTGCGAGGCGAAGCCGACGGCCACGGTCACGATGCCCGCGGCGCCCAGCAGCACCCCGAGCTTGAAGCCCAGCTGGTGCAACGTGGAGGCGATCAGCAGCACGGCCAGTATGTAGAAGACGCCGCGACGGGCGAGCATGGACTCCTGTTTGCCCATTCGACTGCCGACGACCCGCCCCACGGCGGCGGCGACCAGACGCGCCAGCAGCAGCCCCACGATCAGAACCAGCAGAGCCCGCAGCACGTTGCCGAACTGCTCGGCCGTCATCAGGGTTTCGAGGCCCAGGCTACTCAACAACCCGTTCATATCCCTCCTTGGCCTTCCGCAGGCCGAGCAGGCCGGTGAACGACCTGATCAGATGCCGCTTTTCCATCTCCTCGCGTGGCCCTGCGATCTTGACGCACTTGCCGGCCTCACGAGGTGCGGTCTTGCCCAGCTTGATCTCCGCCAGCTCATCGTCTTGCTTGCGGTCCAGCGTCACCGACTCGGTCCACAACTGGCCGTCTTCTCCCGCGTGGAGCGAGAGATAAGGCAGGGGGAGCCGCAGGCGGGCCAGGGGCAAAGACGTGTCGGCGTGATTGCGGATGCGGACGATCGAGACCGCGCGATAGGGCCGGACCGGAAGGTTGGCCAGGTCAAAGCGGACGTTGGTGCGTATGGCGTAACACAGCTCGCCCTCGAGCGTGGAAGGACCGAACCAGGTATCCGAAGGGCGCAGGGCCGGCTCCTCGTGCATCAGTCGCTTCGGGTCGGGGAGCTGCACGCGCAGCCACAGGGGCGAGCTGATGAAGGCCGTTGCCGCGTCGCCCGGGGGGACGAAGAACTCGGACTCCGCCTTGACGATCACGGCGCGGTCGGCGGTGGCGGGTGTCACCTCCAAGCGGCGAGCGGAGTCCCGCACGCCGTAGCGCACCGTCTCCACATCGTCGGGAACAGGCTCGGTCCACGGATCGCCGACCCGCAAGACGGACAGGTCCCCGTCCGGGTCGCGCCGTACGGCGACACGGTATTCCGACGGCGTGCGCGAGATCCACAACTCCAGCGGCCCCAGCCGCCAGGCGCGCGTTTCGCCGGCCGCGAACTCGAACTGTCCCCACCAGGCGCCGTTCATCCCCGCTCCGCCTTTCATCTCGTCATAGCCACTTCTTGCGCCGGAAATAGCCCAGCATCACGACCACCAGGGTCACGATCACGCCCCACAGGACCGGATAGCTCCAGCGCCAGCCCAGCTCCGGCATATGTTCGAAGTTCATGCCGTAAATCCCCGCCACGAAGGTCAGCGGCACGAAGATCGAGGCGAATATGGTCAGCACCTTCATGACCTCGTTCATGCGGTTGCTGACGCTCGAGAGATAGAGGTCCTGCAGGCCCGAGAGGATGTCGCGAAAGGAGTCCACGGCGTCCGCGACCTGGATCACGTGATCGTAGACGTCGCGCAGGTAGGGTGTCACGTCGCTACCGAGCAGGGGAGGCTCATCGCGTTCCAGGGAGGCCACCACCTCCCGCAACGGACGAACCGCGCGGCGCAACAGCACCATCTCGCGCTTCAAGGCGTGAACCTTGTGCAGGGTCTCCATCGTCGGCTGAGCGAGCAGTTCGTCCTCCAGGGCCTCGATCTGTTCGCCGAAGGCCTCGACCACGTAGAAGTAGTGGTCGACGACTGAATCCAACAGGGCGTAGCCGAGGTAACCCGCGCCGCCCTTGCGGATACGACCCTTGCCCTTGCGCAAACGTTCGCGAACCGGCTCCAGCACGTCGCCGGGACGTTCCTGGAAGGAGAGCAAGTAGTTGCGGCCGATCACCAGGCTGATCTGCTCCGATCGCAGATGCACGCCGTCGTCGGCCAAGCTCAGCATGCGGCAGACCACGTAGAGGTAATCGCCGAAGTCCTCCACCTTGGGGCGATGGTGCGTGTTGGCGACATCCTCGAGCACCAAGCGGTGCAGACCGAAGTGGTCGCCCAGCTCCCGCAGCAGGGGCGTTTCGTGCAGCCCGTTGACGTTGATCCAGGTGCAGGAGTCCGTGTCGCGGTATCCGGCGCAGTCCGCGAAACCGTCGATCTCGCGCTCCTCGTAACGTTCCTCGTCGTAGTCGATGACCTTGATCGTGACGTCGGCGACCTTTCGCTCGCCCGTGAAGGCCACAGTGCCGGGCGCCTGGGCCGCGGGCCTGGTGACACGATGGAACAACCTGATCATCTGGGACCTCCTCGTCTGGCGACGCCTCGGGATGCTAGCGCATTCCTGCCGCCCTGTCAGTATTCCACCGACCAGTTGATCGCGGCGGCCGACTGGGACTGGCGGGAGATCATGGTTTCCAGCTTCAGACGCCGCGACAGGAAGTATTCCAGATTCACGAAGAAAGTGGACCACTCGTCCAGCACCTGCTCGTATTTGAGCAGCACCTTCTGATGGATGTACTTGCCGATGATCAGGGCGTCGCCGCCGTCCTGTGCGCCGCCGCGGCGCAGGGTCACCATGTCGACCTTCAGCTGCTGGGCGAGGCGCGCCTCGAGCTGGGCGGTGCCGAAGGCCGACACCAGATCGGTGGCCCGGTCCCGTACGACGCCTTCCTGGTCGCCGCTCAGTTCGTCGAGGGGGCGACCGAACAGCAGCATGGACATGATGTCCCCCTCCGGCAGCTCCGGTTCGGACGTGAGCCGGAGCGTAGGTCGTTGCAGGGTGCCGCCGAAGGCGATCCGGTAGAGGGCCCCGTCAAGCCGCGTCGTCAGCGCGATGTCCAGCGCCGGGTCGAGGACATCGTCGCCGTCGAAGTCGACTGCGCCGCGCTCCACCTGAAAGGTCCGGCCCAGGAAGCGATAGAACCCCCGCATGGCCGCCAGCTCGCCGACGACGTCGTGGCGGCCGTCATCCGTACGCACGTCCAGCTCTCCTGACAGTTCAACCTCCAGACCCTGCCCCCGCAACCAAAGGCCCGAAGGGATCGTGAGCCGCACATCGGCTGTAGGAGTGATCTTCGGGAGGAAACGGGCGGTCACCGCCGGCCCCTCAGTGCCGGTGTCGGCTGGGAGACTGTCAGCCTCCGCGCCGGCCGTCTCCCACAGCAGCGGTCGCGCGTCGAGGGGCAGCAGCGACTTGGGCGGATCTGGAAGTCGCAGGACACCGCCGGAGATCTCCAGGGCGCCGGACACGGCCGGAGCGGTGAGGCGCCCGGCCAGGTTCGAGGTTCCGGCCACGGTCAGCCACGAGCCGTCCGGCAGCGTGGCGCGTCCGCCCGTCAGCGACAGACGGCCTGTGAGTTCCGGGTCCGCGGCGGATCCTTCGGCGGACAGATCCAGGTCGAGAAGCCCTTGCAGCCCGACGGCCGACGGCAGCAGCGGCGCGAACTCGTCCAGCTTCAACCCGTGCGTCTCCAGCCTTGCCGAGAGGGCATCGCCTTCGCGGGTCGTGAAGCCGGCCGGCGCCAGCGTGGCTAGACCCGGCAGGTCCAGCCGACCGGTCGCCAGCGGTTTGTCCGAGCGGGACAGCACGACGTCCGCCGCCAATCCACCGGCCGCGTCTTCCGCCGGCGCGCTCAAGTCCGCGCGCATCTCCAGGCGATGACTCGTGAGATCTTCCCAGCCATGCGCGACCGCCCGTAGATCCATGCGGGCCGCCGGCGCCGTCGTGGTGCCCCACAGTCGGGCCGTGCCGTTGACGGTGATCTCGCGCTCTTGCCGATCCGCATCGGGCAGCAGGGGCAGGGGCACGTCGATCAGGATCAACTCCGCCGAAACGGGCATCTCCAGTCCGGCCTGCGCATTCGCGACGACGTCTCCGGGCGAGGTGGCGGTCGCGATCGCCAGGGTGTCGCCCCCTTGGGTGAGGAACGCGTCGATGGTCAGCGCGTCCTGCGTGTTCCGCAGATCGGACGAGAGAGCAACGCCGTCCCGCCCACCCGGCCGTAAGCCCGTCAGGTCAATCCTGGCCGCAAAATCGTCGCCGGCCAGGGTCGCGTCGACAGCTATTATGTCAGGCCGCAGGTCTACGGGCCAGCCGATGGGATAGAGATTGGGGGGTGGCCGAAACGCACAGTCCAGGGTGGCTTCGGTCGCGATCCCGTCCCGTTGCCCGGCGGCCCGCATGCGGCCTAGGCTTCCGGATAGGGACAGGCCCTCGAGATTGACGCCGCCGACGGAATCGATCGCGAAGACGAAGGGCTTGTCCAATACGAGTTCCTGTCCGAACAGCGATAGGGACAAGGTGTCGCCGGTGACTGTCCATATCTGATCGGATCCGAGCGTCGCACCGAGTGTGAGGGACGCCTCGGGCGCCGTTGCGCGCGCCGCCAGCCGGCCCACGCCGCGGCCCGGCGTTTCACCCGCATAGGAGGCCGAAAAGGCGACCAGATGCACGACGTCGGACTCGGCACCGCCTGGCAGAGCGACGTTCGCCGTGAGGACATCGTCCGCAAAACGCGCGTTGGCTACGACTGACGGTATGAACAGAGCCGTATCTCGATACGCGCCCTCGAGCCAACCCTCCAGTTCGGGTCGATCGACCACTCCCGAGAACCGGACTGTGAGGTGAGCCTGGGTTTCCGCCCCGGCCACGTGGGCGGAAACAGGCAGCCGCGCGAGCGCCGAGGCGTCGGGCATGGACAGCGTCGCCTCGCCGTCGAGTCGCTGGTCCCGGAGCCATCCCCGGCCCATCGCTTCGAGGCCGATCGCCGCGAGATGCAGCGAATCCACCTCGACGGTGTCTCCGGCGATCCGCACGGCGGCCAGACCGGTCTCTATCCAGTCGGTAGGGGACAGGTCCAGCACAGCCTGCAGAGAGGAGAGGACCCCATCGATGTGGAGCGTTCCTTCGAGCGGCCCGAGGTCGTCAACGGTCAGCGGCGCGTCCAGGAGTCCCCGGAGCTGTCGAGGACCGGGCAGTCTCAACCGAGCGTCGGCGACGAGTTCGCCGGGTTCGTGTCCGGGTCCGCCGAGGCTTGCGTCCAGATCGATCGACCAGGGCGCGTCCTGCGCCCAGCCGGCGCGTAAACCGTCCAGCGTCGTGTCCGGCAGGACCAGCGCGAGTGCCGACGGCGGCACGGGCCAGGCGGCGGCGACATGAGCTTCGGCGCCATAGGGGCTCCGGACACCGTCGAGAGTCAGATCGCCGAGAGCGCCCGAAATGCGCAAACCCGCAGCCGTCAGGGTGGAATCGTCGAAGGTGTATCTCAGCCGACCATCCAGATCATCCAGGGCGGTCCTGGAGCCGCAGGCGACATCAACCGGCGTCAAGCGGATCGTCAGTCCCCCCTCATCCCGCGACATCTCTGCGGCTCCTGCGGCCTCCAGACCGAGCGCAGCCAGCGACCAGTCCAGATGGCCGGCTCGCCAGCCCGCATCCACGTCGAGATCGGCGTCCAGTCGCTCCAACCTTGTTTCACCGAAGCGAGCATCAGCAATCAACCCAGCGGCCAGCGACGGTGCGTCCAGGGGACCGGTACAGTGCAACTCAAACGTGGCCGTGAGGCTATCCGGCGCCTGCAGGTCGGGACGCAGAATCCGCAGCCACGCGGTGCCGGTCGCATCGATCCGGGCACGGGCGTCAATGGCACCGTCGGCAATATCCGCGGCACTCAGCATGCGCAGTCCGGATAACGCGACGGTCAGGCTATCGACGCGCACCCGTCCTGTGCCGTAGCTCGCGCGCAGCCGGGCACCTTCGAGCCAGGGATTGGCAACGAGCGAAAGATCGAGTTCCGCACGCGGTCCGCCCCGGTCCCAAACGGAAGACACGCCGAAAACGCCCTCTACGGGTGACAGATGCGCCAGGCCGGTGAACGTCGCCAAATCAGGCAACATGAAGGTACCTTCGAGATCGAGGGTGCGGGGCGCGGCGTCGCCGCCGCCCAGACGTCCTTCGGCCGTCAGCCCGGGGCCAGCGTTCAGGGCGCTGCCGTCCGCTGCCGCCAGCTCGAGGCGGAAGGTACGTGGCCCCCTCCCTTGCATATCCAGCTTCATGACGGGCGCATCGGTCATATGGAAAAGTCCGCCACCGGTATAGACGCTCTCCGCCGGCGCCCAGGTCACGTCGAACGATTCGAGATCCCAGGAGCCGGTTTCGTCGCGGCCCGATCCAGTCAGATGGAGCCGTGGCTCGCGTTCATGGCGCAGTTCCAGGCCGCCAACGGACGCGATCCTGGCCACGGTGCTCGTCTCGGTCGCGACCATACGCTCGCATGTGAGCTGGAAAGCATCGACGGCCAGCGAAGGCACCGGCGGCAGAGCTCCCGACCGCAGATAGGGGAGGCCGCGTGATCCCTCAGCTATTTTCTCCGGAGCGTCTTCCCGGATACGCCGCATCGCCGGAAGGTCGATCCGGCCACAGTCGATCGTCAGTTCACGCACGTGCAGATCCCGCCGCATCAGCGCCATCAGGTCGATGTCCAGACGGGCCGTTTCGACCACCAGCAGCGTGTCCCGCCCGACCGTCCAGGTCAGTTCGTCAAGTCGCAGGACACCCGGACGCGGCCAGTCGGCGCGCTCGGCGATCAGGCGGCCGGGCAGGTCGTCGCGCAGTCTGGACAGCACGATGTCCAGGACCTGCTCGCGCGCGGGTCGTGCCAGCAGCAGGAACAAGCCCAGCACCGGCAACGCCAGCAGGACAGCGAACGCGATGCCTGCGAACTTCCTGATCCGTCCGAATCGCTTGCGCGCCGCCAACTCGCCTCCTCTAGAAGGGATGTCCGACCGACACATGAAGCACGACCCTGGGCTCGCCCGCGGGCCGAGATGTCAGGTTGAACGCGGCATCAACGCGGACCGGTCCGACCGGTGTCGCGAACAGAAGACCCGGCCCCGCAGCGAATTCCAGGTCGCGCGATGTCGTCTCTTCTGAGAGACGCCAAACGTTTCCCGCATCCGCGAAGAGGGCTGCACCCATCAGACCTTTAAGCGGGAAGCGCAGCTCGGCCGAGGCCAGCAGCAGAGATTCACCGCCGACCGGCGCGTTCGCTCCGTCCAGGGGCCCCAGCATGCGACGGCGCGCGCCGCGCATGGAATTCGCACCGCCCGCGAAGAAGCGCTTGTTCGGCAGCAGGTCCAGTGAATCGCCGAGCGGCCCAGCCAAGCCCACCTCGAGTCGTGCAGCCAGCACAGCGTCAGAGAGTCGTCTGTACCATACGGCCTCCGCCTGTCCCAGGGCGTAGCTGTTGTCCGAGGGCAAGCCGGGCGGCGACCATTCCAGCCGCGCGTACCAGGATCTCCCCGAGGTCGGATCGATCAAATCGTCCACATCGTCCAGGTTCACACGAAGGTGCAGCGTCGTCAGCAATCCGCCCTGCTCAAGGAAAGCGTTTTGGTCCTGTGTATGGGCATCGACCCGCACGTCAGCGACCGAGAGGCCAGCCTGCAGATATCCGTGCGTCCCGACACGCTTCAGAGCCCACAGCTCGACACGTTCGCTGGCCAGGTCGTAGCCTTCCTCGTACTCGCGCGTGACCTGGAAGCGGGTCGTCAGCCGGGTTCGCGGCCCCATCAGGGTCGGCCACCACAGGCTCAGCGTACCCTCGCGGCGGAAACGGGATGCGACGGCCTTGATCTCAGCCCCACGTCCACCGCGCAGGAGGTTGCGGTGACGCCAGCGGGCGCCGGCGCGCAGGAAATCGTCGGTCCAATAGCCCAGGTCGATCTCCGTGGAGCGCGGCTTGCGCGGGACCAGTTCGGCCAACAGATCGACCTTGTCGTTGTGTGGCTCGCCCACCTTCAGGTCCATGCGCCGGAACAAGTCCAGCTCGCGCAGGTTGCGTCGCGCATCGCGCAGGTGTGCGGGAGAGTACAGACGGTCCCGTCCAGGATGGATGTTCCTGATCGCCAGGGGCAGCAGATCCTTCGGCACGCCGCTCACCCGAGTCTCATCGAAAACGCAGCGAGGCCCGGAATGAACGTTCAATCGCACCTCGATACGGCTCGAGTCGAGCATCGCGACGTGCGGGTTGACGTCCACTTCAGGATAGCCGGCCGCGGCGACAATCGACACGAGCGCCGACACGGCTTGCGCCAGATCGGCTTCGGAGAAGCGCGTGCCTCGTCGCAGCGGCGCGCCGCGCGTCGCCGATTCATCCAGATGGTCCGGGAGGCCCACGATGTCGAGTTCGGCTACCTTCACGGCTGGCCCCGGCGTCATCGCCAGCGTGATCTCGATCCTGCGCTTGTTGCGGTTCGGCCTCATCTGGATGCCGACCTGGGCCCAGGGATACCCACGCTGGGCGAGGAAGATCAGCGCGCGCCGTACGTCGCTCTCGAGCGTGCCCGCGAAGAGCGGCTGTCGTTGAGTCCTCAGAAATCCCTTCCTGCCGCTTAGCGCCAGCCCCCGCCGCAGGGCCTCGGCCTGGGGCTTCTCGATACCGCTCACCGTCAGGGATGAGACCTCCCAGCCCCGGTAGAGCGCCGCCTCAGCCAAGGCTTCGTCGACGTCCAGGATATTCGGCGAAGCCGAGGCGCACGGCGCAGCGACATGCGACAGCGATATGGCGCAGGCGATGGAGGCGATGATGCAGATCACGACTCGCAATGGCCCTCCAGGACATGGACGACTCGCTCGACGATACGGTGCTGATACTACATCAAGACCGGCGTGATCAGTACGTACGAGATGGGGGACCTAAATGGGACGGCTCGCATCCGGCTCGCCACGTTCTACGCTGCCATCTAAGTCCGGGGCTGGTACAATTGCGCTGCAGGACTTCGATCTGGTGACGGAGGGCCAGGTTCTCTGCGACGAGCGTCTGACAGGATTTGAGGCCCGAGATCAGAGCCAGAACAACTAGTTTGAGCATGATCCGGGCTTATCGGCAGGCTGCCGTAACTCCTTGAATGATAGCATGGACGGATAAATAGAAGAACAACCCAGTCGAGGCCGGAGATAGTCATGAGATTGATTGGCATGACGCTACTTGTCTTTGTGTTGACGCTTGCTCCCAGCCCGGTCCAGGGGCAGGAAGAGGGGGAGAAGCCGAACGCCATTCGCATCATCAGGGGGACTCTGCGAGAAGCGGGATATGAGGAGGCCGTGTCGACGCTGCGGCGGCTCTCGGAGCATCGGGATCAATATGTTTGGGACGAACAAGCGTTGATCGATCTGGCGCACATGTCCCTCTACGGTGGATGGGCGGATAGGGCGCTGGAAGTACTGCAATTGGTGGACACGGTCTGCGCGGGTTCCGCCGACGTGCTGATCGCCCTTGGGTACAACTACGTCGCTTTGTCCGATCGTGAGAATGCGAGGGAGTGCTTCTTAAAGGCAATGGAATACAGTCCTGGAAATGCAATGGCACAGAAAGCGCTGAGAGGCCTGGACCGAAAGCTGACCGTGATGGAAACGGGCACGGTACTAGAAATGAAGTACCTGTTCGACGCCGAGACCGAGCCGGTCGGACCCTACCTCGGCCAGCAACCTCCGGGGGCCACGCCCGAGATCTTCGCGCCGGGCATCATCTGTTCCGAGCTGCGTGAAACCATGTCCTGGATTCCCGCCGACGGTAAATCAATCTGGTTCTCGGTGTCCGTCAGTCATACCGAATCGGCCGTGATGGTCACGACGGTCAGCAACGACCAGTGGCAGAGTCCGCAGCAGTTCCCGCTCTTGACAGATTTCGCCATTCCCTACCTGGCACCCTCACCAAACGAGGACAGGCTATACTACTCGGCGCCTGGACAGGACGCGGCCGGAACTCCGACGGATGACCAGGACATCTACTTCATCCAGCGCACGGCCGAAGGCTGGTCGCAACCCGTGCGGTTACCCGACGGCGTGAACACCACTGCTCAGGATTGCAATCCCTTCGTTTCCGCGCAGGGCGATCTCTACTTCGCCTCGAATCGCCTGGGCGGGTTAGGGGGGCTTGACGTCTATTGCGCGGAGTACGTCGACGGGGGTTTCCGGGAGCCCAGGAATCTGGGAGAGTCCGTCAACTCCGATCGCACGGAGTGGGACGTCGTCGTGTCGCCCACGGGGGACTTCCTCGTGGTGGGAGCCAATCGCGAATCTGCCAATTCAAACTCGTTCGATCTGTTCGTCTGCTTCAAGCAGGAGGACGGTTCCTGGTCCGAGGCCGCAATCCTGGGACCGGAATTCAATACGGACAATACGGAGCTCGGCACTTCATTGTCCGCTGATGGGAAATACTTGTTCTTCAACAGCGGAAGGGAGCGACCTGATGCCGAATGCACCGGATATGGCAACGGGTTGGCCGATATCTACTGGGTGAATACAGACGGAATACGAAATCTGAAGGAGAGCGTGCTGGGAAAACAGTCGCCCGATACTAAAGGGGGATCGGATCGCGACTAGGGAGTCGAGCCATGCGTGCGTACGACATATTGTCCCAGACGCTCAAGGCGGGATGGCCTGACGGGCATAAGGGCTGGAAGCGATACACAGGTGCGTTGAATACCTCGTTACGGGATCATGGTGCTTCGGCCAGCGCGCGATACAGAGGAGCGGACTTGCCTACCTCTCCCAATATCTCGAGTAGCCTATATATGTGTAGGCCGGAGGTTATAGAGTGTGCGCTACTCTGAAAGTTGCATTCAGCTCCATCTCAGATTCGAGTTCGTCGTGCGTCCTACTCAAGGGGAGGCAGTGGGCCGGGCTGGGCTAGCCCGATAATGGGCGAACTCCGAGTCGATAAAGCGCCATGTTGAGGCCCACTCTCTTAATCTCTCTCGCAAAGTTACGCGGCGCGTACTACCCCGGGGAGCCATGTATTTTCTACTCGAACTTTTCTCTCTTTCTAGACGTTGGCGGGCTCGCTGTGGGGTTGGCCAATAAGTGCGTGTATTCAAATTGCTAGCGGAGGCGTACTCACGTACCCCGTCTCTCTGCTGTTAACCTAGTGAGTCCCATGGGGGCGGAAAATGGGGTGAAACCTCTCAGAGACTCAGATGTACTTAGTCTCGTGCTCTATGATCTTCTTGTGCCGCTCGGGTAGGATCTCGCGTCCATTCATCTGCCACCTCCATATTGACAGTATTTTTATGAGCACAGGTTGATATGTTCGTTCGATTTAGCTTCATCGACCGTATCTAAATACCATCTAGCAGTACATCCTTGTGTGTCCCTTGCCATAGGGTGAAACGGGTCGGAGGTTCAAATCCTCTCGCCCCGACCAGAGAGCCAGAATGATTGCAGCGTGTTGCCGGATCGGCGGCCCGTTTTTTATTGCCCGGATCATGCCTCGGGTCAACCTTGACCCCCTGGACGCGCATTCCAGCTTTCCTGCAGGGTTCGAGTCGGACCTGCGCCATTCGATCCTCGGCCCGTTTCCTCTCAGGCCTCCGGTCTCCGCGACGGGAAAGCGAATGGGTTGACAGGCAGGAAGCGAGATACGACATCAACAGATACAGAGGTGTATGGCATTTGCCACCGGCCGGGCACACAAGCAGCCGCATCCTGCTCGACCGGTGATCGAGAACACCACGGCAAGATCGATGATCGATCGGGAGCGAAGACATGCCTTTCGGATCTTCCAACGAACACGCCGCCCAGGCCCGCAAGGTGGCGGGCGAGAGAGCTTCGGGCACGTCGGTCGCCATCGGGGACCTGCCCGATAATGCGAACCTCATCAAGGTCCTCGGGGTCAACTACGTCCATACCGTGGACGAGGATGGCGGCGACCTGTACCTCACGACGGTCGGCTATCGCTACGCGGAGCATCTGCAGCCGGAGAACTGGTACGAGTTCTCCTGGTTCAAGGCGAAACGCGAGCGGTTGCCGGGAACGGCGACGGTCTATGCCGTGCCGACCAAGCCCATACGCGGGGAGAGCCTCAAGCTGGTCGTGAAGTACAGCCGCGTGGGGGAGAAGGTCCTCATGGACACGGACGTGCTGGAGAACCTGATGAGCTGCGAGTTCAACGGACCGTTCGAGGAATTCGGGCTGGTCGAAGAGCTGCGCCACGGCCATTACGGTCCCGCCGACCTGCAGGTCAGGACCCAGTTGCCCCTGGCGGTCTACGTTCCGCCCGAGAAGATCCAGCCCTCGCAGAGCGGCCGCTTCCAGTGGCGGATCGCCCAGAAAGTGGATCAGCATCCGGGCGTCGCCCTGGACATCTTGCGCCAGCACATCGTGGTCTACCGTTGGCTCCCGGGCGTCGACGCCTGGCAGGCCCATGAGATGGGACTGCTGACCGAAGCCCAGGCCCGCGCGCTCAACGACCGCGCCACGTCCGATATGCACGACAAGGGATTCAAGGTGCTGGACATGAAACCCCAGCACGTCATCGTCGAGCCGACGGAGTCCGGGGACCTGGTCCGCGAGGACGAAGCGATCCGTTACGGCGTCATCGACTTCGAGCTGATGGAGAGGACCGATGCGTACTGGGAGGAGATCGAGTCGGCGCAGAAGATGACCTACCGGCGGCGGACAGCGGAACTGCTTGCGGGCGACGGCCCGATCGACCGGGATCCCGAGCCCCTGCCGGCGAACCTGACGACCACGAACGTGCGGAACGTGAACTACGTCCACGGCCGGGTCGAGAGCACGGGCAGCCTGTTGTGGGTCGTCGGGAACGAGCCGGATCTGTTCGAATTCTACCTGCCGGAACGCTGGCGCACGACGCCCCAGATCCGCCTCAGGGAAGACCACGAAACCTATTTCACGACCAGCAAGGACAACATCCCCTTGGTGTGGAAGGTCTCCCGGGTGGGAGAGCCGCCCGCGTCCGCCGCCTTCGGCGTTGAGGGCTTCCAGGTGCTGGCCCACGGGTTCAACAGCCCCTTCGAGGAAGTCGCCGCCGGCTGGTGGCTGATCGGGCGGGGCGTCCCGACCATCCTACCACGCGCCATCTACCGCACCGGCCACCGCTCGCAGCTCGACGAATCGCTCTTCGACCCGAGCCGCTACAAGAGTCATGAAAGCTTCCGCGCCATCGACGGTAAACCTGTCCTGGAAGCGCACCGCAACTACATCACGATCTGGGACGAGTGGAACGGCCCCGAGACGCCCGAGGCCTGGGAAGAGGCGTCCGTGGGGCGATCGCTGAACGTCGCCCAGGCGGTCGAGCGCGATCTGCTGGACAACCGGGAAGCGGCGGATGTGGTGAACGCGTTCGGGGACCGTCTCGCGGACGTCGGCGTCACGGCCATGCGGCTGTTGCCGGAGCACATCCTGCTGGCCATAAACGCGGAGTCCGAACTGGCACGCGACGCAGCCGGTGCGCCCCTGGCCTGCCTGTGCACGCTCAAGTACCTGAAGCTGCCGTCGCTCGATACCCTGTTGAATCCGGACCTGTCCGAGGATTAACCGGACAGCGCCTGGTCTTTCGAGAGGGCGACGTACGCCCGGGACAGCTTGTCCTTGGCCATGCCGAGGATCGCGTTGGTCAACCCCAGGGCGTGCGCGACCTCGCCCGGCCCCATCGAAGACAGGACCCGTTGCCAGATGGCCTCCTCGAGGATGTTGATGGACGTCTGGACCTCGAACAGGTCGTATCCCGCACTGAAACGGTCCCGCCCCACTTTCTCCGCCCAGTCGACGACCGGCCCGGCTCTGCCGGTCTCAAGGCAGACCAGGGTCCGGTCGAGGAGCTCGCTCAGCCGGTCGCGAGCGGTCTCCATGCCTTCGGCCTCGTAGTGGTCCAGATGCGCCCGGTGGAGTTCCGACAATGCGCCGGTGATCAGGTCCTCCGACTTGTCGCGCAGGAGGTCCACCAGATCCAGCATGCTGTCGGTCGTGCAGTCGAGACGATGGGCCGCGCCCCTGGTCCTTATCTGGGCCGGCGTTTCCTGGATATCGCGGTAGACGACCCGCGCCGACTCGTAGCGCAACGGCTGGTATTCGGGGAGCCACATGGCCCTCTGAACCCTGCGCTCGAGATCGTCCATGATCTCTTCGTCCGCGAAACCCTCGGCCATCGCCTGGCGAACGGTGGCGCAGGCCACCGCATGGGAGCAGTCGCGGATGCGTGACACGGGCGGGTAGACCGACCCCTCGGCGAGATCGCTCTCCTCGACCTGCTCCGCGAGTGCATGGGCGGCCGCCAGAAACATGGAGTCGGTCACGCGGCGGACGCGAGCCGCCACGAGTCCGAGCCCGACGCCCGGGAAGATGAAGGCGTTGTTCCCCTGGCCGATCCGATACTCCCGGTCCCCGAAGGCGACGGGGGCGAAGGGGCTTCCCGTGGCGACGATGGCCCGGCCTTCGGACCAGGTGATCGCCTCTTCCGCCGTGCATTCGGATTTCGAGGTGGGATTGGACAGCGGGAAGATGATGGGGCGCTCGTTGACACGCGCCATAGCGGTCACGACCTCGCGGTCGAAGCTGCCCGGCGCGCCTGAGGTGCCGATCAGAATCGTGGGCTCCACGTTGTCGACCACCTCCGCCAGGGTGATCCGTGAGACGTCCCCGACCTTCCACGCGGCGACCTCCGCCCGGTCCCGGGCGAAGGTGGCCTTGAAGTCCTCGAGGCTCGAACGGTCGCTGAGAACCAGGCCGGAACTGTCGACGGTGTAGATCCGGGCGACCGCCTCCTCCTGGCTCAGGCCATCCTCCATCATGGCGGCGACGATGAGGCTCGAGATGCCCTGGGCGGCCGCGCCCGCGCCCGCGAAGACCACCTTCTGCTCCCGCATGGACCGCCCCGTGATCCGCAACGCGCTCAGCAGCCCGGAGACCACGACGCCCGCGGTGCCCTGGATGTCGTCGTTGAAGGTACAGAGCTGGTCGCGAAAGCGATCGAGCTGCTTGATGGCGTTGCCCTTGAGGAAGTCCTCCCACTGCAGCACGACGTCGGGGAAGACCCTCTTGACGGCGGCCACGAACTCGTCGATGAATTCCTGGTAGTCCTCGCCTCGGATGCGCCGGTGCTTGCGGCCCAGGTACAGCGGATCCTCCAGGCGCTCCTCGTTGTCCGTGCCCACGTCCAGCAGAATCGGGAGCGTGGTGAAGGGTGAGATCCCGGCGCAGAGGGTGTACAAGGTGAGCTTGCCGATGGGGATGCCCATGCCCCCGGCGCCCTGGTCGCCCAGCCCGAGAATCCGCTCTCCATCGGTGACCACGATGATCGACGGCTTTTCGATGCCCGAGTTGCGGAGGATCGCGTCGATCTCGTGACGCTGCTCGTAGGAGATGTAGAGGCCGCGGCCCGTCCTGAAGATATGCGAGAAGCGCTGGCAGGCCTCACCCACCACGGGGGTGTAGACGACCG
>Ga0180435_10003122_pt1 | contig 16739 bp, 17 predicted proteins | sample SS_ome_3_FD_132467 | JGI IMG/M metagenome (GOLD analysis project Ga0180435, IMG submission 132467) | Hypersaline lake sediment archaeal communities from the Salton Sea, California, USA - SS_3_S_1 metaG | ecosystem: Environmental > Aquatic > Non-marine Saline and Alkaline > Hypersaline >...
CGGTTTGACCTGCATGCTGCCGTGACCGATCCTCGTTTCTCGTGAACGAGAAGAAGCCGATCTACCTTCCGAGTGTACTCGACGTTCTGAAGCCGGCGGTCGGTCCGAGTTCGTCTCACACCCTCGGGCCGATGCGCGCCGGACTTCGGTTTCGTGCCGAGATCTCAGGGCGTGAGGACCCACAGCCCGGCGAACGGGTCGAGGTCACGCTCTACGGGAGCCTCGCCCACACCGGCCGAGGGCACCTGACAGATCTCGCCGTGGTCGCTGGCCTCGCCGGATACGGGCCGGAGGCGGTCGCGGAACGATCGCTGCGCTCGATCTACGATGAGATCGGCTCGACCGGCGTTCTCCTGCTGCCGGACTACGGCGTCGCCTTCGACCCGGAAGCCGACGTTCGGTTCGATACACAGACGCCGCCGGAACCCCACCCGAACACGCTTCGGTTCTCGCTCCTCGATCATGAGGGCCATGTGCTTCTGTCGTCGGTCCTCTGCTCGATCGGCGGCGGGGCGATCGCTGACGGGGCCGCGGTCGACGATCTGCCCCAGACTCGACCGGGAGACGAGGTTGCCGCTCGAGATCTCGTTGCCGCATGTGAGCGCCGCGGAGATTCCATTGCTGACGTCGCGCTGGCGATGGAGGAGGGCGTTCACGGGCACCCGAAGAACCGCGTCCTCGAGCATCTGTCGTCGGTCTGGGAACTGATGCAGGGGTCGATCGACCGCGGGCTTCGGGTCACCGGTCGACTGCCCGGATCGCTCGGTCTCGAGCGTCGGGCGGCCGCGATGCTCGATCATTTCGAGAGGATCCCTGGGACGCCGGGCGTTGTCTCCAATGCCTCTACCTGTGCCTCCATCTACGCGATCGCCGTCGCCGAGGAGAATGCGGACGGCGGGACCGTCGTCACCGCCCCGACCTGCGGATCGGCCGGCGTGTTGCCCGCTTGCCTTCGCGTCACGCAAGAGGAGCTCGACCTGCCGGAGGATCGGATCCTCGACGCCCTCCTCGTCGCAGGGGTCATCGGCGGACTGGCGATTGCCAAGGCGTCGATCGCCGGAGCACTCGTCGGCTGTCAGGGGGAGATCGGCGTCGCCAGTGCGATGGCCGCCGCCGCGGTCTGCCGGCTCCTCGGCGGTTCGGTTGCCGACCAGATCGATCGTGCGGCGGAGACGGCGCTCGAGCACTTCCTCGGCCTGACGTGCGATCCGGTGGCCGGCCTCGTCCAGATCCCGTGCATCGAGCGCAACGCCGCCGGCGCGGCGTCGGCCTTGCACGCGGCGAATCTGGCGATGATCTCCGGCGGACGCGATCGGGTCTCGTTCGATGCGACGCTCGAGGTGATGCACCGAACCGGACTCGATCTTCGGAGCCGATACAAGGAAACCTCGCTTGGTGGCCTCGCTGCAGTTGCCGATCTCGACCGGGACGGGATTCCGGACGTCCCGTTGAACGACTAGCGATCGTTCGATCTACGCCGCGAACGGCTGATCGATCGCCGGGCTCGGCTCGGTGAAGTACCGAGGGCCGTCTTCGGTCATGTAGACGCAGTCCTCGAGCCGCACGCCGAACTCCCCGTAGATCGCGATCATCGGCTCGTTCGAGAAGCACATCCCCGGCGCGAGTGGCGTTGCGTTTCCCTGCACGACGTAGTAGTGCTCGTGGACGTCGAGGCCGATGCCGTGTCCCGTTCGATGAGGGAGGCCGGGGACCCGATAGCCGGGACCGAAGCCGGCGTCGACGATGACCTGTCGCGCAGCCTGGTCGACCGCCTCCATCGGGACTCCGACCTGGGCCGCGGCGAACGCCGCCGCCTGTACGGCCTGCTCGAGATCCCAGATCTCACGTTGACGAGGTGTCGGCTCGCCGAAGACGATCGTTCGGCTGATGTCGGACCAGTACCCCTCGACGGTGCAGCCGCCATCCATCAGGACGACGTCCCCCGCTTGCAGGAAGGTCGTCTTGGCGCTGCCGTGCGGGAAGGCGGTCGACGGACCGAACTGCACATCGATGTGACCCGTCGTGCCGAGCGCCTTGTGCGCCGCGACAGAGAGCTCGCGAAACTGTGTCTGTGACATCTCTTCGTGGAGGCGAGCGATGCATGCCTTGAACGCCTCGGCCGTGATCTCCATCGCCCGCTGGATCAGCGCGATCTCCGCTTCGGACTTGAGCCCGCGGCACGGAATCGTCACCGGATCGGCGCTGGCGATCTCGGCCTGTGGTGCCGCGGCGCGGATCCCATCGAACAGGAGGAATCGGACCGACTCCTCGAAGCCGATCCGGCCGCTCGGCATGCCTCGGTCCTTCAGGATCGCCGCGACCTGATCGAACGGGCTCTCATGCTCCTCCCAGACACGGACGTCATCTCCGAAGAGCAGCAGTTCGCGCAAGCGCTCCTCCTCGAATGCCGGACAGACATAGGCGATGTCGCCACGTGCCGGAAGCACGGCCGCGGTCATTCGCTCGCTACGGCTCCAACGTACGCCGGTGAAGTAGTCAAGCGTCGCTCCCGCCTCGAGGAAGATCGCATCGAGGCCGTTCTCGATCATCAGTCGACGGGCCCGCTCGATGCGCTCCTCTCGCTCCGCCATCGCGATCGGTTCGATCCCGTCCAGCATCGGCTTCAGCTCGTCGAATCTGCCGCTTTCCATCGGTGTTGCCCCCTTCGATCCAGCATCTCGAAGATGAGAGGATACCCGCCGTGGGCGAGTGCAGCCGTTGGGTTGCAGACACGCAGCGGTTCGAGCACGCTGTACGCGGTGAGGAGGAGATCTCTGCGATGACGGGCCGTGCGGTCGGACGAGGATTCGTCGTGGTGACGAGTGGGCTGTTCCTAACGGGGCTTTCCTCTCTTCAGGAGCGATTCGGTATTCTCGGCTCTTCGACTGATGCCGTCGCGGGCTTCCTCCAGGGACTTGCCGCGGTCGCGTTCTTCGTCGCCATCCCTCTGTTCATCCGCGGATCCCGCAACGCTCGCCCTCCGAGTTAGGACTCCCGTCTACTCAAGATCGACCAGGACGCTTGCCATGTCGCGTCGGTACGTCTCGAGCGCAGCCCGTCCGGCGTCGGTCAGCGAAAACAGCGTACGGGGAACCTTGTCGACGAAGTCTTTGCCGATGTCAACGTAGCCGGCGGCCTACAACTTGCTCGGGTGGGAGGAGAGGTTCCCGCGTGTCAGGCCGGTCTGGCGAAGGAGGAAGAGGAAGCCGGCGCTCTCGAACCCCCGAAGGACGGTCAGGATGGCCAGCCGGGCCGGTTCGTGCACCGTCCGGTCGAGCCCGCAGAGTGTCGTGGCTACCCCAAGGGCTTCGTCGAGGTCCATCGGATCGCTACGCCGGGGCATCGGAGATCTCCTGGATGGGGTGGGCCCGCAGGAAGGTGACGAACAGCCCGATGCCGTAGAGGAGCGACAGTCCCCCGACGGTCGCCGACTCGCTCGAACAGCCGTGTGGGGTCCGTAGCCGCCTGATCTCCGATCCGGCACACGAGCTGAACACGCCGCTGTCGGTCATCCGACTCGAGATCGAGGCTCTCCACGACGGGATGCAGCCCCCGGGCGCCTTCCTCTGTCCGTGTCTAAGCCTCGGCTGCATCGGAAGCCTATGCACATCATCACATCAACGTGCACGAGAGTGGAATTGTCCTACGCAAAGATCATCCATACACTCCCTCCCGTGCGATGCTTCACGGTGGAGCATCCTGGTGGCGTCCCGGAGAGGGCGGAGGACATGGAGACCTATCTCGTCACTGGAGCTATGGGACTGATCGGGACGAACCTCTGTCTCGATCTGCTTCGGTCCGGGCACAGGGTCCTCGGGGTCGACAACTTCGCGTGCAGCGAGCGAGAGCGGCTCGAGGTCTTCCAGGGACAGGAGAGGTTCCGGTTCATCGAGCACGACGTCATCCATCCGCTAGAACTCACGGACGGGATCGACGGGATCTATCACCTTGCCTGTCCTGCGCGGCACCCCTTGCACAAGGTCATCGACGATCCGCTCTACGTCATGCAAGTGAACGCACTGGGGATCATCCACATCGGTGAGCTTGCACGGAAACACGATGCCAAGCTCGTCTACACGTCGACGGCCGAGATCTACGGCATCCCGGACGTGATCCCGACTCCGGAGACGTTCTGGGGGAACACCAACCCGGTCGGCGAGCGGAGCAGCTACGACGAGAGCAAGCGCTTCAGCGACGCGTACTGCGTGGCTCTGCGCGAGAAGCAGGGAGTAGACGCGAAGATCGTCCGGGTCTTCAACGCCTACGGTCCGTACATGGACGATCGGGACGGCCGAGCGATCCCGGCGTTCATCCTGCAGGCGCTGCGGGGCGATCCGCTCACCGTCTACGGAGACGGATCGCAGACGAGGAGCTTCTGCTTCGTCGAGGACACCGTTCGAGCCCTGGTCGCGGTGATGGGTACCGACCGCGGCTTCTGGGGACCGGTCAACGCGGGAAACCCGCAAGAGGTCACCATACGAGTGCTCGCGGAGATGATCCTCCGGTTGACCGGGAGCGACTCTGCAATCGACAGCTCGCGGGGGACTCCGAGTGACGATCCCCCGAGACGAGTGCCGGACATCACTGCGATCCGAAAGGCGCTCGGCTGGGTGCCCCGCGTCGGCCTGGAAGAAGGCCTGGCGAGGACGATCGACTACTACCAAACGGCGTATGGCTTGCGAGGATCGGACGTTGGGAAAGAGTGACGGTGCAAGAGACGGTGCCGTCGCGCTTCGGGAGGGCAATCGGGTCGATGACGAGACAGGAAAGGAAGGAGGCACGTCCAATGGATCGAGACAGAGACATCCGAAGCGAGTGGTGTGAAGCGGTGTACTGCAACTTCAGTTCACACGACTGCGTTCGCCACGCCGTCGCGTCTTACCGAGAGGCGCTCGAGCAGGGAGACGAGGTGTTCGCGAGATTCCTCGGCTGCGACATCGCCCGCTGGGAAGCGCGGCTCGCCGGGCAACCGGAGGACGACGCGGCAAGAGAACTGGTGGAGTTCGCTATCGAGTGGCGCGATGCGGAGCCGGGCAGTCCGAATGCGTTGCTCGCTGCGGCCGCGATGGACAAGGCGGCGTGCTGTGTCTGCGACCGCGGCGACATTCTGCGGGCGATCGGCGACCCGCTTCCGCTGAACGGGAACTCTCCCCGGCGAGCGCTCTTCCTTGAGGCCGATCGGCTCGTCGGAGCGTTGGACGGTCCACCGGAGAGCATGCTGATGAAGGCCGTCTTCGCACGGACCAAGACGGCGTTGATGAACGAGACGTTCGCCGAAGGGAAAGGCACAGCAGAAGGACTGAAGGTGGACTTCGCGGCGTTGACGGATCTCGTCGACGACCACGTCCCCGCCTTCTTCAGTCGGGCGAATCACCTGCGTCGCCTGCACGGCGAGGATCCGGACGCGGTCGGGCCTGAGGAGCTCCTCGGCGCCTTCGAGGAGACGGTCCGCGTCGCCGCGGAGCTCTCTGGGGTCGGTGACGCGCTGGTGGGTCTTCTGGAGGAACGGGAGCCCGTCTCCCGAACGGTCGACTTCCGCTCCGGCCTCCCGCTCGCGCTCCGACAGCTTCAGATGGTGGAGGCGATGCTGGCGTTGGAAGAACAGGAACCCCACGGGAAGGGCAAGCGATCGAAACGCGGGGCGCCGCGTCGAGGCATGCGCGTTGCGCTCGACGAGATGGAGCGGAACCGATTCGATCAACACGTGGCCTGAGCAGGTGCCCATCGTTGCGCCGTGGGGCGGAGCCCGCACGCGAACGCTTTCGGGATCATCTGGGTCGGCTAGTCGTGTAACACCCGGAGTTCCAGGAGCTTCATCCCGTGCGGAATGCCGCTTGGGAATCGCAATCTGATGTGGCGGACATCAGATCCCTTCTTCGCGAGTTGCGCAGGGATCGGAACTTGCGGATCCCACTGTACGTCTCCGCAATCGGACGAGATGAGGAACCAGGGGAGTATCGCCGGCTGGAAAGCATCATCAGATGGATCCGCAACGTCGCTGCCGGACCAGAGGACCTCAAAGTCCGTCGGGAAGCCTTGGTTGCCCCACTGGAGCATGATCGTCTCGATCGAGTACGGATGAACATTCAGGAGGTCGATCGTGATGACCGTCTCTTCGAATGTCTGAGGGAGCTCCCAATGCGACGACTCCAAGCCGCTCGGTATGCCGGTCAGGCCAGGAATGGCGGGCTCAGAAGAGATCCGGAATCCATGTTTCATGGCATCCTGGGCGAAGGCCACCAGTTTCGGAACGTCATCGTCGTCCTTTGCGGGTTCTCGGCTCTTGGTCTGGACACACGGACACTGCCCCGGCTGCACATCCTCGTATAGCAGTCGACTCTTGTCGTAGATCGGGTTTCCATCCTCGTCGAGGTCGATCCCGAATCCCACGATCCGCTTCTTCAGCTTGCGCTCTTCGTCGCTGTTGGCGTTATCACACGCTCCACTTGCACCTAGTGCGGTGGCGCAGAGCAGGTCGGCGTACTCCCCGTCATCCCTCACGCGTGCTGGACTCCCGCTGTTTCCCTCCAGAAGCGTTGCGCTTGCGCAAGCGACGCTGCCATCGGGATTCCTGTAGATCGTCATTGTGTCGATCATCTGGCTGTGGGAGGACTCGTTGAACTCGACGAAGCTGCCACACTGCTCGAGCGTTGTGTCGTACTCCTCAGGGTCGTACCTGGCAATCAGGACGTAGGCACCAGGACACGGTGCGTTGACTCCGGGCTGGAAGTCTTCGTAGTCAAGCTCTGCACCGTCAATCCAGCGCCCCCTCCCGCTTGGGAGCAGTTCCTCTGTCTGGTAGAACCGTCTCAGCTTGCCGCACGAGTCGATCTGCCAATCCAGGAGCCAAGTGTCGTTGCGAAGACCTCTCGCGTAGGGGATGCCAGCCTCGCGATGCCAATACGAGATCGTTTCGCTGCACCAGTTCCGACGGTTGTCCTCGACGCCGAAGGCGCCGAAGTGACACGCCGTGAGCTGCGCGAGTTCGCGGCTGTTGGTTCCCAACATCATCTGGTAGTACGGGCGACCACCGTGCTTCTTCTCTGTACTGACGGCGATTCCCACGGTGCAGTCCGCGATCTCCTGGATGGTTCCTCCCGTGGGGTCCCAAGGTCGTCCAAGAGCGTCGTCGAAGTCCTCGCAGAACGGACCGTCACCATTGCAGCACGCGACCCCAGGCCACAGAGGGAGAAAGGCAAACGCGTGCTCACGACCGCCGGCGATCACGTCCAACCCGACGTAATCGCACAAGGGATCGAAGTCCTCGTAGCCCGTCCAAACCACGTCGCGTCTCTCCACGAATGCATCGAGCTGGACAAGCGGAGGATCCGGGAGCACGAAGGTCAGGATCGCGATGTCTTGTGGCTCAAACGTGAGAACCCCGAACGACTGCTCCAAGAAGATCGTAGCCCACTCCGGAACCCAGGAGGTGTTGTACGCGAGTCCCGCGGTGATGACGATCTCCCCGGTGAAGTAGATGCCGCTATCGTTGACAACCACAACCGTTATCGCGCTGCCGCATCGATCGATCAGCTCGATGTCAAGATCGAAGTCCGTGAGAGCTTCAGCAGCGAGCCCTACGCAGAGACTCGCCGCCAATGCCGCGATGATGGATAGCACGCGCCGGAACGCTCTCCGATTGCCCATTGGCTTCATCCTCCTCATCCACAACGGGGCTTACAGGTGACCCTTTTGCATGGGAAACGAGTAGACACTATCGAGAAACAGAAAGCAAACGTGGCATGTGGTATGTTTGAGGTATCCGGGTTGGTGGCGGGCGCCCTTGCGCGGAGTGCGGATCAGCTGAGGCTCAGTGCTGCGTGATGTTGCGTCTTGTCATCGCGGTTGAGTGTAGCTCTCTCAACACGGCCGGTCCGGCGATCGATGCGGAGGATCGTCCCGTTCGGGAGGCGCGTCGTCTCCGAGCCGAGTTCTTCGAGGGACTCGGAGGAGACGATCGGGCCGACTCCGGTTTGCGCTAGGGTGAGCGTGTAGTACTTGCGGTTCTCCGAGTAGAGGCAAACCGCCCAAAGCGCTTCTGGTCCGAGGAGGAAGGTGTTCGCTCCGGTGAAGTCGTCCAAGCCGCCGTAGACGGTGCGGGTTCCTTCGAGAATCCGGCCGTCTGCGATGTGCGGAAGAAGGCGTCGGAAGACTTCCCGGCTGTCGCTCTCCCTCGGCGGCGCGATCCCTCGGACGGTCCCGTTGTGGCAGAAGAACCAGGACGCGCCGGCGACTTCCTGTTCGAAGGGATGGGTTTGGCTCAGCTCGACCTTCTTCTGCGGCGACATCCTGCGCGCATGCAAGAGGAAGACACGTCGATCGCGAAGTCGCTTGAGCTTCCGGTCATCCTCCCAGCACGCCGCAGTGCTTCGAAGGACACGGAGTTGGCCATCCTCCTCGTAGACTGCGCCCCAGCCGTGGGCGTGGTCCCACTCCCCGAGCTCCGTGTTGTGTTCGTTCAGCGCGTTCTCACCCCGAGCCATCCTCAGAAACGGATCGATCAGCAGACTTTCAGGCGCCCCCATCGGCGCAGCGATCATTCGGCACATGGCGGGATTCTAGCGATGTACCGCCGCAAGCACTACGGGAATGCATCCGTTTCCCGCCCAGTTCCAGGGAGTACACACTCCAAGAAGTCCTTGTCCATCGTGCTTCCCTGAGAGCCTAGACCTCCTTGGCGACGAACACAACAGCGTCCTTGGTCACCATGACACCGAAGGGTTCCAGCTTGACCTTCCAATTGATCAGTTTCATCATGAACCACTGGATTCCCAACCACTCGTCAAGCCTTGACGCGACGCCGCTCTTGTCGCAGACAATGAGGTCACCTTCCACGATGTCAACCTCGCATGTGAAGCCATCTGCAGGCGTGGCGGCCGCTTGGAAGCCAGCAGCGAACTCCCACGGAGCAACGAGGAACTCCCCGAAAGGGTCAACGAACGTAGTCCCTTTGACGACGAGTTTTCCTCCGAACGTCCTCCCGCTGATTTCCGTCAGACCTGGAACCAGCTTGACTTCCGAGACAGAAACGAAGTGGACTTCGCTCCACGCGCCCTCGAAATCGGCTTCCACGGCGTCCTTGACGTATGCTAGAGGCCACTCGTACGAGACCGCAGACGACACATCCAGGGTGAACTGCTCGCACCCTGCGAGCAGCAAGGCGAGCGAAGCGAGGAATCCTACGGTTACGAACCACCTGCGCATCATCGCTTTCATCCCCTTTCCGAGAGCGCGTACTTCCCAGCGGCAACCTTCTGTGCGAGGGAGACTCACACCAGGCTCGGCACCTCACCAGCACATATACTGGTAGAGACGATGAACTCAGTCAAGCGAGGTACAGACCATTTCTGTAATGGAGGTCGCCCTTGTGATCTGCGAGATGACCCTCAGATCGGGCATGGCGCTGTACATGGCTGTGCCGGCCTCACCGTTGGGGAAACCCTAGCCGTGCTACACTGCCTCAGTTCTTCAGGATGGGAGGTCGCGCGTGAACCGATCAGCGTTCCTGGCAGTCTTGGTGGGCCTTTTCGTTTGCGCCTTCGCGTCCACCGCCTCCGAGCCGGAGATCGCCTGGGAGTCCTCGGAGTGGAACGGCGTCCAGCGGGTCTTCGGGGTCTACGCTCCGGCCGAGATGGTCGATCCAGCGCCGATCGTCTTCCTGCTTCACGGTGGCGGCGGATCTGCAGAGAAGACGTGGAACCAGGAGCACGGGCGCTCCTGGCGCGAACTCTCCGATGCATACGGGTTCCTCCTCGTCCTCCCGGAAGGACGGGCCGATCCGGACAACCCGGACGGACACCATTGGAACGACTGCCGCGTGGAGATCGAGAGCGAGGACGTCCGGTCCTCGGAGGATGACGTCGGCTTCATCGTCGCGCTGATCGACGAGGTCTCGCGGGGCCTCCCGATCGACCGGGACCGCGTCTACGCCACGGGAGCGTCGAACGGGGGGATGATGACCTACCGGCTCGCGATCGAAGCGGGAGAGCACTTCGCCGCGGTCGCGGCCGTCATCGCCAACCTTCCCGATCCGACCGAGTGTGACACGGCGCCTGCGCCGATCCCGATCCTGATCATGAACGGGACCGAGGATCCGTTGATGCCGTTTGACGGCGGTTGCGTGGCGAGCGACGCCTGCGAGCGAGGTCGTGTGCTGTCAACGTCTGAGACTGTCACCTTCTGGGTCGACGTCAATGGCGCTTCGACGACGCCGGACGTCGAGAAGCTTCCGAACCGTTCCTGGTCCGACGGCTCTCGGGTCACGGTGTACACGTTCGAGGGCGAGAGTGCCGGGAACGACGTTGTGTACTACCGCGTGCAGGGCGGCGGCCACACCGTCCCCGGATTCGAGTCGACGTCCCTCCTCCGGCGGGCCGTCGCCGGGTCGAAGAACCGGGACATCGACGGACCGACCGAGATCTGGGCCTTCTTCCGGGGACATCTCGTAGACGTTTCCTCGAACTAGCGACGACTGCACAGCCTGGACTGTATCTGCCCAATTCAGAATTCATTTGACAGATCCCTCCGATGTGCGGCAGTCTACGGAACCATGAACGCACACCGATCATCTCAGAGGCGAATGACGAGCGGTAGAACGGCGGGTGGGCCTCGCCGCCGTCTCACTGCATGGCTTCAGGCCGTGCTACTCGCTGGGGCGATCCTGTCGGCGCTGTGGACAGGCGTAGCCTATGGCGACCCCGAGTGTGAGGTCTGGAACGTGGATGCTCCGCTGGACGACTTCGCGATCGTTCACCTAACAGATCTCCACGTTGGGGGGGCGGTCAGGGGACAGACGCCCTCGATCGCGGTTCGCTTGCGTGACCGAATGGATGACCTGGTGGACGGACTGCTGGAACGGCTCGGCGAACGGCTCGGGGTGATCGTCGTGTCCGGCGACCTCCTGCACGAAGGGGATTTCTACGCGACTCCTGACCCGGACGACTCGAAGCTGTATCTGACCGATCTGGTCGAGCATCTACGGAACGAGGAAGGGCTCTACGTCGTCGCGGTGCCGGGCAACCACGACTACCGAATTCACAGGAGTGGCGTCGAGCAGATGCTGCGGAGACAGATCGTCTTCGATTACATGACCGAGGAGTTCCCCTCGACCTGTGTGCCGCCCTATCCGACAAGCATGCTGGATCCGGACTGCGAGTACGACCTGAGCCAGTATCCGAAGATCAACATCCTCGAGCTGCAAGAGGGCGAGCGGATCGCCCTCATTGGACTGAACTCGATGCTCGGCAAGCTCGTCGACCCCCAGTACGCCTTGCGAGAGCTCGACGCCAAGGGTCTTCTCGGAGACGCCCAACTCGATCGGTTGGGGTTCGCCATGGAGTGGGTCGACGAAGCCACAGGCGTCGATGTCCCCTCATGCGACGTCAAAGTCGTCTATCTCCACCACAACCCTTTCCAGACGGTCTCTCCAAGCTTGGATCTGATCGATGCCACGGAGCTTCTGGATACGCTGAAGAGCGTCGACGGCTTCTACGACGAGCAGGGATACGCTCCGGTGAGCGCGGTGCTCTGTGGGCACATCCACGAGAGCTTCACCCGCTATCACGTCGAGGACCTCGACGTTCTGCGGCTCTACTGCGGCGGTTCGTCGACGGGACGCTCCGCCGGGATCGCGCCAGTCCGGATTCTCGATGCCGGAGATCTGCTCGAAGAACCGACGCCGGCTGAGATCGCCGGGACTCCGTTGATCGAGCGAGCCTACGTCTTCGCCTACGCCCCGGAGGGGCCCGAAGACGAGATCGTCACCTTCCATCGCTGGGAGCGTGACGGAACGACGGCTCACAACTGGCGACCCTGGGAGTTCCACACTGACAGGTGGAGTCAGACCTATCGGTTCCTCTTCCCCTTCGAGTGGAAGGGAAGGCCGTTCATCTTTGGGAGCAAGGAGTCCGGAGAAGTCACCGTCAATGAGATCTCGCCGCACGAAGTTCCCACGGAGGCATATCGAGGGGACTGGAGCGCCCACTACGACTTCATGTTCCCGCTTCACGCGGGTGACGGGACGTACGTTTTCGGCCATAAGACGACGGGAGAAGTCGTCGTCAACCAGTGGACGGTCTCCGGCCCCGTGGAGGTCTATCGACAGGACTGGAGTGCGGCCTACGACTTCCTGTTCCCGTTCTACGCAGGCGATGCGACCTACGTCTTTGGCCACAAGACAACCGGAGAAGTCGTCGTCAACGAGTGGACGGGCGGAACCGCCGTTGAGGTCTATCGGCAGGACTGGAGCGCGGCCTACGACTTCCTGTTGCCCTTCTACTCGGGCGACGGAACCTACATCTTCGGGCACAAGGCAACGGGGGAGGTCGTCGTCAACAAGTGGACGGGCGAGACCGCCGTCGAGGTGTATCGGCAACAATGGAGCCCGCACTACGACATCATGTTCCCGTTCTATGTAGGGGATGCGACCTACACCTTCGGCCACAAGACGACGGGCGAAGTCGTCGTCAACGAGTGGACGGACGGAAGTGCAGTGGAGGTCTATCGGCAGGGCTGGAGCTCGCTCTACGAGATCATGTTCCCGTTCTACTCGGGGGCCCAAACCTTCGTCTTCGGGTACAAGAGCTCGGGAGACGTCGTGATCAACGAGTGGACCGATCAAGGGGCGGTGGAGGTCTATCGAGAGGAGGGCTGGAAGACCGGGCTCGAGAGGATTTTCGCCTATAGCCGAGGCTTCCCCAGTCCGCGCGACTGGCGCTGGTGGATCGACACGACGCCCTGAGATTCGCCGAGGCCTCCCGGTTTCCGGGAGGCCTCGGTCCCGTAGATTCGAAACGTCATCGGCGACCTCTTTGCCGATCGAACGATTGACGAGGCCCCACAGAGCTTCTATGCTCCGTTCGGGTTTGGTGATACATACGGGACGATCCCCTGGACCGAAGAAGGGACTCCATGTGAGCGAAGGCTGCTTTGCCCGAACGATCACGGTGCTTCCGGTGCACGACATCGAGATCGCCTGCGAGTGGTATGCCGAGGCGCTCGGAATGGCGACGGCCTACCTGCACGAAGGAGACCATCCGGACGAGGTGACGAACTACGCGATCCTCGTGCGGGATGGCGTCGCCGTTCATCTGATCCTCGACGAGCCAGCGCCGTACGGCGATACGTGGACGCTGGCGGGAACGGGCTACCTCTACCTGAAGGTCCGCGGCGTTCGCTCAGTCTTCGATTCGGTTCGGTCGAAGGGGATCGAGACGACGCAGGACCTGGAGGTCGCCCCTTGGGGCGCGTCCGGATTCGAGTTGCGCGATCCGAGCGGGAACCTGATCCGAGTCGAGGAAGAAGACGCGGGCTAGCCGACTCTGGTCATTCGTCCTCGCAGCGCATCCAACGTACGTGCGACAAAGGCGTCGCCGTTCTTGCAGTGATATCCCTCGAAAACAGCGGTTGACACCTAGAATCACATGATCTAGTCTACAGCAACACACCACGCTCAGAGGAGGCTGCAATGCGGAGAGGGATTGGTCAGGCGGCTGTAGTTGTCGTGGTCTCGATGATCCTCATATCGTGCACCTTGGTCTCGGCTACGGCGAAGGATTGGTCGTTGGTCGCTCGCTACAGCGAGCGGATCTCGCCTACCGTGATGGGAGTAACCGAGATCAGGCTCGGCAACTCGCCTCTCGTCGAAGGGATCAAGTCCACGGCGATTGGTCTCGGCGTGTCTTTGTCCGGGCTCACCGGAAACGTAGTGCCGGCCCTTGTTGGTGGGGGCGTCGCGGCGCTGGCAGCCAACTGGGGCCCGATCGTGCCTCGAGTCAAGACCTACACCTACTTCTCGCCGAGGTACGGCGGGCAGTCCTGGTTGACCCGAAGAGCCGGAGGACGACACCGGCACTAGCGTTGAGCCGGTTGGGGCTTTCGAGTGGGGCGCTTGTCACGAGCCTTCCGAGTGGGGCTGGCAAGCGCCTCGTTCTCTGTCGGCAGACCGGTCCTGATGTGATGTCGATGGATCCAGCGGCTACGAGGGTCTCTGCGTCGCCCGATCGTTGAGGCGGCTATTCACACAGTTGCAGCTCGTATTCCTTCTCGTGGAGTTTCCCGAATTCGCTGCTGTAGTAGATCTCCGGCTTGCCGTCGCCTTCGGAGTCCATCCTCATGAAGCGATCCCCGAGATCCCCCTTCACCTTGTTCTTGTTGGGATCGAGGGACGCTCCTTCCATGAAGTCCTCTACGGCAGTATCGAGTTCGACTACGTTGAGGAAACCTGGGGTGCCGGCCGTCGTCGTGCTCTCTTCATCCGTGGAAGTCATGATCAGCACGCTGCAGGGCTTTCTTCTCCGGGTTTCGAGCAACTTGAGCGGTCTTACGGCAAGACCAGAATAGCAGGTGTCGATGAAGACTCGGAGCTCCACGGCCGGTGGGAAGCCGTCAAGCCACTGACCGAGAGTGAAGAAGAGCACCCACTCTGGATCCCCCGTCGTCTCGGCGTGAGGATGGATAGCGAACGATGGGTCGCCTTTGGAGCCGTGTGCGGCCAGATACAAGAAGAAGACGTACTCCTCCTCCGGCTCCTCATCGATGCGCTTCGAGTACTCGGCGATGAACTTGTCGATGTAGAAGCGTAGCTGGCCACTGAGCCCCTCGTAGTCTCCGTCCTTGAAGCTCGGACGCAACCCACAGAGTTCGTTTGTCTGGCTCACATGGAGCACTGTCCGATACCCTTCTGCTCGTAGGTAGTCGTACATGAGATCCGCGTCATGCGCCATCTCCTGCGCGTGCTTCCCACCGCAATCAACAACCAACGCGTCCTTCAGTCCCGCCGAGGCACCGGGCAGGCTCAACAGCGCGGTGAGTCCTACAACTAGCGCCGCTCCCATCGCCGAGACACGTCGTTGCGTCAGTGTACGTGTGACTTGCATCGAGACTCCTCTCGGTGTTCTCCGCGCATTCGCAGACGGTCCGAGCTTTCGCTCAGCATCCTTGTAGCGAGCGTACGCTAGCACTCGGCTGCGACGCGCCGGCGAGTGACGCGGATTCCCATACGATGCACAGTATAAGGAGATCGTGTGAGCTTGCCCTCTTGGGGGCTGCCGCAGCCTGACCGAGCTGAACGGGCTCAGACTACCGCTGGGGTCTGCGAAAGGCCGCCCAGTACTTGACGATGAGGATGCTTGCCCCCACTCCCTGATCGGAGCCTGTGAGTTGCCAGTCCTCTTCCTGATGGCTGGTGTGGCTTGAGCTACGTTGAGGAACGTGAGTGCCCCAGCTCCTGTTCGGCCGAAAGCCCTAGCGCTTGCCGACCCGCTCGATGCGAAAGACCACGTTCCCGAGTGGATCCGGGCAGACGACCTCGTTCTCCATCGCCATCCAATCGTCTGGATCGAGCCGGCGCTGCATCGCAGGCAGCAGCGGGAGGACGGCCTGCAACGCATAGAGGCAGAACGGCTTGGGCAAGTAGAGACTGCTCCCGCGAAGGATCGCACGCCGACCGACGCACATCCCCTCGAGGCAGCGTCCCTCGATTCGCTCGACGGCGATCGTCAGGTCGCCGCCGGCGGGGTCCGGTTCCGCCGGTGCATCGACCTGCGTCGTCCCGAGCGGCCGCTGCTCGATCCGCCAGAGTGTCCTCCCCTTCGGATCCGGGCACTGCGCGTGATGGACTCGGCCCATCCAGTCGGCGGCAGGATCGCCTTCGGTCAGGCGTTCCTTGGCCGGGACCATCGGGAGCAGGCTTTGCAGCGCGTACAGGCAGATCGGACCCTCGCCCGGGAAGTGGAGCGAACCGTTACGCACGAGGAAGCCGGTCCCCGGTCGCATCGGGATCGGTCCGGTGCAGACGCCCTCGACTCGTTCGACCTCGATCCACAACTCGTGCATCCTGCCTCCTAATCGCCTTCCAGTCCGAGGCGCTCCAGCGTCTCCCGAAGTGGGAGACCGGTGTCGACGTCCCACCCTCGCGCGGTGTAGTACTCGTCGAGCATCGGCTCCAGTTCGACGACCGACCCCGCCGACGGGGAGTCGGACGGACCGGCCGGTTCTCGAAGGAACCGGTTCGGGAGCGTGTCGTCCGCACGGGAAAGGCCGAATCGCGCATTGATCATCCGCTCCGCGCTGACGATCCGCTCGCCGGCCTCTCGCACGTCCTCTCCAGTGAACGGGATCCCGGTCGCCGCGCTGAGGGCATCCGCCGTCTCCTCCCAGTCGAGGACCTCCATGTTGTTGTAGACGTTCTTGCACATCCCGATCGCATCGGCGACGGCGGCCCGCTCCTCGTAGTCCTTCACCAGGAGTCCCTTCCCCTGCCATGCGAGGCGGTCGGCGGTTTCGGCGACGCCGTAGCGTCGGAGCCCAGCCTCTCTGTCGCCGGAGAACTCAAACCATGGCTCCGAACGAAGATGATCGGCGCCCCGACTGGCGACCGCGTTTCCGAGGGCGTACCCCTTCATCGCCCGGACGTCCGCCTGGAAGAGCTCGAGCCCCTTGCTTTGCATGGCGAGTTCTGCTCCGGCACCGAGGCGCCCCGCGGCGGCGCGGACTCCGTCGGCGAGGCGATCGCCGAGACCCTCCCGGGAAGCGATCCGCTCGACGAGGGCGAGGATCGTCTCTCCGTTTCCGAAGGAGAGGTCGAGCCCGTCGGCGATCGATCGGTCGAGGATCCCCCGTTCGGCGCACTCCATCGCCCAGGCGATCGCCTCGGACGTCGAGATCGCGTCGATCCCCAGGCGATTGCAGCGATCGACAGCGAACAGGGCGAGGGGAAGATCGGCGTTGCCGACGCGGGC